>JAABUV010001005.1_pt1 | contig 41854 bp, 40 predicted proteins | sample 5559971 | NCBI WGS metagenome assembly JAABUV01 (sample SAMN10711881, study PRJNA513362) | rock metagenome | isolation source: Antarctica rocks | place: Antarctica: Victoria Land, Knobhead nord | collected 2015-12-19 | reverse complement strand
GGCCCCGGCGGCGGTGAGCAGCTCCACGTGCTCGGCGTAGCCGAAGGTGAACGCCGCTCCCCCGGCCACAGCCACCACCGGGCGCCCCGGGATGCAGGACACCTCGCCGCCGGGCGCCCACGGTGCGTCACGCACGCTGCTGGCGGCCAGGGCCAGCAACGCGGGCAGGTCCAGGTGGGTGCGGGCCAGCTCGGTCATCGCAGCGACGGCCCGGGTGGCGGCACTGCCGTGCTCGGCGGCGGGGACCAGGCCGAGGTGGCGGCTGGGCACGCGCAACTCCTCGTGGCGGGGCAGCACCCCCAGCACCCTCAGACCCACCTCGTCGCAGGCCCGCCGCAATACCTGCTCGTGACGGTCAGAGCCCACCCGGTTGAGCACCACACCGGCCAGCCGGGTGCCGGGACGGTAGGTGGCGAAGCCGTGCAGCAGCGCGGCCAGGCTGGCTGCCTGCCCCCGGGCGTCCACCACCAGCACCACGGGCGCACCCAGCAGCTCGGCGACGTGCGCGGTGGAGCCGAACCCACTGGTGCCCGTGCGGCCGTCGAACAGGCCCATCACCCCCTCGACCACCGCCACATCGCACCCCGCGGCCCCATGGGCGTACAGCGGGCGGACCCGGTGCTCACCGACCAGCACCGGGTCGAGGTTTCGGCCCGGCCGGGCGGCGGCGAGGGTGTGGTAGCCGGGGTCGACGTAGTCCGGTCCCACCTTGAATGGGGCCACCCGGTGCCCGGCCGCCCGCAGCGCACCGATCAGCCCGGTGGCCACGGTCGTCTTGCCGCTGCCGGACGCGGGCGCGGCGATCACCACGGCGGGGGCTACCACTCGATGCCCCGCTGACCCTTGCGCCCGGCGTCCATCGGGTGTTTGACCTTGCTCATCTCCACCACCAGGTCGGCGGCCTCGATCAGTGCGGCGGGGGCGTGGCGCCCGGTGATCACCACGTGTTGGTGCCCGGGGCGTTGCGCCAGCACCTCCACCACCTCCTGCACGTCCACCCACCCCCAGTGCATGGGATAGGTGAACTCGTCCAGGACGTAGAAGCCGTGCTCCTGACGACCCAGGCGCCGGGCGATCTCCGCCCACCCTTCGCGGGCGGCCGCTGCGTGGTCCTCCACCGTCCCGGGCTTACGCGCCCAGCTCCAGCCCTCCCCCATTTTGTGCCACTGCACGGGAGCCCCGGCACCGGTCTCGGTGTGCACCTGCCCCAGCGCCCGGAACGCCGACTCCTCCCCCACCTTCCACTTCGCGCTCTTGACGAACTGGAACACCCCGATCGGGAAACCCTGGTTCCAGGCGCGCAGGGCCAGCCCGAACGCGGCCGTGGACTTGCCCTTCATCTCCCCGGTGTGCACCACGAGCAGCGGGGCGTTGCGCCGCTGCCGGGTGGTCAGACCGTCGTCGGGGACTGTGGTGGGGCGCCCTTGCGGCATTCCGGGTCCCCTCAGGCCGCGGCAGCGCGGACGACGCCGCTGACCTGGTCGGCGGAGAGTTCCGCGAGCCGCACGCACGCCGCACCCAGGCTGGCCGCGAGCTCACCGGCCATCCCCAACCGCACCGCACCGGCCTCGCAGTCCACCACCACGGCTGCGGTGTGATCGGCGCGCAGTAGGTGCGCCGCCGCGTGGGCCGCGCCGACCGGGTCGGTGCCGCCGGTGGCCCGCCCGTCGGTGAGCAGCACGATCAGTGGGCGCCGCTGCGGGTCGCGCACCCGCTCGGTGCCCAGTACCGAACGGGCCCGCAGCAACCCGGCCGCCAGCGGCGTGCGCCCCCCGGTGCTCATCCGCTGCAGCCGGGTGGCGGCGATGTCGACCGATGACGTGGGCGGCAGCACCAACTCGGCGCTGCTGGCCCGCAGCACGATGACCCCGACCTTGTCGCGGCGTTGGTAGGCATCACGGAGCAGGCTCAGCGCCGCCCCGGTCACCGCCGTCAGCCGGTCCCGGGCTGCCATAGAGCCGGAGGCATCCACGACGAACAGCACCAGGTTGGCTTCGCGTCCCTCGCGCACGCCCAAGCGGAGATCGGCCGGTGCCAACCGCAGCGGACCCTGCAGCGCACGCCCGCGGTGCAGTTGGTGCGGGGCGGCGGCCAGCACGGTGTGCACCAGGTGCAGTCCACGTCCGTGTCCGGCGGCCGAGCGCACCGTGCGTCCGGAGTCCGACCGGGACCGGGACCGCCGGCCCGGCGCGCCCACCCCAACTCCGGGGACCTCCAGGCGCCGGGGGCGGAACTGCTCACCCGGGGTTCCGGCGTCACGTTCGGGGGCGGGTTGATCTGGGGCGAGCTGGCCGTCGGAACCGGGCTCGGGCTCACCACCCCCGGGCGGGCTGCCATCCGGGTCGGGTTCGGGACCCGGTTCCGGGGCCTCGGCGTGCTCGGCGGCGTCGCGCATCGCCTCGTCCAGAGCGTCGGGTTCGATGCCGGGTGAGTCGAAGGGATCGCGGCGACGACGGTGCGGCAGGGCCAACTCGGCCGCGACCCGCACGTCGGTCTCGTCCACGGCGCTGGCCCCCCGCCACGCTGCGTGCGCCACCGCGGTGCGGGCCAGGACCAGATCGGCGCGCATCCCGTCCACGTCGAAACTCGCGCACAACGCCACGATCCGGCGCAGCTCGGACTCCGGAAGAACCACGTGCGGCAAACGCGCGCGAGCGTCGACGATGCGACGGGCCAAGGCGGCGTCGTCGTCGGCGAACCGGGATGTGAACGCCGCCGGGTCGTCCTCGTAGGCCAACCGTCGGCGCACCACGTCGACCCGGGTGGTGACCTCCCGCGACGCCGCCACCTGCACCGCCAGCCCGAAGCGGTCCAGCAGTTGTGGGCGGAGTTCACCCTCCTCCGGGTTCATGGTGCCGACCAGCACGAAACGCGCTTCGTGGCTGTGCGAGACCCCGTCGCGCTCCACATGCACGCGGCCCATCGCCGCGACGTCGAGCAGCACGTCCACCAGGTGGTCGTGCAGCAGATTCACCTCGTCGACGTAGAGCACCCCGCGGTGCGCGGCGGCAAGCAACCCGGGCGCGAACGCCGCCTCACCCTCGCTGAGCACCCGCTCCAGGTCCAACGATCCGAGCACCCGGTCTTCGGTGGCACCCAGGGGCAGCTCCACCAGGCGGGGTGTGCTGCCGTCGGAGGCCACCGGGAGCAGGGCGGCCAGCGCGCGCACCACTGTCGATTTGGCAGTGCCCTTCTCGCCCCGCACCAGCACCCCGCCGATTCCCGGGTGAACGGCGTTGAGCAGCAGAGCCAGCCGGAGCTGGTCGTGACCGACGATGGCCGAGAAGGGAAAGCCCTGCATGTCACGAGTCCTGTCCTCGGGTGTCCACGCCCGTGGTCGGATGGCAACGGCAAGCAGCAGTGTTCTGACTCGGGCTGGAGCGCCCTCACAGTGGCGGGACCGCGCCGGATTCTCACCGGCTTCCCTGCGTGCTTCCGATCTGGTGGGTGAAGTGTGTCAGAGAGTTCGCTGGTGCTGCAGCAGCCCGTCAGCTTCTCGCGGGGCGACGCATCGGCGTATGGGCGATGCCGTCTTCGACGAACTCCGCTCCGTCGGGGGCGAAGCCGTGCTTGGCGTACATCTGCACCAGATACGACTGGGCGTCCAGGCGGCACGGGGTGTCGCCGACCTCGGCCAGCGCGGCCTGCAGCACCCGCTTGGTGTGACCCTGCCCACGGAACCCGGCCGCTGTGCACAGCCGGCCCAGTCGGAACTCGTTGCCGCCCTCGTGCGACTCCAGCAGACGCGCGGTGCAGATCACCTGACCGTCCTGCTCCAACCAGATGTGTCGGGTATCGTTGTTCAAATCACGCCCGTCCAGCTCGGGGTAGGCGCACTTCTGCTCCACGACGAACACCTCCACCCGCAGCAGCAGCAGCTTGTACAGCGTGGCGGTGTCGAGGTCAGCGGCCCAGGCGCGGTGCAGGGTGGGTTTCACGCTGTCGTGACTACCACAGCGTGGACCAATCGCGGTCACGGCTAGCATCGCGGCCCATGAGCGACTGGGTGCCCGACGTCCTCGGCAGCGACTACTCCCAGCGCACGCTGGACCTGGGCCCCGACCCCGACGGGGAGTCCCCCATCGTGGCCACCCTGATCCGGCTGGACTCGGCAGCGGGCGGGGCGCGGGGCGCAGTGCTGTACATCCACGGCTACACCGACTATTTCTTCCAGACCGAACTGGCACAGCGTTTCGCCGACCAGGGGTTCGCGTTCTACGCGCTGGATCTGCGCAAGTGTGGGCGTTCGCTGCGGCCGGGACACACCGAGCACTACACCACCGACCTGGCGTCGTACGACACCGAGCTGAACTGGGCGCTGCAGGTCGTGCGGGCGCAGCAGGGCCATCAGCGGGTGGTCGTGGCCGCGCACTCCACCGGCGGGATCATTGCCCCGCTGTGGTTGGACCGGTTGCGCGACAAGGAATTGCCCGGTGCCGACGGGTTGGTGCTGAACAGTCCATGGTTCGACCTGCAGGGCCCGGCGTACTACCGCCACGTCGGCACGATGGGTATCGACCTGGTCGGCCGGGTGCAGGGTATGCGCCTGCTGGCCACCGAGGACGCCGACGCGTACGGGGTGAGCCTGCACGCAGCAAGCAAGGGTGAGTGGGATTACAACCTGGATTGGAAGCCGCTGCAGGGTTTCCCCATCCGGCTGGGCTGGATGCGGGCGATACGCCGCGGGCACGCCCAGTTGCACCGGGGCTTGGACGTGGGCTGCCCGTCGCTGGTGCTGCGCTCTACCCGGACCAAGTTCGCCACGCGCTACACCCCGGACATCGACACCTCCGACGCGATCCTCGACGTCCGGCAAATCGCCCGCTGGGCGGGTTGCCTGGGCGGGCGGTTGAACGTGGTACCGATCGAGGGTGCCCGCCACGACGTGTTCTTGTCGCAAAAGCCGGTGCGGGAGAGGGCTTACGCCGAGCTGGCGGCGTGGCTGGACGTCACCGTCCCCAGCTGACCGCGGCGCCGCCTTCGCGTGCCCGGGTCAGTCTCCTTCGAGCTCGCCCTCCAGCTGTAGGTACGTCGCGCGTAGCTGCACCAGGGTGTCGGCGGAGGGCTCGGACCACATGCCGCGCTCGGCCGCCTCCAGGAGCCGCTCGGTGATGCCCCGCAGCGCCCAGGGGTTGGACTTCTCCATGAAAGAGCGCACCTGGGGGTCGAACACGTATGCCTCGGAGAGCTTCTCGTACATCCAGTCCTGCACCACCCCGGCGGTGGCGTCGTAGCCGAACAGGTAGTCCACGGTGGCGGCGAGCTCGAAGGCTCCCTTGTACCCGTGGCGCTGCATCGCGGTGACCCACTTGGGGTTCACCACCCGGGAACGGAACACCCGCAGTGTCTCCTCCCCCAGTGCCCGGGTCTTCACCGCGTGCGGCACCGCCGAGTCCCCCACGTAGGCCGCCGGGTCGGCGCCGGTGAGGTGGCGGACCATCGCCACCATCCCGCCGTGGTACTGGAAGTAGTCGTCGGAGTCGACGATGTCGTGCTCGCGGGTGTCGACGTTCTTCGCCGCCACCTGGATGCGGGCGAAGCTGCGCTCCATGTCCCAGCGCGCGGATACCCCGTCCAGGCCGGTGCCGTAGGCGTAGCCCCCCCAGGTGGCGTACACCTCGGCGAGGTCGGAGTCATCCCGCCAGTTGCGGGCGTCGATCAGCGGCAGCAGCCCGGCCCCGTACGACCCGGGCTTGGAGCCGTAGATCCGCGTGCTGGCCCGGCGAGCGTCACCGTGCTCGGCCAGGTCGGCCCGGTAGCTGGCCGCCACGAAGTTGTCCCCCTCCGCTTCGGGCAGCTCTGCGACCGCGCGGACGGCATCGTCGAGCAGCGTGATGACGTGCGGGAAGGCGTCCCGGAAGAACCCGGAGATGCGCACCACCACGTCCACCCGGGGGCGGGCGAGCTCGGCCAGCGGCACCACCTCGAAACCGGTGACCCGCCGGGACGCGTCATCCCAGGTGGGTCGGCAGCCCAGCAACGCCAGTACCTCGGCGATGTCGTCGCCCTGGGTGCGCATCGCCGAGGTTCCCCACACCGTCAGCCCCACCGACCGGGGAACTTCACCGGTGTCGGCGACGTGCCGGGCGATCAGCGAGTCGGCCAGGGCCACGCCGACGTCCCACGCGTTGCGGGACGGAATGGCCTTGGGGTCCACCGAGTAGAAGTTGCGCCCGGTGGGCAGCACCGACACCAGCCCGCGGGTAGGTGACCCGGAGGGCCCGGGCTCGACGAACCGGCCATCCAGGCCGCGCAGGGTGTTGGTGACCTCATCGGTGGTGCGGGCCAACCGCGGGACCAGCTCGTCGCGGGCGAACTCCAGCACCCGGCCCACGTCGGCGCCCCACTGGTCCGGCACCGACGGCAACGCGGCCACCAGCTGCCCCGCGGTCGCCTCCACCCGGTCCAGCACCACCGAGGCCCGCTCGCGGCCACCCCCGAGTGCGGTCGGGACATCGATGACGATCCCGGGGTCGGCGAGCAATCCATCCTCGCTCAACCCGACGTGGGCGCACAGCGCGTGACGAAGGCCGGGCACGGCCCCGTGCACCCCGCCAAACACCTGCTTGGCCCGCAGGATCGCCAACATGTCGTGGACGAGCTCCTCGCCCACCGGCGCCCGACCCAGGATGTGCAGCCCGTCGCGGATCTGCACGTCCTTCACCTCGCAGAGGTATCCGTCGACGTGCAGCACGAAGTCGTCGAAGTCCTCGGCAGCGGGGATCTCCTCGGTGTGCAGGTCGCGGTGCAGCTGCGCGGCGGTGATCAGCTCCCAGATCTGGGTGCGCAGCACCGGTACCTTGTCCGGGTCCAGGGCCGCCACGGTGGCGTACTCGTCCAGCAGCTGTTCCAGCTGAGCCATCTCGCCGTAGGAATCGGCCCGCGCCATCGGCGGGATCATGTGGTCGATGACGCACGCGTGCGCCCGGCGTTTGGCCTGGGTGCCCTCACCCGGGTCGTTGACGATGAACGGGTACACCAGCGGAACGTCGCCGAGCACCGCGTCCGGTGCGCAGTCAGCTGACAGCCCGATTCCGTTGCCGGGCAACCACTCCAAGGTACCGTGCTTGCCCAAATGCACGGCTGCGTCGATCCCGAAGCTGTGCCGCAACCACTGGTAGGCGGCGACGTACTGGTGGCTGGGGGCCAGCTCGGGGTCGTGATAAATCGCGACCGGGTTCTCCCCGAAACCCCTGGGCGGCTGCACGATCAACACCACGTTGCCGAACCTCAGCGCCGCGACGTAGAGCGAGTCACCGTCGACATACAAGGTGCCCGGCACCGCACCCCACGCCTGCTCCACCGACGCCTGAAACCCCGAGGGCAGCGCGGCGAACCACTCTCGGTACTGCGCCACCGGCACCCGCACCTCGGCGGCAGCCATCTGCTCCGCGGTGAGCCACTCCACGTCGTGACCGCCGGAGGCAATCAACCGGTGCACCAGGGCGTCGCCGTCCACCAGATCCGGGTCGAACCCGCCGAGGTCGTAGCCGGCGTCGCGCAATGCCCGTAGCAGCACCACCGCGCTGGCCGGGGTGTCCAAGCCGACGGCGTTACCCACCCTGGCATGCTTGGTGGGGTAGGACGACAGCACGATCGCCAGCTTCTTCTCGCTGTTGTCTTTGTGCCGCAACGCCCCCAGCCGGACAGCTGTGCCGGCTAGCCGCGCGGCCCGCTCGGAATCGGCTGCATACACCGGAACGCCGTCCGGGCCGGTCTCCTTAAAGCTGAACGGCACCCCGATCAATCGGCCGTCGAACTCGGGGATCGCGACCTGCATCGCCGCGTCCATCGGGCTCAGCGCGGCAGCCGAAGCCAGCCACGCCGCACGGGAGCTTGTCACGCACAGGCCTTGCAGCACAGGGACATCCAGATCAGCGAGGGCGCCGCTCGCCCAACCGTCGGCGACCGCCCCACCGGCGGCGAGCACGGTGGTGATCAGCACGTCGCAGTCACCGAGCGCTTGGCGCAACCCGGCGGCCTCGACAGCCGACAGCCCCCGCAGCGATGCGCACCACACCGACACCGGGCGGCCCCCCGCCGCCCGCACCGCATCGGCGAGGGTGTGGACGAAGCCGGTGTTGCCGCTGAGTTCGTGCGCCCGGTAGTAGATGATCCCGACGACTGGGCCGGCACCGTCGGTAACGGCCCCGGCTACCCCGAAGGCGGGCGTGGGGGTGGGCGGGTCGAAACCGTGACCGGTGAGCAGCACCGTGTCGGACAGGAACGCCGCCAGCTGTCCCAGGTTCGCCGCACCCCCCTCGGCGAGGTAGGACAACGCCTGGGTGGCCACCCCGGACGGCACCGTCGACAGCGCCTGCAGCTGTGCATCGGGGGTCGACTCTCCACCCACGCACACCACCGGCAGACCGCTGGCCAGCACTGCGTCCAACCCGGCCGACCATGCCTGGCGGCCGCCCAGCAACCGCACGACCACCACCTCGACACCGGCCAGCAGCGCCGGCACATCGTGCACCCCGGTGCGGGCGGGGTTGGCGACGGTGTAGTCCGCTGAGCTGGCCCGCGCAGCTAACAGGTCGGTGTCGGCGGTGGACAGCAGCAGCACAGCAGGCACGTCGAGGGGTCCTCACCGGGGTGGCGTGCCCCTGATCTTGTGGCACGGCAGTGGTGGTGTTTCGCGCAGCCTAACTCGCCCAACGCAGGTGCCCGGCGAGGCGGCGGCAATGGTTGTGTCAGCTGTCACACGGGCGCGGGGTAGCGTCGTGCCGCCCACCCGCCGGCTCGCCGACCTGGCCGGTCGATCGACAAGGAGCGTCATGCGCCAACTCAGCTCCCTCGACGCCCAGTTCCTCAATGCCGAGACCGCCACCACGCTGGTGCACGTCGGCTCGCTGACAGTGGTGGACCCCGCCGACTCACCGCGTGGCGACCTGACGATCGAGGATGTCCGGGAACTGATCGGCGGCCGCCTGCACTTGGTCGGTCCGTTGCGCTGGCGCCTGCAGCAGGTTCCGCTGGGCCTGGATCTGCCGTACTGGGTGGAATCGGACAGTTTCGACCTGGAGTACCACATCCGCGAGCTGGCCCTGGTCGAACCGGGCACTGACGAGCAGCTCGGCGAGCAGGTGGCCCGGCTCGCAGCCCGCCCGCTGGACCGCAGCCGCCCGCTGTGGGAGTGCTACCTCATCCACGGACTGTCCGATGGCCGGAAAGCGTTGTACACCAAGGTGCACCACTCCGCTATCGACGGGGTGTCCGGTGCCGAGGTGCTCGCGGTGATCATGGATGTGAGCCCCGAGCCGCGCGAGGTGGAGCCGGCGACCGAGCCCGCCGATCCGGCCGGGCCCGGCACCGCTGAGATGCTTGCCCGGGGAGCCTGGCGGGTGGCGTCGCGGCCGACCAGGTTCCTGTTGTCCGCGCCGCGGATGTTGCCGCACCTGCTGGACCTGCCGGGTGCCCAAAACCTGCCGGGGATTCACACGGTGGCCAGGGTGGCGGGCACGGTGAGCCGGTTGGCCGGCCTCGACCTCGTGGAGGACCGCCCCGATCCGGCGCCCACCCCGCCGCATACGCCGTTCAACGGCCCGATCACCCCGCATCGACGGTTCGCGTTCACGTCGGTGCCGCTGGACTCGGTCAAGGAGGTGAAGAACGCGTTCGGGCTGACCGTCAACGACGTGGTGATGGCCCTGTGCACCAGCGTGCTGCGCCAGTGGCTGATCGCGCACGACGCACTGCCTGACATCCCCCTGGTCGCCGCGATACCGGTGTCGGTGCGCACCCCGGAACAGATGGGCACCGCCGGCAACCAGATGAACTTCATGCTGACCGCGCTGCCCACCCACGAGCCCGACGCCACCCGCCGGGTCGAAGAACTGCACACCTCGCTGCTGGCAGCCAAGGAGCGCTTCGACGCGGTGCCTGCCCAACTGCTGCACGAGTACAGCGCCATGCTGCCCCAGGCGTTGCATGGAGTTGCTTCGCGAACTTTGTTGCGCGCCATCACCATCGGAGCCCCGCCGTTCAATCTGTTCATCTCCAACGTGCCCGGCCCGCAGCTTTCGCTGTACACCGCCGGTTCACGGGTGACGGGTAGCTTCCCCGTCTCAGCGGTCAGCGACGTCGGCGGCGGGGTGAATATCACGGTGATGTCCTACGACGGGCACCTGGATTTCGGCATCGTCGTGTGCCGGGAGATGGTGCCGGACGTATGGACGATGACGCGAGGGTTGCACGAGGCGATGGCGGAGTTGCTGGAACTGGCCAGGAACACGCGAGACGGCGCCACCCCGTAGCGTCGTCGCGGTGAGGCACTTCGACCTGGCGGTCATCGGAAGCGGTACCGGCAACACCATCCTGGACCCCCGGTTCGACGAGCTGAACGTGGCCATCCTGGAACGCGGGGTGTACGGCGGGACGTGCCTGAACGTGGGCTGCATCCCCACCAAGATGTTCGTCTACGCCGCCGACCAGGCCCGCCACGTGCAGCATGCGCACCGTTACGGGGTGGACGCCCATGTCGACGGGGTGCGCTGGCCGGACATCGTGGGCCGCATCTTCGGCCGCATCGACCCGATCTCGGCGGGTGGGCAGCGCTACCGCGAGCGCGGCACCCCCAACACCACGCTGTTTCGCGGGGACGCCCGGCTCCTTGCGCCGGGCACCCTGGATACCGGGACCGGGGAGACGATCACCGCTGAGCGAGTCGTCATTGCCGCCGGATCCCGGGCGATCATTCCCGACGTCATCACCGAGGGCGGCGTGCCGTTCCACACCAGCGACGACGTCATGCGATTGCCGGAACTTCCGCAGCGACTGCTTATTCTGGGTGCCGGGTACATCGCCTCGGAGTTCGCCCACGTCTTTTCCGCGCTGGGGGTGGCGGTCACGGTGATCGGCCGCGGTCCGCGATTGCTCGGCCAGCAGGACGACACGATCAGCGACCGTTTCACCGCGGCGGCGCGGCAGAAGTGGGACGTGCGCCTCGGTCATGGGGTGCACTCAGCGAAGTCGACGCCCGGTGAGGTGCGCCTGGAGTTGGCGGACGGCACCGTGCTCACCGGGGACGCGTTGCTGGTGGCGACCGGGCGTCGACCGAACGGTGACCAGCTCGACGTCGGTGCAGCTGGGGTGGGGATGCACCTCGACGGGCGGGTACGCGTCGATGAGCACCAGCGGGCGTTATCCCCGGCCGGTGAGCTGGTAGCCGGGGTGTTCGCGATGGGGGACGTGAGCTCCGACTACCAGCTCAAGCATGTCGCCAACCACGAGGCGCGCGTGGTTCAGCACAACCTGTTGCATCCGGGCGACCTCCGGGCCAGTGACCACCGGTTTGTCCCCGCTGCGGTGTTCACCGAGCCGCAGGTCGCATCAGTGGGCCTGACTGAGCGGGCTGCCCGCGAGCAGGGACTGGATGTCGCTGTCGCAGTTCAGGAGTATGGCGACGTCGCTTACGGCTGGGCGATGGAGGACACCGAGAGCTTCTGCAAGCTGATCGCCGAGCGGGGTACCGGGCGGCTACTGGGGGCGCATGTGCTGGGTACCCACGCCGCGACCCTGATCCAGCCCCTTATCCAGGCGATGAGCTTCGGCCTGACCGCCACCGACATGGCCACCAAGCAGTACTGGATCCACCCGGCGCTCAGCGAGGTAGTCGAGAACGCACTGCTCGGCTTGCAGCTCTGACCCGCCGCAGCGCCACGACGTCGCCGGGCTCACCAGGAGCCCGAGCGCAGCACCACCTCGGTGGCGAGCGCAGCCGGTGCGTCCTCGGGGATCCAATGGCTCACCTCGGCCAGCTCGACGTAGCGGTACTCACCGTGCACGTGCCGGGCGGTGGCCGCTGCCTGCGCCCGACCCAGCGCGGCGTCTGCGGTACTCCACAGGAACGTGGTCGGCACCTGCACCGGCGGGCAGCTCCGGTAGTCGGCGGCCGTAATGGCCCGGTACCAGTTCAGTGCCGCCGTGAGGCCGGCCCGTTCCCCCACCGCTGCCGACAGTTCCCGACCCGCCCCCACCAGCTGCCGCAGCCGTGCCCCGTCGTTGGCCAGCAACGTGTCCTCGGCGCTGCCCTGCCGGACGAACTCCCGGATGTAGGCCGACCGGGCTTGCTGGTCAGCGTCGTCGCGCAGTGCATCGGAGAACGCGACCGGATGGCCCACGCTCACCGCAACCAGGCTGCTGACTCGCTCAGGGTGGCGAGCGGCGAGCTGCCACGCCACGGCAGCACCCCAGTCATGGCCCACCACGTGCGCCCACCGCACCCCGAGCACGTCGAGCACCCCCAGGGCGTCGGCGACAAGGTGGCCCACCGCGTAATCGGTGACGCCGACGGGTCGGGCACCCGGGGAGTAGCCGCGCTGGTCGGGTGCGACGGTGCGCAAGCCCGCAGCGTGCAGCCGCGGCACCACGGCGTCGAAACTGCGGGAGGACTGCGGGAAGCCGTGCAGCAGCAAGACCGGTGCGGCGTCGGGGGGTCCTTCCACGCGAACGTCGAAGGCCAACCCGTCCACGATGAGCCGCTGCATGGCCATACCCCGGGACGTTACCGGTGCCAGTGGTTCGCTTCGGCTGTTGTCGGGGCTCCCGGGTAGCCTCCGCCTCGACCACGACGCAAAGCCGCGCCGTGTAACCGTCAGTGAGGTGGGGACCTTGACCCAGAACCCGGCACGGCAGCCGTCGTCGGCGGCATCGGGTAAGGCCGATGTGGCGCACGCGGTGTTGTTTTCCTCCGCAGCCGCGCTGGGCGGGTTCTTGTTCGGCTACGACACATCGGTGATCAACGGCGCGGTCAAAGCGATCCAGGAACGTTTCACGGTGGGAACCGCGGCCACCGGCCTCACGGTGTCCCTCGCGCTGCTGGGCGCGGCGGCCGGTGCCTGGTTCGCTGGCGGGCTGGCCGACCGCTTCGGCCGTATCCGGGTGATGCAGATCGCCGCGGTGCTGTTCGTGGTGAGCGCGGTGGGCTCTGCGCTGCCCTTCTCCATCGTCGACCTGGCGTTCTGGCGGGTGATCGGCGGAGCGGCCGTCGGGGTCGCCTCGGTCATCTCCCCCGCCTACATCGCTGAGATCGCCCCGGCCAGCTACCGCGGACGTTTGGGGTCGATGCACCAGTTGGCGATCGTCTTGGGTATCGCGGTGTCAGCCCTGGTCAACTACGCGTTAGCGGCAGCTGCGGGCGGATCGGCCACGGGTCAGCTGGCCGGACTGCAGGCCTGGCAGTGGATGCTCGCTGCCGCCGCGCTTCCCGCCGTGCTGTACGGCCTGGTGTCCTTCACCATTCCGGAGTCGCCGCGGTACCTGGTGGCTCGGGGTCGCACCGAGCAGGCCCGGGCCATCCTGTCCGACCTGGAGGGCGGCGACCACGACCAGGTACAGGCCCGGCTGGAGGAGATCCGGGCGTCGCTGCATACCGAGCAGAAGTCGCGGGTCCGGGAGCTGTTCACCCGCGGCGGCAGCATGCTGCCCCTGGTGCTGCTCGGTGCTGGACTGGCGGCGCTGCAGCAACTGGTGGGGATCAACGTGATCTTCTACTACTCCGCGTCGCTGTGGCAGTCGGTCGGGATCGGGGAGGACCGCTCGCTGCTGATCAGCGTGGTCAGCGCGGTGGTCAACATTGCGGGCACGTTCGTGGCCATCGCCGTCATCGACCGAGTCGGTCGCCGACCGCTGCTCATCGCCGGATCGGTCGGGATGGCCCTGGCGCTCGGCACCGCGTCGTGGGCCTTCTCCTACTCCGAGCTGGTCAACGGAACCGCCACCCTGCCCTCACCCCAAGGCACCATCGCCCTCATCGCCGCCAACGTGTTCGTGTTCTTCTTCGCCCTGTCCTGGGGGCCGACGGTGTGGGTGCTGCTCAGCGAAATGTTCCCCAACCGCTCCCGGGCCGCGGCGGTGGCGGTGGCAACGTCGGCGAACTGGATAGCGAACTTCGCCGTTACCGTCACCTTCCCCACCTTCTCCGCGGCCAACCTGTCCCTCACCTACGCCGGGTACGCCGTGATGGCGCTGCTGTCGCTGGGGGTGGTGGCCAAGTTCGTTACCGAGACGAAGGGCCGTTCCTTGGAGGACGCCGGCTGATCGCGCCGGCTCCAGCGTGGCCGCCTCAGGCAGAGGCGGGCGCCCCCGGCGGCACGAACGGCAGCCCGGGCGGCGCCCCGTGGCAGATCAGCTGGCCCAGCGCGGTCGTGTCCAGATGCTCGGCCACCAGGTCGCCCAGTAGGTCCAGCTGGGCCTCGCGCAACGCCGCGACCTCGGTGTCCGGGGCAACGACGAAACCGGCGCAGCCCGCCGCTGCGGCGACCTCGGTGAGCCACGCCCGCCGGAAGCCGTCATTGGCCAGCAGCCCATGCCAGTGCGTGCCGTATACCGACCCCGCCCGGCTGCCCTCCGCCGGTTGGTCGAGCAGTGGCGCGTCACCGGACCGGGTCACCCGTCCGTGGTGGATTTCGTAGCCGCGCACCGGGTGTCCCCACGCGTGACCGTCCGGCCGAGCCAGCACCTTGGTGGCCCCGAAGACCACATCGAGGTCGAGCAGCCCCAGCCCGGGCACCTCCGCGGTGGCGGACTCCACTCCGTCGACGATCCGCCTCCCCAGCATCTGGTAGCCGCCGCAGACACCTAGCACCGGGCGCCCGGCGCGGGCATGGGCCACCACCGCGTCGGCCAGTCCGGTGCGGCGCAACCACGCCAAGTCCTCCACAGTGGACTTCGTGCCGGGCAGCACCACCAGGTCGGCGTCGAACAACCGGGAGGCCTCGGTGACCCAGCGCACCGCGACCCCCGGCTCACACGCCAGCGCCTCGACGTCGGTCGAGTTCGACACCCGGGGCAGGCGCACCACGGCGACCCGCAACCAGCTGCTGCCGTGCGGAGCCGCCGGCCGCCCAAGGTTGCCGTCGGCGACCGTGGACAAGGAGTCCTCGGCGTCCAACCAGAGGGCGTCGCTGAAGGGAAGCACACCCAAGGTGGGTCGGCCGGTGAGGGTGTGCAGCTGCTGCAGGCCGGGGGCGAGCAGCGCCGGGTCGCCCCGGAACTTGTTGATCACGAAACCCGCGATCAGTGCCTGGTCGGCCCGCGACAGCACCGCGACGGTACCGAACAGGTGCGCCAGCACCCCCCCGCGGTCGATGTCGCCGACCACGATGGTGGGCAGGTTCGCCGACCTCGCCAAGCCCATATTGGCCAGGTCGGTGCCCCGCAGGTTGATTTCCGCCGGGGAGCCGGCTCCCTCGCAGATCACCACCTCGAATCGGGCGCGCAACGCGGCAAGGCTACGGGCCACCACGTCGGCGAGGCCGGCCCGGTGGCTGGCGTAGCTGCTGGCGGTGACGTGTGCGCGGGGGTGGCCGTTGACCACCAACTGTGAGCTGCGGTCGCTGCCCGGCTTCAGCAGCACCGGGTTAAAGGCAACGCTCGGTTCGAGCCCGCACGCGGCCGCCTGCAGCGCCTGGGCGCGCCCGATTTCCCCGCCATCCAACGTCACTGCGGAGTTGTTGGACATGTTCTGCGCCTTGAACGGGGCCACCTGCACGCCGCTGCGGTGCAGCCACCGGCAGATCCCGGCCACCAGCACGCTCTTGCCGGCGTCGGAGGTGGTGCCGGCGACGAGCAGCGCCCCCCTCACCCACGCCACCCCCCCGCGTTATGTACAGATAACGCCGCCCAGACCGCCGCTGATCCGCATTGTCTGTACACAACGCGGGCAGGGGGGGGCGTCACGGCAAGGTCAGGATCTCCGCGCCGGTCGCGGTCACCAGCACGGTGTGCTCGAACTGCGCGGTCCAGCTGTGGTCGGCGGTGGTCACCGTCCAACCGTCGTCCCACACGTCGTAGTCCACCCCGCCCAGGGTGATCATCGGCTCGATGGTGAAGGTCATCCCCTCCTGCAACACCGTGTCCACCTCCGGGTTGTCGTAGTGCAACACCACGAGTCCACTGTGGAAGGACCGGCCGATGCCGTGGCCGGTGAAATCGCGTACCACCCCGTAGCCGAATCGGCTGGCGTAGGCCTGGATAACCCGGCCCACCACGTTGAGCTGCCGGCCCGGCCGCACCGCCCGGATCGCCCGCAACGTCGCCTCGTGGGTGCGCTCTACCAATAGCCGTGCCTCCGCAGCGACGTCACCGGCCAGGAAGGTGGCGTTGGTGTCCCCGTGCACGCCACCCAGGTAAGCAGTCACGTCGATGTTGACGATGTCGCCGTCGTCGATCACCGTCGAATCGGGGATCCCGTGGCAAATCACCTCGTTCAGCGACACGCAGCAGCTCTTCGGGAACCCGCGATAGCCCAGGGTCGACGGGTACGCCCCGTGATCGCACAGGTAGTCGTGCACGACCGCGTCGACCTCGTCGGTGCTCACCCCCGGGGCCACCGCCTGGCCACCTTCGGCCAAAGCCCCCGCGGCCACCGCACTGGCCACCCGCATCGCCTCGATCACCTCCGCCGGCTGCACCCACGGGTCGGTGCTCGGGGTGGGGGCAGCTTTGCCGACGTACTCCGGCCGCGCGATGTGGCGGGGAACCTCGCGCATCGGGGAGCGCCGGCCGGGGGCGAGGGGGGCACGAACGGGCATGTGTTCCAGGCTAGCCGGGTCGTTCAGGACCCCGCGGGCAGCGCCGCGAGGAACTGCTTGGTGAGGTTCACCGCATTGGTGGAACTACCCCCGTCAACGATGAGGGTGGCGAAGGCCAGGTCCCCCCGGTAGCCGACGAACCAGGAGTGCGACCGGGTGCCGTCGCCGAACTGCGCCTCGCCGGTCTTGCCGAACACCGCGCCCAGATTGCTCACCCCGGTCGCCGTCCCGGCCGTGACCACCTCGCGCATCATGGAGCGCACCCCGTCCAGCACCGGTTGCGGCGGCGGCGCGGGTTGGCCGGTGACCGTGGTCGCGGCGCCACCGCGGATCAGCACCGGGCTAGCGGCTGAACCCTTGGACACCGATGCCGCTACCAGCGCCATCCCGAACGGGCTCGCGAGCACGTCGCCCTGACCGAACCCGTCCACCGCCCTGGTCACTTGATCGGCAGCCGGCGGCACCCGGCCGGTGACAGTGCCCGCCCCGTCGAGGACGTAGTCCGCACCCAGGCTCAGCTCGCGGGCGGCATCGGTCAAGGCGGGCGGGGCGAGCTGGGCGGCCAACTGCGCGAAGCTGGTGTTGCACGAGCGGGCGAAGGCGGTGCTCAACGGCACCGTCCCCAGGCTGAACTCGTTGTAGTTCGGGATTCGGCGCTGGCCGACGACGGTTGTGCCCGGGCAGTCCACGGCGGTGCTCACCGTGGCGATGCCAGCCTGCAGCGCGGCGGTGGCGGTAACGATCTTGAACGTCGATCCGGGCGGGTACAGACCGGTGAGAGCTACCGCACCCTGGGTGTCAGCTGGCGGGTTCTGCGCCACGGCCAGCACCTCGCCGGTCGACGCCTGCAACGCCACCACCATGGCCTGTTGCGGTACGGCGTTGACCGCGGCCTGCGCGGCGGCGAGCACCCGGGTGTCCAGGGTGACCGTGACCGCGGGCGCCGGTTGCGGCGCGCCCTCGGTGAGTACGGTCACGTCGTTGCCGCCGGGGCCGACGGTCACCAGCTTCCAACCGGCCTTGCCCGTGAGGTCTGCCTGTACCCGGTCGCGGACCTGGCGCAGCAGCGTGGGGGCGAGGGTGCGGTCGGGGGCCAGCAACGCGGCCTGCGCGGGAAAGCTCACCCCCGGCAGGTCATAGATCGCCGCCTTCACACTTTGGTAGTCCGGTTCGCGCAGGGTCACCACCACGTAGGGCGCGGCGGGCGACTTCGCCACCCCGGCCTGGATGGACGCCTGGGTGATCGCGGGGTCGAAGCGGCCGAGCGCGGCAGCCAGGCTGGCGGCGACGGATCCGAGGTCCCCAGCCTTGACCGGGTCGATCGTCACGGCGATGACGGCGCCGGGGGTGAGGACCGGTGCACCGTTGCGATCCAGCACCGCCGCAGTGGGTGCAGCGGCGGAGCGCACGGCGAGGGTCTGGTTGGCCGCCAGCTGCGGGTGCAGATCCGCTGAACTCCAGCGCACCTGCCAGCCGCCCGACGTTCTGGTGAGCGGAAACTGCCCGGAGTAGGCCCACCGGCGGGCGTTCGGCAATGACCAGGTGGCATCGAAGCTGGCGGTGGCGGTGTCCCCCGAGGTCTGCACCTGGGTCACGGTGGCCTGCACCGACTCGGGCTTCAGGGCGTCGCGCGCCATGGTCAGCACCGCTCGGGCTGCGTCGGGTTGGTCGGTGACCGCACCCGCGGCGGCGGTGTCGCCCGTGCTGAGCGCAGCGAGGAAGGCCTGGGCTGTCGCGTCCGGCTTCGGCGGCGCCGCCGAGCAGGACACCAGAGGCACCACGGCCACCGCGGTGGCGGCCAGGGCCAGGACTCGACGACGGCTGTTCATCAGTGACGAGCATAGGCAGCCGTCAGCGCGGGCGGGTCAGTGCAACAGGACCGTCGCGAACGTGCCCACTTGAGTGAACCCGACGCCGCGGTAGGTGGCCATGGCGGCGGCATTGAAGTCGTTGACGTACAGACTCGGGACCCGGCCGGTGGCCTGCACGTGGGTCGCCACCGCGGCCGCACCCCCAGCACCCAGACCCCGCCCGCGCCATGCTGGGTGCACCCACACACCCTGGATCTGCGCGGCCAGCGCCGACATCGACCCCACCTCAGCCTTGAACACCACCTCACCGTCCTCGAACCGGGCCCAGGCCCGACCCGAACTGATCAGGTCGGCGACCCGGTACCGGTAGGAGCGGCCGCCGTCGCTGCCACGGGGGTCCACCCCGACCTCCTCGGTGAACATCGCGACCGCGGCGGGCAGGTACACCTCCAGCTCGTGCGGCCGGACCGGGCGGACGCTGGGGTCCGGGGCACGGCCCGGCTTTCCACTCAATGCCAGCAGCGGCTGATCCGCGCGGACGTCCCTAGCTAGACCCCACGCACCTTCCAGTTCCGACCACATCGCCAGCACCAGTTCGGCCGGACCGACCAGCGACGAGCATGACCGTGGCCGCCGTCGGGCCCGGTCGGCGAACGCCCGCAGCGCTGCGGGCGAGCCGCTCAACGGCACCAGGTTGGCACCGGAGAAGCACAGCGACTCATCCGGACGTTCGTGGGTCCACAGCTCACCGCGCAACCGGTGGGAGTCCAGTCCGTGCGACTGCACCCGAGCGGCCACCATGCACGCGGCAACCGGGTCCGCGTCGAGTGCGCGAAGGACAGCGTCAGTGTCACGCACCCCAAGTTGGCGCACCGTCCCGGATTTCAGCACAGGGCCATCCTCAGCACACCACGCAGCGTGCCACGTCAGGGGGTGCGAGTGCGCGCCGCCGCGGCAATGCGGCCGATGGGGTGGGCTCAGCCGGTCACAGTTGGGTGGACCCCTCGGTCGATGATGAATTCACCGCCGACGACTTCGGCCAGTTCCGGACCAAAAAGACCGCCGGGGGTGTTCGATCCGGGTCGGCCTTCCCCGTTGAGCAGCCGTGGGTGACTTCTGCGGTGACCGACGCGGTGAAGTCCATGCCATCGCCGACGCGAAGCCAGCCCTCTCGCACGGTGCCGGAGGACCATTCGACTCGGCGGGGGTGTCATCCTGGAGGGGTGATCGGGGATCAGCGGCGCATGGTGCGCCCCCGCCGCGCAGCGGACCTTGGGGTGCTCGTCGAGGTGCTGACCGAGCAGCAGGCGTTCTCGCGCTATCCCCTCCGCTGGCCGCTGCCGTTTCCCGTCGAGCAGTTTCTGGTACGCACCTCCGAACAGGCGGCCTGGGTCTGCGAACTCGACGGTGCCCTCGTGGGGCATGTCGCGGTGGGTTCGGTACCCGAGGGCGAGTTCGGGCAGACGTTCCGCCGCACCACCGGGTGCGGCGACCCGGCGGTCGTCTCGGTGCTCTTTGTCGCCTCCGCCGCTCGTGGACTGGGTGTCGCTGGTCTGTTGCTCGACACCGTCGAGCGTCGGGCGCGCGAGCGGGACCGCGTCCCGGTTCTCGACGTGCTTCCGCTGCACGGCGACGCGCTGTCGGTGTATCAGCACCGAGGGTGGGTAGAGATTGGGCGGACCCGCTTCGACTGGCTGCCCCGTACCGCACCTGACGTGCGGCTGATGGCGCTGCCGCCGTTCGAGCCGCGCAGCTGATCGAGTTCGATACGGACGAGGGGCTCACCGCGGTCACAGCCAGGGACATAACGCTGACGATCTCAGTCGATGTCGCAGCGCGGCCCCGATCACACGTAGTGGTAGCGACACTGCAAGATCACGATCTCGTTGCCATCGACGAGGTAGACCAAACTGTGTTGCTCGCTGACGCGCCGCGACCAGGCACCGGCGAATGCGTGACGCAGCGGCTCGGCTTCGCCGATCCCTTCGAACGGATCGCGCAGGATGTCGTCGATGAGCCGGTTGATGCGCTTGAGGGCCGCCCGATCAGTGGTGATCCAGTGTTGGTAATCGGCCCATCCGTGCGACGTAAAGGCGAGCCTCAACGCGGTAGCGGGTGCTCGTTGCGCTCGCCACGGCCGGCTTGGGCGAGGCTCTCCAGCAGTCGACGCGCGTTGGCCGGGTATCGCAACAAGTGTGCGGTCTCCTCCAGCGCCTGTAGTCATCGCGGGAGATCAGCACCGCATCACCCCGACGAGAGTTGATCTCCGCCGGCGTGCGGTCGTTGTTGACCTGCTCGATCAGCGGGAACAGGTTCCTGCGTGCCTCGGATGCGGTGATCGCCAGCTTCGGCACGATGGAACTTTTACACTCTGCCGGGCTCGATACACGTTGACTTGATCAGGACAGCATGTCTCGCTACAGTGAGTGGCATGACCGGGCGCGAGGGCACACCGCAGCCGCCTCCCGGCCCGACCGGTGTGGCGGAGCAGGCCGGTGGATCGGTGCGGCCGCGCATCGACGAGGAGCGGGCAAGGAAGGCTGCGGCGGAGCTCGGAGGTTGCGATCACCCGGTGGAGGCGATACGGCTGCAACACGTGCGGAGCAGTCTCGCCGCCGCCGTGGCGGAGGGCCGGGTGGCTCAAGCAGACGCCGACGCGGTGATCGAACGCCTCACGCATGGCGAGGATGCCCACCAGCTGCGCCGCGAATTGCGCCGGGCTGGCGTCCTGCCACGCCGCGCCGGGCGGCCTCGCCATTGACTCGAAAGTTCGCGAATGCCCTTCGGTACACCTCACCCTGGAGAGACGATGACCGAACACGACCACCCGGACCGCTCCCCCGTCGGCGCTGCAGGGGCCGGGTCCTTTGACCCGCCGCAGCAAGCCTCTGGTGCCGGGATGCCCAGGTGGGTGAAGGGCTTCGCGATCGTCGGCGTCGCCCTGGTGCTGCTCATCGTCATCATGCTGATGACCGGCCACGGACCCAGCCGCCACATGAGCGGCCTCGGCCACAGCCCGGGGACCGGTCCAACCCCGTCGATCGCGATGCCCGAGGGTCTCCGCCGGTGACCATGACACCGGGAACCCGCAAGCTTGCCCTCGTCACCCATGTCGGCGCCTCGGTGGGCTGGCTCGGCGCGGTGCTGAGCTCGCTGGTACTGGCTGTGGTCGGGGTAGCCAGTCACGACTCCGCGTTGGTGCGCGCGATCTACCTCACCCTGCAGGTGATCGGGTGGTACGTGCTCGTACCGCTCAGCGTCGCGTCCCTGCTCACCGGCCTGGTCCAGGCACTGGGCACCAGCTGGGGGCTGCTGCGCCACTACTGGGTACTGGTCAAGCTGGGGATGAACCTGTTCGCGACCGGTGTCCTGCTGCTGTACATGCAGACCCTCGGCGCCCTCGCGGACACCGCAAGGACTGCAGCCGCCGGTGACGCATCCCAGCTCGGGAACCCCTCTCCGATCCTGCATGCGGCCGGGGCCGTCGTGCTGCTGCTCACGGCGTTGATGCTGTCGGTGTACAAACCCCGCGGGCTGACCAGATACGGACGTCGCCGTGCCGGGCGCCCACCGGCCGGAGCCGCGGCCGGCAACGCAAACGACCTGCACCTGGCGAACGAGCCGTACCCATCATCTTCAGAAGTCCGGACAGGGCCACGCCAGGAAGGGATCGACATACGGACAACCCGACAACCGCTGCAGTGCAATCGCTTACCGTAACGGTATGGCCATGACCTTGCGACTTCCCGCCGAGCTTGACGCGGCCCTGCGTACGGCCGCCACGGAAGACCACCGCAGCGTGCAACAGGAAGTCGCCCACGCCGTCGAGACCTTCCTTGCCCTACGCGAAACCGTAGAGATCAAGTCGGACCCAGAAACTCTGCGCGCCCTCGCCGAGGCACGTGAGTCTGTCCGTACCGGTGATGTCGTCTATGGATCCGACGCAGTCCGCGCCCTGGTCAAGGACCACCGCGCGTCGTGACCGATCCTTACGAGCTCGCAACCGCAGCCCCAGCTCGCCGGGCCCTCGCTGATCGGCTGCCTCATGAGGTCGCCGCGTCAGCCGTTGAGTTCATCACCGGCCCGCTGCTCAAGAATCCGCAGCGGGTTGGTAAGGCCCTGAGCGACGAGCTCGTGGAATCCACAGTGCTCGGCTTGGCCGGAATTGGCGCGTGCTGTACGAGATCGACGACAGCAAGCACGCGGTGGTCGTGCTCGACATCCGGCCCCGCTCAGGCGCCTACCGTCCTCATTGAACGACCCAGCACCCGGCGCCTGCACGGATATCGCCACAAGGGGATGGCCGCCGACGGCGTGCGTTGGCGGGCGCCTGCGATCGGCGTACCACGCGATTCCCCAGGAGGGTCTGATCAGCTATCGAGAAGCTCCGCGTGCAGGGGCCGCGGCTGCGGCCGTTTTGGTGTCGGCTTGGGCCACCGCGTACTGCCGCGACTCTCCGTCGACGGCCAGGACCGTCCAAGGATTTGCGCCGTCCTCGCCGCTCAACTGGACGTAGCGGCGGCCTCGGTCGTACTCGACCCGCAGCCGGTGCGCCTCGTTGCCCTCTACATGCAGGATCCGGCGGGGCTCGGGGCGGGCCGTTCTCCTCGAGGGGCTCGATCCACGGCGACCACTCTGCCGCCTGGATTGCATCCTCCGATGACACGCCGTGCTTGAGCGCGCTCGGGCGGACTTTCACGCAGCGAAGTGGGCCAGCGCAGCCCGGATCGCCTCGGACCTGCTCATGTCGTTCTTGGCTGCCGCCACGTCGAGGGCGTCGAGTTCCTCGCCGGTCAGCCGGACCGCCACGACCTGCATCGGTTCAGCGCCACGACCAGGACGCCCACGACCCCGACGCCTTAGCTCATCGACGTCGTAACCGGCTTCGGCATCGTCGGCCCACTCCTGGATCTGTTCCTCGCTCACCATAGAACTATCGTATAACGAAAATGAGGGTGGTTCCAGAGATGGCGGAACGATGTTGATCCAGAAGTGCGGCGGTTTCCACCAGGCACCGCACATCCACGATGGGAGTGCGCGGTCACCGGTTTGAGCGTGCGGATCGGGCTGTGTTCTTTCGCCGCGTGCCGGGCGGCTCAGCGGTTCAGGATGCGCTGGTCAGTCGGCGGAGGATGTACTGGTTCAGGCTGAGGTGCTCCTCGGCGGCTTCTGTTGCCAGTTTGCGATGGAGCAGTGGACCGACGCGGAGGTTGAATTTGTCTGAGTAGGCCCGGGATGACAGCGGTTCGGGCACTGGTTCGCCTTCCGCGCGCAGGTCGTCGCTGGAACGGGCGCCGCTGGACCTGCGGCACCTGGTCGACGACGCCGCCGAGGACACCGCGGCGCTCGCGCCCGAACGCACCATCACCCACGAGGTGCCGGCCGAGCCGGTGGTCGTCCTGGGTGATGACGGCCGGCTGCGCCAGGTGCTCGGCAACCTGGTGGGCAACGCGCTGCGCTACACCCCGGCGTCGGCGTCGATCGTCGACGACCTCGGCGATGAGAGTGGCCAGTCAGTGCAAGGCGTCGTCCTGGGTGTCGGTGATCCAGGATAGCGAGGGGATCTCGGGGCAGGTGGCGACGAACTGGTCGTCATCGACGGACCAGGTGACCCGGTAGGTGTAGCGGCTGACGTCAATGCTGGTGGGGCTCATGTCGCTCCCTCCTACGGGCACTGAAGAGCGCCGAGTGCGCGGTTCCCACTGCGCGCTACGCGGCGACGACGAGTTTCAGCCGACCGACACGCTGGGGCCGCCCCCCTCGGCAGCCTGCGCCCCGGCTGCCGCCATCTGCTCGGCGAGCTTCATTGCCTCCTCGATGAGGGTCTCCACGATCATCGCCTCGGGCACCGTCTTGATTACCTCGCCCTTGACGAAGATCTGGCCCTTGCCGTTGCCGGAGGCCACCCCCAGATCGGCCTCGCGGGCCTCCCCGGGGCCGTTGACCACGCAACCCATCACCGCGACCCGCAGCGGCACTTCCATGCCCTCCAGACCCGCCGTCACCTCGTCGGCCAGGGTGTAAACGTCGACTTGCGCGCGCCCGCAGGAGGGACAGGACACGATCTCCAGCTTGCGGGGCCGCAACCCCAGGGACTGCAGGATCTGGTTGCCGACCTTGACCTCTTCGACCGGCGGGGCGGACAGCGACACCCGGATGGTGTCGCCGATCCCCCGGCTGAGTAGCGCACCAAACGCGACGGCCGACTTGATGGTGCCCTGAAACGCCGGGCCGGCCTCAGTAACACCGAGGTGCAGCGGGTAGTCGCACTGCTCGGCGAGCAGCTCGTAAGCCCGCACCATCGTCACCGGGTCGTTGTGCTTGACGCTGATCTTGATGTCGTGGAAGTCGTGCTCGGCGAACAACCCCGCCTCCCACAACGCCGACTCCACCAGGGCCTCCGGGGTGGCCTTGCCATACTTGGCCAGAATCCGCGGGTCCAGCGAACCGGCGTTGACCCCGATCCGGATGGGGATCCCGGCGTCCTTGGCCGCCAGCGCCACCTCCTTGACCCGGCCGTCGAACTCCTTGATGTTGCCGGGGTTCACCCGGACCGCAGCGCACCCGGCGTCGATGGCGGAGAAGATGTAGCGCGGCTGGAAATGGATGTCGGCGATCACCGGGAGTTGGCTCTTCGCCGCGATCGCGGTGAGCGCGTCGGCGTCCTCCTGCCGCGGGCAGGCCACCCGCACGATGTCGCAACCCGCCGCGGTGAGCTCGGCGATCTGCTGCAAGGTGGCGTCGACGTCGTGGGTCTTGGTGGTGGTCATGGACTGCACCGACACCGGGAAGTCGCTGCCCACTCCGACGGCACCCACCTGCAGCTGGCGGGTGGCCCGACGTGGCGCGAGCACCGGCGGGGGGCCTTCGGGCATGCCGAGCGCGACGGGCACGGTCACGGTCGTCCTCTCCTGTAGTCCGGAAACTGCTGTGGGGGCGGGATCAGCGGAACAGCTGGACCGGGTTGACGATGTCGGCGGTGACGGTGAGCAGCGTGACTCCGCCGAAGATGACGACGACGACGTAGGTCAGCGGCAGCAGTTTGGTGTAGTCCACGGGTGCGCCGATGGGGCGACCGCGGCGCGCTCGCGCGAGGTTGCGGACCTTCTCATACGCCGTGACGGCCATGTGACCGCCGTCCAGTGGCAGCAGGGGCAACAGGTTGAACACGCCGATGAAGAAGTTCAGCCCGGCCAGCAGCAGGATGAACACCTCCCACAGGCCGGCCTGGGCCACCTCACCGCCGATGCGGCTAGCCCCCACCACGCTGATCGGGGTGTCGGTGCCGCGCGGTGCGCCGCCGATCGAGCTGATCACGGCCGGAATCTTCTCCGGGAAACTCAGCAGGCTCTGGAAGGTCTTGTCGAACATGGTGCCGGTGAAGGCGACGGTGCCGGGAATGGCCGACAACGCGTTGTAGGGCACTGGGCGGTACTGCGGGGCACTGACTCCGATGGCTCCGACCGTGGCCAACTGCGGCGCGCCGCCGTTACTGGTGACGTAGCGCTGCACCTGGGCGATCGCCACCGGCACGGTTTGCGTACGACCAGCGCGCTCGATGGTGAACTTCGCGGTGCCGGTCAGCGGCCGGGTCGCGGTCACCACGTCGGCGAAGGTGGGGGTGGCGGTCCCGTTCACTGCGATGATCACATCCCCGGGCTGCAACCCGGCGGCCTGGGCGGGACTGGGGTCACCGGGCACGCACGGCGGCAAAGCGTAGTCGGCCTGGGGGTCGGTGCTGGGACCTTGCTGGGTGGGTGGAACACAGGTGACCTGCCCGACGACGGCGGTGGTGGGCACGTTGATGTTGGGCAATCCGTACCCGACCGCCAGGACGTACACCAGCACCATGCCCAGGGCGAAGTGGGTGATGGGCCCGCCGAGCATCACCGCGATGCGTTTCCAGGCGCTCTGTCGGTACATCGCCCGGTCCACCTCGTCCGGTGCCACCTCGTCCAGGGCGGTCATGCCTGCGATGTCGCAGAACCCGCCGGCCGGGATGGCCTTGAGCCCGTATTCGGTCTCCCCGCGGGTGAAGCTGAACAGCTTGGGGCCGAAGCCGATGTAGTAGCGGCGGACCTTCATCCCGAAGGCCTTGGCGATGACCAGGTGGCCGAATTCGTGCAGCGCGATGGACACCGCGATCCCGAGCGCGAACAGCGCCACTCCGAAGGCGAACAGCACGGTTCCTAGGCCTCTCGTTGCGTCGGTGCGAGCAGCGACCGCGTACCGAGCAGGCGGCGGGCACCGGCCCGCGCCCAGTCCTCGGCTGCGAGCACGTCCTCCACGGTAACCGGCTCCGCCACCCACGCGTCGGCCTGCGCCAGCACCTCGCTGACAGTGGCGAGGATCCGCGGGAAGCCCACGGTCCCAGCGAGGAACGCGGCGGCGGCTTCCTCGTTGGCGGCGTTGAACACCGCGGGGATGCAGCCGCCCAGCTTTCCGGCGGTCCGGGCCAGGTCGACCGCGGGGAACACAACGTTGTCCAACGGCGCGAAGTCCCAGGTGGCGGCGGTCGCGAAGTCGCAGGCGCGTGCCGCGCCGGCGAGTCGATCGGGCCAGCCGAGCGCGAGCGCGATGGGCAGTCGCATGTCCGGGGGGCTGGCCTGGGCCAGGGTCGATCCGTCCACGAAGGTGACCATCGAGTGCACCACCGACTGGGGGTGCACTGTGACGTCGATCGCGTCGTAGTCCACCCCGAACAGCAGGTGCGTCTCGATCAGTTCCAGGCCCTTGTTCACCAAACTCGCCGAGTTCAGGGTGTTCATCGGCCCCATCGCCCAGGTCGGGTGCGCTCCGGCCTGCTCAGGCGTCACCTCCGCTAGTTGGGCGGCGCTGAATCCGCGGAAGGGGCCACCGGAGGCGGTGAGCACGATGCGGGCCACTTCCTGGGCCCGGCCCCCGCGCAGGCACTGGGCGATCGCGGAGTGCTCGGAGTCCACCGGCACGATCTGACCGGGCGCGGCTGCTGCTATGACCAGGGAGCCGCCGGTCACCAACGATTCCTTGTTGGCCAGCGCCAGGCGGGCACCGGTGGCCAACGCCGCCAGGGTGGGCGGCAGGCCGAGGGACCCCACCAGTGCGTTGAGCACCACGTCGGCCGGGGTGTCGGTGACCAGCCGGGTGACCGCGTCGGGGCCGTCGAGCACCTCCAGCTCCGGCAGCAACGTCCGCAGTCGGGCGGCGGCCCCACGATCGGGCACCGCCACCCGCGGGGCCCCGGTGGCCCGGGCCTGCGCGGCCAATGCCACCACGTCGTGGCCGGCGGCGGCCAGGCCGACGACCTGAAAACGACCTGCGGCCGCGGCCACCACCGCCAGCGCTTGCACCCCGATGGACCCGGTGCTGCCCAACAACAACAGCCGGGTGGGCGCGGCGGGGGGCGGGGACACCTGCTCATCATCCCCGACCAGGTGGTGTCGCGTCGGCCGGCGACCAATGCGGCAGAGGCCATGTGTCACGATGGGCCCTTACCGCACCCGAACGGGAGGACCAACGTGGCAGCCAAGCACCTCGAGAAGACCACCCGTACCCCGGTGGCTGCCGGGGTGAATCCGGCCGACGAGCCCTCCGCCGAGTGGGGATGGCACGGCCAATTCCCCCGACTCACCAGGATCACCGGGTGGTTGGTCGCGTTGGGGCTGCTCGCGATGATCATCGGTAACCACCGCGGCAACATCGAGGACGTGTGGCTGATCGGCTTGGCCGCGGGGTTGGTGTTCATCCTGGTGCGCGACGCGGCGCGGCGTCGAACCGCCTGGCGCAAGTAGCGATCGGGGGGTGCCTTACCCCGAGGAGGCGAAGCGCCTCATGTCTGCGCGGCGAGCTGCCCGCAGGCAGCGGCGATCTCCTGACCCCGGGTGTCGCGCACGGTGCAGGACACCCCACCGGCCAGCACCCGCCTGACGAACTCCTGCTGCACCGGTTTGGGGCTGGCGTCCCACCGGCTTCCGGGGGTGGGGTTGAGCGGGATGAGGTTGACGTGCACCCCGGCGCCGAGTGCCTTCCTCAGTCGCTTCGCCAGCAGGTCTGCCCGCCATGGCTGGTCGTTGACATCCCGGATCAGCGCGTACTCGATAGACACCCGCCGGCCGGTGGTGTCGGCGTAGTGCCGCGCCGCGGTGAGTACCTCGGCGATCGGCCACCTGTTGTTCACCGGGACCAGGGTGTCGCGCAGTTCGTCGTCGGGGGTGTGCAGCGACACCGCCAGCGTCACCTGCAAACCCTCCTGGGCCAGCTTGCGGATGGCCGGGGCCAGCCCGACCGTGGACACCGTCACCGACCGGGCGGCGATGCCCAGTCCGTTTGGGGGTGCTTCGGTGATCCGGCGCACCGCTGCCACCACCCGGTTGTAGTTGGCCAGCGGCTCCCCCATGCCCATGAACACCACGTTGGACAGCCGCCCTGGGCCGGCACCGACCTCGCCGTCGCGCATCGCCGCCGCCGCGGCGCGCACCTGGTCGACGATCTCGGCGGTGGACAGGTTGCGGTCCAGCCCACCCTGGCCGGTGGCGCAGAAGGGGCAGGCCATCCCGCAGCCGGCCTGGCTGGAGATGCACAGCGTGGCCCGGTCTGGGTAGCGCATCAGCACGCTCTCCACCATCGTGCCGTCGTGCGCCCGCCACAGGGTCTTGCGGGTGGTGCCCTCATCGCAGGAAACCTGCCGGATCGGGGTGAGCAGCGTCGGGAACAGCGTCGCGGCCAGGGTGTCCCGCAGCGCCACGGGCAGGTCGGTCATCGCTGTGGGGTCGGCGGTCAGGCGTCCGTAGTACTGGCGAGCGAGTTGGTCGGCGCGAAAGGCCGGCAACCCCAGCGCGGTCACCGCTGCGGTGCGGCCCTCGGCGTCGAGGTCGGCCAGGTGCTGCGGGGGCAGGCCGCGCCGGGGGGCGTCGAACACGAGAGGGAGGGAGGCGGCCATAGTGGGTCCCATTGTGGCACCGCCACACGACACTGCCGTGGCACCGCCACACGACACAGCCGTGGCACCGCCACACGACACAGCCGTGGCACCGCCACACGACACGGGCCGGCTCCGTTAGTGACACACCGCCCGGGCGCGTCATCATTGCCGGTATGACTACCGACCCGAGCAGCCCCCGGCATGCGCCCCCCACCTCCGACCCGGCCCGCGGCCCGGACGCGGCCCGTCCCTCGCTCCCGCCCTATACCGCCCCGACGCTCCCGACTACGGCGCCGGAGACCGCCTCCGACCCCCGCCCGCGCAAGGTGCGGCACACCCGTGCGGCGAGCACCTATGTGTTCTTGGTCGCGGGTGCGTTGGTCACCGTCGCCCTGGTGGTGTTCATCGTGCAGAACCTGGGCGACAGCCCCACCGTCCGATTCTTCGGCTGGAGCTACCAGCTGCCGGTAGGAATCAACATGCTGATCGCCGCCCTTGCCGGTGCGCTCGTGATGGGACTGGCCAGCGCCGTGCGCATCCTGCAACTGCGCAAAGCCTACAAAAGGGCCTGACCCAGCCGCGGGGTCCGGCGCCAGTGCACCCGGTAGGCCACCTGAAGACTGACCCCAGCTACGACGCCTAACGCCCGGGAGGCCACCGCGGGGGAAAATTCGATGCCCAGCACCGCGCGCAGGCTCTCCCGATCGGGGAACTGCCACACTGCGTCTACCCGACGCAGGTCGAAGCCCTGCGCGTCGAAGAAGCCTTCGACGGCTGCCGGGTCGTAGCCGGGCAGGTCAGCGCGCATCCACTCCCCGTAGGCGCCCCGCCCGGCGTCCAGATCAACCACCACCAGCACCCCGCCCGGTCGCAGCACCCGGTCGGCCTCGGCCAACGCCGGTTCGCAGCCCGGGCCGAAGTAGCAGGCGGTGCGGGCATGCAGCACATCGACGCTACGGTCGGGCAGCGGAAGCGCTTCACCCAGGCCAGCCAGAACTCTCACCCCGGCCATCCCCGCCGTCCGCTGCTCGGCCAGCTCGACCAGCGGCGGGTGCGGCTCCACCCCGATCACGCTGCGCGCCGAGGCGGCCAGCTTCGGCAGGTGGTAGCCCGCCCCGCAACCCACGTCGACGACGTCGGCTCCGGCCCAGGGTGCCACCTCGGCAACCATGTCCCAGATCGCCCCCGCCGGATCTTGGGCGCGATTCTCCACCTCGTACACCTGCGGCCAGTGCCAGATATTCGGACTAGGAATGGGCTGGCGCGGGCGCGTGCCGCTGCTGTGGACACCGACTCTCACAGCAGGGCGCTGAGCAGGACCCACGCCACCACCGCGGAGGGCAGCACCGAGTCGAGCCGATCCATCAGACCGCCATGCCCCGGCAGCAGCTCGCTCATATCCTTCAGGCCAAGATCTCGCTTGACCTGGCTTTCCACCAGGTCGCCGATGGTGGCGACCACGACGATGACCGCACCGAACACTGCGCCCAACACCGCAGTGGACTGCAGCAACTGAGTGAACGTCAGCATCCCCCCCACGACCCCGAACAGCATCGAACCGGCGAACCCCTCCCAGGACTTCTTGGGGCTGATCGCCGGAACCATGGGGTGGCGGCCCAGGGTGGCGCCGAGGGCGTACCCACCGACGTCGGAGCAGGCCACCCCCACCATCAACGTCGCGACCCGGGCAGCACCGTTGTCCGCTGTCAGGAGCAATACCGCAAAGGACCCACACAACGGTACCCACGCAGCGACGAATACCGAGGTGGCGGTGTCCCGAAGGTAGTTCTCCGCACCCGCGGCCAGCCGCCACACCATGCAAGCCAGCACGGTGGCGCCGAAGGCGTCCAGGACACCCGCGGCGCCGAACACCCACCCCGACCAGACCATCGCCTGCCCGCCCACGAGCAGCGGTACCAGCGGCAAGCGCAGCTGCACCCGGTCGGTCGCTGTGGTCACCTCCCAGGTGGCGACGCCCACAGAAATCGCCACGATCCCCACCCATGCCTGCGGTATCAGCGCGAGGGTGGCGATCAACATGGCGCCCAAGCCGCCACCGACCGCGAGCGCGGCAGGCAGGTTGCGGCCGACCCGAGATGGTGGCGGCGCCGCGACGGGACCGGGTAAGCCTGAGGCCTCCGACACCGTCACCACCGTTCCTCCCACCACCGCCCGCTCACCCTGCTCCACAAACCGTCCGCAACCCGCCACGGGCCTGCGCGCGTGCTCAGACCTCCATCAGTTCTGACTCCTTGTGGCGCACCATCTCGTCGACCTGCGCCACGTAGCGTCCGGTGGTCTTGTCCAGTTCCTTCTCCGCCCGCACCACCTCGTCCTCCCCGGCGTCCCCGTCCTTGCTGATCCGGGCAAGCTCCTCCATCGCCTTGCGGCGGATGTTGCGCACCGACACCCTGGCATCCTCGCCCTTGCCCCTGGCCTGCTTCGCGTAGTCGCGGCGGCGTTCCTCAGTGAGCTGGGGAAGTGACACCCGGATGATGGATCCGTCGTTGCTGGGGTTGACACCCAAGTCGGAGTTGCGGATCGCCGTCTCGACCGCACCCAGGGTGGCGGCCTCGTAGGGCTTGATGACGACCATCCGAGCCTCGGGCACGGTGATCCCGCACACCTGGGTGATAGGGGTCATGGCACCGTAGTAGTCGATGACGATCCGGGCGAACATCCCCGGGTTTGCCCGGCCGGTGCGGATCGATGCGAGGTCCTCGCGCGCCACGGAGACGGCCTTCTCCATCTTCTCCTCGGCGTCGAAAAGCGTCTCGTCGATCACGTCGATCCTCCTGCGGCTTCGTCGGGCTCGGTGGTGGTGCGGACCAGCGTCCCGATCCTCTCACCCGCCACTGCCCGGGCAATGTTGCCGTGCACCAGCAGGTTGAACACCATGATCGGCATCGCGTTGTCCATGCAGAGGCTGAATGCGGTGGCGTCGGCGACCTTCAGCCCACGCTCCAGCACCTCGCGATGGGTGATCTCGGTGAACATGGTGGCGCCGGGATGGATGTTGGGATCGGCGTCGAACACCCCGTCCACGCCCTTGGCCATCAAGACGACCTCGGCGTGCACCTCGAGTGCCCGCTGGGCGGCGGTGGTGTCGGTGGAGAAGTACGGCATGCCCGCACCGGCGCCGAAGATCACCACCCGACCCTTCTCCAAGTGACGCACCGCACGGCGCGGGATGTAGGGCTCGGCGACCTGGCCCATGGTGATCGCCGTCTGGACCCGGGTGTCGACGCCTTGCTTCTCAAGAAAATCTTGCAGTGCAAGGCAATTCATCACAGTGCCCAGCATGCCCATGTAGTCGGCGCGGGCACGGTCCATCCCGAGCTGCTGCAGCTCGGCTCCGCGGAAGAAGTTGCCGCCGCCGATTACCACGGCCACCTGCACACCGCTGGCGACTACCGCGGCGATCTGCGCGGCGACGTTCTGCACCACCACCGGGTCGACACCGACCGCTCCCCCGCCGAACATCTCCCCGCCCAGTTTGAGCAAGACCCGACGGAATCCGTGGCTCTTGCCCTCGTGCGCTGGTGGGGCAGACCCGCTCACCGACTCTTGCACCGTCGTCCCTTCTCGGTCGTCGTCGGGAAACTGCCCTCGTGCGGGCGCCAACCCGGGTTAGCTCTGGCCGACCTCGAACCGGGCAAACCGGGTGACGGTCGCCCCCGCGGCGTCCAGCACGGCCTTGACCGTCTTCTTCGAATCCTGCACCGAGGACTGCTCGAGCAGCACGGTGTCCTTGAAGAACCCGTTCACCCGGCCGTCGATGATCTTGGTCAGGGCCTGCTCGGGCTTGCCCTCCTCCCGAGCTGTCTCCTCGGCGATGCGGCGCTCGTTGGCAACTACGTCAGCAGGCACTTCGTCCCGGTTGACGAACCGGGGCCGCATCGCGGCGATCTGCATGGCAGCGCCGCGAGCTGCCTGCGCCACCGCGTCGCCCGTGCCGGCGTACTCCACCAGCACGCCGACCGCGGGCGGTAGGTCGGCGGACTTGCGGTGCAAATAGGCTGCGACCGGGGTGTTGAGCACCGCCACCCGGCGCACCTGGAGCTTCTCCCCGATCCGGGCGGAGAACTCCTCGACGACAGCCGAGACGGGTTTGCCGTCGAGCTCCAGCGCGTTGAGCGCGGCCACGTCGGCCGGTTTGTGTATAACTGCCAGAGCGACGATGCGTTCGCCCAGCTGCTGAAATTCAGCGTTCTTGGCGACGAAATCGGTCTCACAGTTCAGCTCGACCATCACACCGTCTGTGGCGGACACCAGACCGTTGGCAGTGGAACGCTCGGCCCGCTTGCCGACGTCCTTGGCGCCCTTGATGCGCAGAAACTCCACGGCTTTGTCGAAGTCGCCGTCGGTGTCAGCGAGGGCGTTCTTGCAGTCCATCATCCCGGAGCCGGTCAGCTCGCGGAGCCGCTTGACGTCGGCGGCGGTGAAGTTCGCCATGGTGGGAGAAGCCTCCTGGTTCGGGTACGCGGATGGGGTCCTGAAACGCTCGCCCGGGGTGGACCCCGCCGCCGACGCGGCAACGGGACCACCCGCCGGACTCAGGGCTGGGTGTTTGCGGTGGCGGCGGGAGCTGGGGCGTCCGTGCCGGTGACCGGTGCCCCGCCGACCGCGGCCTCGGCGGTTTCGACTGCCGCGGCAATTTCGGCCGGATCAGCCGGCGCGGTCGCCTCGGGTGTCTCAGTCGCAGCCGGTGTCTCAGTGGGTGCCGGTGCCTCAGTGGGTGCCGGTGCCTCAGTGGGTGCCGGCGGCACGCTGGCCTCGGCGCCGGCCATGAGCTCGCGCTCCCATTCCGCGAGCGGCTCGTCGGCCCCATCGGCCGGCTTGTCGTCGCCGCTGCTACGCCCGGCGCGGGACTGCAATCCCTCGGCCACCGCCGCTGCCACGACCTTGGTGAGCAGCGCAGCGGAGCGGATCGCGTCGTCGTTGCCCGGAATGGGGTAATCCACCAGGTCGGGGTCGCAGTTGGTGTCGAGGATAGCCACGACCGGGATGTTGAGCTTGCGTGCCTCGGCGACGGCGAGGTGCTCCTTGTTGGTGTCGACGATCCACACCACACTGGGCACCTTGGACATGTCCCTGATCCCGCCAAGGGTGCGGTCGAGCTTGGTCATCTCCCTGGTCAGCATGAGGATTTCCTTCTTGGTGCGGCCCTCGAAGCCCCCCGTCTGCTCCATCGACTCCAGTTCCTTGAGCCGCTGCAGCCGCTTGTGCACGGTGGTGAAGTTGGTCAGCATCCCGCCCAACCAGCGCTGATTGACGAAGGGCATCCCCACCCGGGTGGCCTGTTCAGCAATGGATTCCTGGGCCTGCTTCTTGGTGCCGATGAACATCACCGAACCGCCGTGCGAGACAGTCTCCCGAACGAATTCGTAGGCCCGGTCGATGTAGACCAGCGTCTGCTGCAGGTCGATGATGTAAATGCCGTTGCGGTCGGTGAAGATGAAGCGCTTCATCTTGGGGTTCCACCGGCGGGTCTGGTGACCGAAGTGCGCGCCGCTGTCGAGCAGCTGTTTCATGGTGACGACTGCCATGTCTGATCGGGGGCCTATGGGTCCCCGTCCTCGCTTCCTGTTTGCCACCCACCGGCACCCTGGAGCGGTGCCGACGGTGTTCTCGGTTGTCGCGGTGGCCCTGCGGGTCACCGCCCTGGCACTCGAACCGGACGCCGGGCCCGTCGCTGCGGGACCACCGACGACCGACCACCCCGTTGAGGGTGATGTTCGGGCGCGCGAAGTCGACCCGTGCACGCACGAGCCGCACCACGCAGTGTACGACGCGCGCACCGACCCGCACGCCACCCGGAGACTGGTTGTGCACAGCGCCGATAGTTATCCACAGCTGGCCCATGAGGCACTGAGCGAGCACATCAACCCAGCATGCTCATGTAGTGCACACGCGACTGCTCCGGGTGTTATGCGCCGTCGTGCTGCTCAGCGCGGCGGCCCTCGTCCCTACCGCGAGCGCCGTCGCCGAGACCACGGGCGCACCGCGGCAGGCAGCCACCCAGCAAGCCAATCCAGTTCCCCGCGACGACTACCGCTGGCCGGTGCCCGGCTTCCCGCGGGTGGCCCGGCCATTCCAGCCGCCGGAGACGGTGTATTCCACGGGTCACCGGGGGGTCGACCTGGCCGCCCCCGTCGCAGGGCCGGTGCTGGCGGCTGGTGCCGGGACAGTGACGTTCGCTGGCGTCGTGGCTGACCGCGGGGTGGTATCGGTGCAGCACCCTGACGGCTTGCGCACCACCTACGAGCCGGTGGAGGCCCAGGTGGCGGTCGGCACGGTCGTGGCCGCCGGCACCGTTCTGGGCCTGCTGAGCCCCGGTCACGATGGGTGCCCGGCGGCGGCCTGCCTGCATTGGGGGGTGCGGCGCGGGCCGGACAGCTATCTGGACCCGTTGCGGCTGGTGGGGGTGTGGCGGGTGCGACTGCTACCGTGGCAGGGCTGAGAATCAGCGGTAACGGCGCGTGGGGCGGATCAGCGGCCGCGACGAGCACGGGGCCGGGCGCTGGCGTCCGGTACCCGGTCGCCGGTGACCTCCGCGATACGGGTGCGCAACCGCAGCACCGCCCTGGTGTGCAGCTGGCAGATCCGGCTCTCGGTGACCCCCAGCACCCCGCCGATCTCCGCCAGGGTGAGGTTCTCGAAGTAGTACAGGGTCACCACGGTGCGGTCGCGTTCGGGCAACCCGGCGACCGCGGCTGCCAGCAGCGACCGGGCCTCCTCCGATTCCAACACTGCCACCGGGTCTGGGGCGTGCGCGTCAGCCAACACATCCGCCGCGGAGAGGCCACCGGAGTCGGAATCACCCCCCATGAGGTCCTCCAGAGCGATGACGCTGGTCATCGACAGCTCCTTGTACAGCGACTGCAGTTCGGCGGGACTCAGGTCCGCCTCGGCGGCAACTTCGGCATCGGTGGGGCTGCGGTGCAGCGTGGACTCCAACCGACCCAGAGCCGCCTGCACCGCCCTGGCCTTGGACCGCACCGAGCGGGGCACCCAGTCTTGGGCTCGCAGGTCGTCGAGTATTGCGCCCCGCACCCGCTGCATGGCGTAGGTCTCGAACTTCCACCCGCGCTCGGGTTCAAACCGGTCGATGGCCTCGATGAGCCCGAAGATGCCCGCCTGCACCAGGTCGGCTGCGTCAACGTGCTGAGGAAGACCGGTTCCGACCCGCCCCGCAACGTATTTGACCATCGGCGCGTAGTGCAGGACGAGACGGTCACGCAGCGGCTGGGAGCGATGGTGGGTGAACTCGCTCCACAGTTCGTCCAGCGCCTGATCCACCGACTCCCCGTGCGATGCGGCGTCCCTACCCTGCTGCGCCTCACGCTCTCGGGTGCGCTCGGTCATGAACTGCCCTCAGCCGCTCGACGGTCACATGGGTATAGAGCTGTGTCGTTGACAGCGTAGCGTGACCAAGCAGCTCCTGAACGACCCGCAGGTCCGCGCCCCCCTCAAGCAGATGGGTGGCCGCAGAGTGCCGCAGACCGTGCGGGCCGAGGTCGGGTGCGCCGGGCACCACCGCGACCGTCTCGTGCACGCAACGTCGGGCCGCCCGTGGGTCAAGCCGGCCGCCCCGCACCCCCAACAGCAATGCCGTTCCACTCAGTGAGCTGCACAACGCTGGGCGGCCGTACCGCAGCCACGCTCGTAGGGCGCGTTCGGCCGGCAGCCCGAAGGGGACTGACCGCTCCCGGCCGCCCTTGCCGAGCACCCGCACCAACCGCCGCGCGTCGTCGACATCGCCGACGTCGAGACCACACAGCTCACCGACCCGGATACCGGTGGCGTACAACAACTCCACCACAAGATGATCACGCAGCGCCACGGGTTCGAGCTGCGCGGCCCCGGCGGCGGCCGAGTCGAGCGCCGAGGCGGCCTGTTCCGGTCGCAACACCGCCGGAAGGGTCCGGTGTGCGCGGGGGGCAGACAGTCGCGCGCCAGCGTCGTATGCCGCGCGGCCGGTGCGCTGCGCCCAACCAGTGAAGGTGCGGGCAGCAGCGGTGCGCCGGGCCAGGGTGGTGCGGGCCACCCCGGCCCTGGCCTGCTCGGCCAACCACGAGCGCAGCACCGCAAGCACCAGGCCGTCGAGAGCCGGTGAGCGGTCGGGATCCTGCCGCGTGGCGTGAGTCAGCAACGAGCGAACGTCACCGGTGTATGCCCGCACCGTGTGCACCGAATACCCGCGTTCCAGCCGCAAGTAGTCGGCGAAGTCCTCGACGTGTCGCTGCAGGCCTGCGGCCAGCACGAACTCCGCTGGCCGTACCCCATCGTCCACGAATCCCACGGTGGTCGCACCGCGGGGGATGGTCAAGCACTCCCGCCGCTGACACGCCGACGCGCCCAACCGTCCTCGGTGAGCACAGCAAGGCGGTCCAGCTCCAGCACCGGTAGGGCGGCCCGCACCTGATGCAGCGGTAGCCCGCAGCTCTCGGAGATCCGCTGCAGGTCAGCGGCTCCGGTGGCCGGCAGCGCCTCGAACACCTGCGCCACCGCGGGGTCCAAGTCGTCCCACGGGCGCCGAGTGACGTCCGGATCGGCGGCCAGTTCACCCATGCGCCCGACCCGTTCGGTGACCTCCGCCGCCGAGGTGACCAGTTCGGCCTCCCCCAGCCGGATCATCCGGTGGCACCCGGTGGACCCCAGTGAGGTGACCGGGCCGGGCACGGCCATCACCGCGCGGCCGAGGGCGCCCGCCCACGTCGCGGTGCTGCGCGCACCGCTGCGCCAGCCCGCCTCGACCACCACCACCCCCTCCCCGAGCCCGGCGATCAACCGGTTGCGGGCCAGGAAGCGATACCGGGCGGGCGGGGTGCCCGGCGGATACTCGCTGACCACCACGCCGTCCACCATGATGCGCCGCAGCAACGCCTCGTGTCCGGACGGGTACGGCCGATCCACCCCGCCGGCCAGCACAGCGGCGGTGATCCCACCGGCAGCGAGGGCGGCACGGTGGGCGGCGCCGTCGACCCCGTAGGCGGCTCCTGATACCACCGTCCATCCGTCAGCGGCGAGGTCGTGGCACAGCTCTGCGGTGACGTGCTCGCCGTAGCCGCTGATGGCGCGGGTACCCACCACGGCCACCGCACGGTCGGTCACCTCGTCGAGACGACCGCCGCCGCGGACCCACAACGCGACAGGTGCGATCGGGGCGCGAGCGCTTGGCGCATGTTCACCGGCGAAGCCCACCATCCGCCACGCCGGCCATTCCGCGTCCTCCGGGGTCACCAAGCGACCCCCGAGAGCCTGAATGTGGTCGAGGTCCGCGGCCGCAGAGTCCAGGTGATGACGAGCCTGGGTGCTGGCGGCCAGCGCAGCAGGTACGGCGCCCTGGCGCACCGCATTGGCCGCCGCCTCGGGTCCGTCTCGGGCGATGAGTGCGTGCAGCTGTGGCGACGGCGCCTCGCTCACCCGAGACAAGTACGCCCACGCCCGCCGCCTGCTCTGGTGCTCGCTCATGCCGCCCTCCTGTCCCGGAACAGCAACGCGGCGGCCACCTCGTCGTGGCCCGGTTGGACGGTGCCGGCCAGATCGCTCAGGCTCCAGGCGACCCGTAGGGCTCGGTCGGCTCCACGGGCGGTGATCTCACCGGTTCGCAGTGCCCGCTCCAACGGGACCAGAGCGGGTCGGCCAAGTCGAAACCGTTGTCGCAGAGCCGGTCCGGGCACCTCAGCATTCGTCAGCCAACCATGCCCGGACCACCGATGCGCAGCCGCCTCGCGGGCCGCCGCCACCCTGGCGCGCACCGCGGCGGTGCCCTCCCCCGTGTCGTCGGTGAGGGCCGCGGACGCTAGCGGCCGCATCCGCACCCGCAGGTCGACCCGGTCCAGCAACGGTCCGGACAACCTGCCCAGATACCGGCGGCGGGCCGGGGGCGGGCAGACGCAGTCGGTCTCGCGGGCCGGGGCGCATGGGCAGGGGTTTGCCGCCAACACCAGCTGGAAGCGGGCCGGGTAGCGGGCCACGCCGTCGCGACGCGCGATGCGGACCTCGCCGTCCTCCAGCGGGGTGCGCAGCGCCTCCAGCGCACGGGAACCGAACTCGGGGCACTCGTCGAGGAAGAGCACTCCGCGATGTGCCCGGCTCACCGCCCCGGGCCGGGCCATCCCGCTGCCACCGCCGACAAGTGCGCTCACCGAGCTGGTGTGATGCGGCGCCACGAAGGATGGGCGGGTGATCAGCGGGCACTCGGCGCTGAGCAGGCCCGCCACGGAGTGAATCGCGGTGACCTCCAGGGCCGCCTGCTCGCCCAGAGCGGGCAACAGACCGGGCAGACGCTGGGCCAGCATCGTCTTGCCCGTTCCCGGCGGGCCGGTCAGCAGCAGGTGATGCGCCCCGGCTGCGGCGACCTCCACCGCCCACCGCGCCTCGGCCTGGCCCACCACGTCGCCCAGGTCCGCCCCGCTCTCGGCGGGTGCCGTCGCGAAGCCCGTCGGCGGCTGCAGCGTGCCAGCGCCACGCAGCCACGCCAACACCTCGGCCAGGCTCGGGGTCCGAGTAGCAACTGAGCAGGATCGTCCGTTAAGCCTCGGAGTTGGTGGGGTCGCGGAGCGGTCGGAGCTTGTCGCGGGTGAGGTCAGCGGTGCTGAATTGGTAGCGGCCGAGCAGGTTGATGTGTTCGTGGCCCAGCGGTGAGAGGCGCCGGACGTCGTCGTCGAGGACTTCGAACCCGTTATGGCGCAGCTGGTTGAGAGCTGCGTCTTGGTAGCGGGTGTTCCACAGGACGATGGCATTGATGACGAGGCCGAGGGCGCCGAGCTGGTCTTCTTGCCCTTCGCGGTAGCGCTGCCGGAGTTGCCCCCGCTGGCCGTGGAAGACCGCCCGGGCGAGGGCGTGGCGGCTCTCGGTGCGGTTGAGCTGGGTCAGGATGCGTCGTCGGTAGGTCTCGTCGTCGAGGTAGGCGAGCAGATAGAGCGTCTTGGCGATCCGGCCGAGTTCGGTGACTGCCCGTCCTAGTGGGGTGGGCCGTCCGCCGCCTTGCAGGACACGCAGGAGATCACTGGCCCGGACGGTGCCTGTGGTGAGGCTGCCGGCCACGCGGAGGAGGTCGTCCCAGTGGGTGGCGATGAGGTCGGTGTCGATGTGCTGGCGGGCCAGGCCGTTGAGGGGTCCGTAGTCGGCGGTGCGGTCGGTGCGCCAGAAACGGGCCGAGCCGATGTCGGCGAGGCGGGGGCTGAACTGGTAGCCGAGGAGCCGGAAGAGGCCGAAGACCTGGTCGGAGTAGCCGGCGGTGTCGGTCATGAGTTCGCGGGGGTCGAGACTGCTCTGCTGCTCGAGGAGGCCGTCGAGGATGTAGAGGCTGTCGCGCAGGGTGCCGGGGACGACGATGGCGTGGAAGCCGGCGAACTGGTCGGAGAGGAAGTTGAGGAAGGTGACCTCGCCGAGACTGCCAGCGCATTGGTCGAGTCGGCGTCCGCAGCCGCGGTGATCTCGGCGTCCGCCATCGCCCGAGTCGTGTCCCGCCTAACCGCCGCGGCGGGCTCACCCCCGCCGCCACCAACGCCGACCCATGAGACCACGCGGTCCCGGTGAGGGATGGCGGGACGCTCGAGATTCGGAGTGTCCATTCCTGTGCCACAGAGAGGCAGTATGTGGCATACTTTCAACATGGATGCCACTCTTGTTCTGGGTCAGCAAGGGCGACTCGTGATCCCGGCAGAGGTTCGTGTCGCTCTAGGGTTGGCGCCCGGTGACCAGTTGCATCTGCATGTCGCTGGATCGCGGCTGGTGTTGGAGCGGCCACAAGACGCTGTTGATGAGTTGCGTGCATTGGCCAAGGACGTGTCGAAATCACGCTCGCTCGTCGACGAGCTGCTCGCAGAGCGTCGACTCGCTGCCGCTGCGGAATGACGATTCTCGACGCCTCGGCGGTCCTGGCGCTGATACACGGCGAGCCAGGAAGCGACCTGGTAGCCGCACGTATCGCTGGAGCCCTGCTGAGCACGGCGAATCTGGCGGAAGTGGTAGGCAAGCTCGTCGACGCCGAGCTTGACGTCGCTCGCTTGCGGGGGTTGCTCGCAGCTGCGGGAGTGACCATAGAGCCGCTCAGCGCCGCTGACGCCGAACTCGCCGGAGCGATGCGGGCACTCGACGGTGGTCGGTCCCTCTCGCTCGGCGATCGCTGCTGTCTCGCGCTCACCGTCCGTAGCGACCCGGCTGAGGTGCTGACAGCCGATCGAGCCTGGGCCGACCTGGACCTTCCGGTCCAGGTTCACCTGATCCGTTAGACGATCCGGCGCCGGTGACACCCCCACGGATGATCCGCGACGAATTCGGGGCGATCATCCTCATTCAACAGCGTGGAGAACTGGACCCACAGGGGTTCGGTCAGGGATGCTGGCAGCAGGGGCACGGACCCTCCCGGTGATCAATAGGACTTCAGCAATCCCATGATCAAGCCGGGGTCCGTGCCCCTACCCGCAACGACACACCAGTAACATCAGCGTCACCAGTCACATCAATTGCCGGTCGTTCTAAGACCGACCGGCAATTGAGCATCCCCCAAAACCGTGGAGGCATGGACTATGAGGAGTAGTCATGCCAGAGATTCGAAGGAAGTTCGACCCGGAGTTCCGTGAGGGGGCTGTCCG
>JAABUV010001004.1_pt1 | contig 41869 bp, 70 predicted proteins | sample 5559971 | NCBI WGS metagenome assembly JAABUV01 (sample SAMN10711881, study PRJNA513362) | rock metagenome | isolation source: Antarctica rocks | place: Antarctica: Victoria Land, Knobhead nord | collected 2015-12-19 | reverse complement strand
ACAGCCGCCCCGCGGCGGGCGGCTGCATGCATGGCGTTTGTGTAGGGCGCTCGAGCGAGCAACACGGCTTGCGGCAAGGCACAGGCTGCCTCGCTTGGTGTGAGCCACGGTGCACTTCCGGTGGCGCTGCCAGGGGTCTATGAACCTGATGGACATAATTATGAAACTGCGTTGATGCGGCGCAGGTTCGTGGTGCTGGTCTCCGGCACGCTGGTGTACGGCCGCGGCGACGAGGCCGAGGCGCGCAAGGCGGCCGCCGTGGCGGAGGCCGACGGCCTGGCCGGCTACGGCGAGGAGGCCGGCACGCCGCCGCGCTTTGCGCCGGTGCCGGCGCCGCCGGGCGGCGCCGGCCGCTCGGCCGCGCTGCCTGCGCGGCACGGCAGCCTGCCGAGCGCGCCGGTCGCGATGCGCCACACGCCGTCATCGTTCAAGGCGCGCGCGCTGGCCCGGGCTGGCTGCCTCTTGAAGCAACGTGCGTGGATGGCCTGCATCGTGTCCCTGCATTCGAGTGACTGTGCGCAAATCGTTGCTTTTGCGTCCAGCGACCTAACAGCGCCGCCTGGGGGTGGTGCGCGCGCAGTCGACCATGAACCTGGCGCCCTTCTCGTACTCGAGCGTCCCGCGCGCGACGGCCTTCCCCACCGACCGCGCCTGACGCCGCCGGGCGCCGGCCGCGGGAGTCGCGGACGTGCTGCGGGCAGCGGCGGCGTCGGGCCCGGCTTCGGCAGTGCTCGCTACACGGGGCATCACATGATGCGACGTGTGAGACCAGTTTTGGCTGTTCTGGTGCACGTAGATACTAGCTCTGCAGCCCGCATGCTGTACAGGTCGAAGGCATGCTCTGTGTTGACGCATACATTCAAGCCGGTGACCAGTGTGCCGATGCAGGCCGCCGCAGTGCGTGACAGCGCTGCGCGCTAGGCTGCGAAGAGCGTAGCAGCAGTGTCGCGCTGGTTTTCTTCAGTGTGCCTCCATTTGCAGCGTCCTTGATATGTTGTCATTGGCGGAGGTGCACCAGAGCTCCAGGATAAGTTGTCACGGCGGGTGCCCATAGGACGTCGGACCACATGAGGCTCATCATGCTTCATGTTACAAGCAGACCCTAACCTCTTAATGCTACAACTTTCCGCACTGCCGCCGGCCAGAGGCAGGCGCCCTGCGCCTTGCCATGCGCACCTCGCATGGCCACCATGGACTCCTAACACTCTACTCGGCACTTCCTGGCAACACGTCCACGTCCGCTACAAGACATGCAATCACCCCCCAGCCCGGTCAAGCCCTCCGCCCGTGGCAAAGGACGGGCATGGAAGCCAACACTCAAACCATTGCGCCTGGGCCCCCTGTCACGGACGGTGCAGCTCTGCTCAAAGCCAGCGTCGCTCCACTCAGCACAAACCCCATCCATCAAAGCGCAACCATGCAGCCTGTGCACACCTGCAGTCTCTGCTAGAGACTCTCTAGCACAAGCGGTTGTGTGCCTACTGCAGTCCCGCGCACAAGCTTCCTGACAGCTGTTGCAGCGTCACACACCCCGCTGCCTCACACACGACACTTCTTGGCGCCCTGCCGGCAGCCGCTTCCGCCCGATCGCCCTGTGGGACTCTGGCCGCCCGCTCTGCGTAACAGGAGCCTGCACGCCACGCCTCCAAGTCAGCCCCTCCACGTACGGCTGGGCGCGCCCTGCATGCGCGCCCAGACGCTTGCCACAGCCCAGACAGCTGCGCCGCGGCCGGGGGGCCGGCGCACCGGCGCGGCGCCGGCGCGGCGTGCCGGGGCGCGCGCGTGCGCGGGGCGCCGGCGGCCCGCCTAGAGCCTGGCGCGCGGCAGGCCCCGAGCCTCCTTCTCGTCCGGGGGCAGGAACTTGGTGTGCCGCGCCTGCGCCACCAGCCGGCCGCCGCCGACCATGCGTATGTCGGCATTGATCGTCGCCACGGTGCGGCCCACCTTTACGACCTGCCGGGCGCCGCACCGCCCGGCTTGGAGATGTGCACGGCCTACGCCGGACGCACGCGAGGCGCCGGGGCGCCGCCGCCACGAGCGCAGCACCTCAGACGCTGAGGTGGCAGGCCGCAGGTGGTGGGCTCTCGGGGGGCAGCAGAGGGGGACGGCGCACCCGGGCGTCGATTTCAACCTCTGCGCCGCCGGTGCCGGGGCTCAGGTAGTCCACGCTGAGGCTGAGGGACACGCCGCTCCGCTTGCTGACGGTGACGAGCGCCGCGCTCGTCACTGTGTCCACCAGCGTGGCTGCAAGCAGGCATGCCAGCATCAGCAGCGGAGCCTGTCGGCACAGCTGCACGCCCGAGCGCTGCAAAGCATGGCACTCCTAGTCTGCATATTCACCGGGGAGCACAGGTCAAGCGGGAGAGCACAACGCGGCCTCACGCTCAAGCGGGAGAGCGCAGTGAGGCCTCAAGCTCAAGCGGGAGAGCACAATGCGGCCTCAAGCTCAAGCGGGAGAGCACAATGCGGCCTCGAGCTCACAACAGGTGTCAGAAGCCTGGCCTGCACGGTGTGGCAAGTCGGGGCGGACAGGCCGCCCACCTATACACCCGCCGTGCAGCGTGCTGTACCTGTTCTGCACGCGCTTCGCGACCGGCAGCCGGCACAGCACGCGCCCAGGCGACGCCTGGATGCTGTGCAACCCATTGAGCGCCGTCGTGTCAAAGTTGCTCGCGGCGTTCAGGTCCGCGGCCTCGCCCGCGAGCGTGAGCGCCTCCAGGAACAGTCTTCCGGCGTCCACGGTGCCCATGGCGCCCTGGGGCGCTGCTGCCTGACAGGCAGAGGCCCCGCAACGCACAGCAGCTGCTGGGCCACAGATACAGCGCAGGAGTGTGTGCGGCAGGTAGTGCTGGAGAGCAGCCTGGACAAGGCCAAGAGGTGCAAAATGGCTGTGTGTTGCATAGTCGAAATTACCAAGGTACCCGGGACCTGGTAGGTTAAGCTCCATGCATGCACAGACTGCGAATGGCGCGGGAGCCTGCAGACCTCTGACAGGCCGCTGGCGCATACCTCCGGCCTTGCCTGACAGCCTGTCGAGCCGAGCCTGGTCTCGACATGGGGCGCCTATTTCTGCAGAAGCTGGACGGCCCGTGCTACGCGTGCGAGCACTGCGGCTGTCACCTCGCAAAGGCTTCGGACCTGATGTCGCGGGTGCGGCTGCCCAGGGACAGCAAAAGGGGTAGGCTTGGGTTGCCATCAGTTGCCTGGTGCCGCAGCCCAGCCCGGCTGAGAGGGCGAGCCGGCGCCGTTGTGAGCCCGGCAGGCGCCCGGGGCTGCCCCGTGCAGCTTGGCTGCCCACAGCCACGTCGGAAAACCGATGCCGAGCGGCCGGGCCATTGGCTGCACTGCACGGCAAGGCTCCCAAGCTCCAGGCTGGTAGTGCACTGTGGCGGGGCGTCTGTGCTGGCTCAGGCCACCGCCAGCAGCACGCAGGCGCCGCGCTGCTGACCTGACATGTGACCGCTCAGGCATAACTGCAACCCGCGCCTCAGGCCAGCTCGGGCCGGTGCCTCGGGGACTGCGCCGCTGCAATAGGAGCTCTCCCACCGCAGTGGCAGCGAGCTGGTGCAGGGCATTGCGTGCATGTACATGCGAGGCAGGCCGCTGCCGCAGGCGCCTGCATGCCCGCGCTCGCACCCGGCGCGGAGCTCACGAGGCTCGGCGCGGCGCGCAGACGTTCCACAGCCGCAACGGGAAGGCGTACCTGTTCCAGGCGGTGGCGCTCATCAACATCATCTTCGGCGCGCAGGAGGAGCGCGTGATGACCACAGGTCGGCCCGGGCGCCCGCGGCTGGCAGTGCTGTGCGGCAGGCCCTGCTTTTGCTGCGGCTGCCGCTGACGCTGGCGCGGCTGGCGCAGGCTTGCACGAGGTCTCGGACGTCTACTGCAAAAAGTGCATGCAGATATGCGGGTGGCGATACGTGCGCGCCCCGCCGTCCCCCGCAGGCCTTCCCGACGTATCACGTCTGGTTGCTCTCACCCAATGCAGCCTCTCAAACCTTGAAGCTACTGCGCTGCATGAGCGCCATCCAGCAAGCACTCTGCCCTTGACGGTGCGTGCAGAGCGTGCTGTTGTCAGGGTATGTTGGGCGGGCTGCTTGCGTGGCCAAAGCACTGTCAACTTGACAGTGTCAAGTGTGGCAGGGCCTGGTTGAGTGTCAATATGGGCCCACCGAGAGACAGCAGGCCCGGCCCAACACTGAAAGCTGCATGCTGACGGCTCCGCATGCCTGGCTGCCGCGCAGGATGTGGCGCACAACGAGCAGGAGAAGTACAAGGAGGGCAAGTTCATCATGGAGCGCCAGAAGCTGCGCAATGTGCGCGGCGACGCGCCCGCGCCGGCCGCGCCGCCCCCCGCGCGCCGGCCGCCCGCGCCGCTGCCCGACCCGCTCGCGCTGGCGCTGTCCGACAGCGACGGCCTGGCGCGCTTCCCGCACCGGCTGCTACCGGCGAGCGTGGCGCGCTTCTCGCTCGCCGCGCGCGCGCCGCACCACGGCTACCCGGACACCGACTCAGACCCGGAGGCCTGCGTGTGATGCCGCCCTGCGCAGACCCTAGACCTGTCGGACCAGGGTCTGCGCGCGGCGCGCGCGCGCCGCGCCGTGGCCTTCCGCACCGCGGCTTGGGACCCCGAGGCCTGCGTGTGGTGCTGCCCTGCGCGGCCTGTCTAGAGCAGGAGCCTGCTGCAAGGCTTGCACGGCCGTCGCGGGCGCCGCTGCCTGAGGACGGGCTGGCGCGCCTCCGCACCGGGGGCCTGCCAGCATGGCGCGCCTCGCGTGCGCGCCGCGCGGACCCGCGCCGCGCCTGCGTGGGGGCCGGCAGCGCGTCTGCTTGCGATGCCTGGCTTGCTTTCGGGCTGGTCTGGTCCTGGGACGCTGCGGCGCTCTTGGTTGCGGCATGCGCACGTTTCTGCGCACTGCCGCTGACCCCCGTCCGGCCTTGGCGCCCAGATGCCGCTGTGTGTTATGGCGCCTCGGCGCGCGCCGGTCTGCCCACTGGCCTCTGTGCCACGTTGCCGCTGCTCTGGTGGAGTCGAGAAGCCGAGTGAGGCGCAGTGCGTGCCGCGGTCGGCCAGGCGGGAGGCTGGCGCCAGGGCTGGGTAGGCAGTTCAGGGGTGCGCCTCAAGTAGGCCAGCACACAGCTGCACGGCAGCATGTATAGTGCCGCAAGCTGCCGCGCCCTGCCCGGGAGTGCCCGACACGGCGGCTCGCCCGCGCCATGGGGTGCGCTCGGGCAAGCCGGGCATGCGCACGGGAAGTCCGCAACTCTGTGCATTGAAAGTTTTGGACCAGCCTGTTTTGGACCAGCTTGTACATTAGAAGCTGCGCAGCAGGTCTGCTTCTTTCGGGGGGGGCCTGCATGCGGCAGAAGCGTCCTGCGGCAGCAGATTTCAGCGGGAAGAGGCTTTGGCCTGGCAGCCTGGCGATGAGCGGCTAGAAGACGGACTGCCCTCCCTGCATGCTCGCCTGCCTTGGCGTGTTTTCTGACCTAACTTTCTTTGCGGCAGGGGTTGTCGCCATTTGGGCTAGCAGGCATGCGCGCAAACAGGAGAGGGGCCGTTGCTCTGGCGATGTACACTAAGCCTCAAGGGCTGTTCACCATTGCTGCTGCCTTGCAAGCATGTCGCCATGTACATACAAGACTGCCTGAGCAAGACGCTGGTGTTGGCGCCATGTCCTGCTGTAACCCTTTCATTGTTACACCCCGTTTGCATGCTCGCCCTGTGGTGCTCTCGCCTCACCCCCTTCATGCCCCGCCACAGCGGGACTGCGGCAGCGCCCCCATCACAGCGGGAACAAAGCAGTGCCTGCAACGAGCACCGCGCCCCTCGCCGGGAGCGGCTGCGGGCTGCCAGCACGTGCGTGGCATGCCTCCCCAGCCTCCGCCCTTGCCTCCCCGCCTGCTTGTCCGTCCGCAGTGCCGCCACCGCCGCGGCCGCTGCCCGGCCCCGCCAGGCCCGCCTGCGCGCAGCAGCCTGCATGGGAGCACGGCCCCAGGCGGGCGCGGGTGTGGGGGAGCGCGCTTGGGAACGCACCGTGCCAGCCAGGGCGCCGGGCGCGGCGAGGACCGGCGGCAGGCTCAGCACGGCCAGGCGCCCGGGCGGGAGCACGACGCGCGCGTCGCTGGCGACCTCCAGCGCGCCCGCGCCGCCCTGGCCGTGCGCGCACGCATGCGCTCAAGGGCGGGCCGCAAGGCACATGCAGCTATGACCATGGGGCACTGTCTGGTCCAGCGGATGAGGCTGGGCGGCGCGCGGGCTACCAGGCGCATGTCCCCGACAAAGGCAGCAGGCAGGCAGCACTCCCAGGCATCTGACGTGAGTTGATACGACCTGCTTGACATGGTATCACACGACATGTCATGTGGGTTGCGTCCTGAGCGGCAGGCAGACCGATCGCCCGGCGCGCCTGCCAGCGCAGCGCCGGCTGCATGGCGAACGCGACGGGGGCGTCCGCCGGCGTGGCCACCCAGATGCGCGCCAGCTGCGCCACGCCCGGCCGCCACTCCGCACCGAGCTCCGGCGCGGGCCCCTGCATGTCAGGGTCCTCGGACCGCGGCACGTCAGAGCCTGGCGCGAGGCCCGCAGGAGGGGGTCCCTCCGGCAGGGCCGCCCCCAGCCGTGGCGCGTCCAGCAGGAGCGGGAGGTCGCGCGAGAGCAGCACGCGCGCCGCGCCGCCGCGCGGGCCGGCGCCGCGCGGCGCGCCGCGCGCGCCGGGCGGCCGAGCGTGGGGCTCGCCGCCCCTGGCCTCGGGCAGGTGCGCGGGCGCCAGGACGAAGCGCGCGCCGTCGCGGCGCTCATACTCAAAGCCCACGTGCAGCACGGCGCCGGGCGCGCGCGGCCCTGCCGCGGGCTGTGCGGCTGGCGCGGCGCCGCGGCCGCCCTGCGGTAGCGCCTCCAATGCAGGCCCAGCGGCGGCGGGCAGCGCGGCCGGCTCGTCCGCGGCGCCGCCCGGCTGCCGCGCGCCGCGTCGCGGGGCGGCTGCAGCAGGGCCATGGCGCGGCTGGCCGCCTCGCGCCGCGGCTGCTGCGCCAGGCCAGTCCAGCACAACCACGCGCCCGCGGCGGGGCGCGGCCTCGGCGTCCATGGTGTCGCCGCTCGCCGCGCCCGCCAGCTGCGGGGCCTCACCCAGGCTGGGGCGCCTGGGCGGTGATGCTGCAAGGAGGTGCCCCGGTTCGACAAGCAGGGCCGAGCCGCGTCCCGTTGCAGCCCCTGCCCCGGAACTGTCAGCGCCCTCGCCAGCGTTCGCGGCCGCGCGCGGCGGCGCCGCCTGCGGCGCGCCGGGCTTGCCCGGCATGCGGCCTCGGCGCGCGCCGCGCTGCGTCGCCCTGCCCTTGCCAGGCCCCGCCCCTGCCGCGGCCGCCGACAGCGCTGGGAAGTCCGCGTCGTCCAGCGCCGACGGGCCGCCGCTGTCGCCGCTGCCCTGGCCGTGCTGCGCGTCCGGGGCTGCAGGCGTGTCGGCCGTCGGCGTGGGCCGCGCAGAGGCCGCTGGCGCAGCGCCGCCGACGCCGCCGCCCTCGCCCGCCTCCGGCGCGCCGGCAGCGGCGGCCCTGGCCGCCTGCGGCTCGGCAAGGGCGAGCGGCAGCGCGAGTAGGTGGCGGGCGCCCTGGTCAAACCCTTCAAAACCCAGGTCCGAGCTTATGCGTCTCCAGGCAGGGCGTTGGCCCAGGCTGCGTTGTCTGGGCACAGCCAAACCTGCTGTGTGCTGGTGTGGAGTATACAGTGCTCCAGGGACTTGGCTATGACGTGTTTAGAGATCAGGGGTGCTGGGACACCTGTGGGGCAGCCCCGCACACGCAAGGTGCTTGGGAAGCGACATGGCGCAGCTGCCTGCCGTACCTGGCTGGCAGTCCCTTTCACTCACCCACCTTGAGGCAGTACACGCGGGGAGAGCTGCAAACAGCGGTCCTCTGCCTCGACTCGGCGCGCGTCGCAGGCAGCACTGGTCCTGTTTCTGCTTGTCTGAGGACCCTCTGTCTGTTGAGGGAGCTGTGGTAGGCACCATAAGGAATGCATGGTGTGCAGCTCACTTGTGTGGCAGGGCCCTGCAAGCAGATAGCAAGGCCGCTGTTTAGAGCGTACTTAGAGCGTGCTCTCACTCCCACAGCGTCCCAACAATCCTGGCTTTCTGGCTTCTTTCTTCTCTAGCGCGTATCATGCACCGCTACATGCACTCTCTCTCCTGATGGCCAGGAAGGTCATCCACAGCAGCACAAACTCTGACCGAGCCACCTACGCCAGCCCATGCATGCAGCCTAAACTGGCAGACTTGCTTTTTTTTCACGTTCGCCGTGAAGGGGTGCGAGGCATTGAACCAGCCGCTGCTGGTTTATCCACGGATGCAACACTCATACACACATAGAGCGTAGTGCCCGCAATGGTGCGCGTGTGCGCAGAGCCCACCTGCAAGACGAGCGCGCGCTTCAACGAGCCTGGGCAGCTGCGCGGCATGTTCTGCTCCAAGCACCGGCAGGCCGGGATGGTGGACGTGGTGCACGCGCGCTGCGCGGTGCAGGGCTGTGACACAGCTAATGTGCCGTAATCAGGGGCCAAGGGGCCTGCTTGTAGAAGGCAGCAGGGCGGGCGCGCCTCGCTGATGCGCCCGCGCTTGAGCTTGCGCAGCAGTGTATACTCTGCGGCAAAGTCGTCCTCGTCCTGGCGCGCCTCCGCCTGCCGCCGCTTGGCCGCCGGCAGCCGCCGCTCCTTGGCCGCCTGGCCGTCCCCGGCCGGGCGCCTTGGCGCGGCGGGTGCAAGCTGTGAAGCCCACAGCAGAGGCGCCGAGCACAACATCTCGGCGTTCCAAAAACGACCGCCATAAATGAGGTGGGGCTGTCTTTGCGCTGTTACAAGGAGTGTGAGATGCACACTGCCACCTGCTCATTAGCCCCCTACATTGCGCAGGTGCAGCAGCCCCTGCGTCTCCCATGCCCGCCCTCAGCCGGGCCAGAGAGGCATCCGCGCCTGTCGCGCCCCATGGGACGGCGCGGACGTCGACGCGCCCCCCGCCGAGCGCGCCTGCGCGTCCGAGGCCGCGCCGCGCCCGCCGCCGGCCACGACGCCCGCAGCGGCCTCCGCATCGGCCGCGCGCTGCGCCAGCTTCCTCTGGCGCAGCTTCTCGCGCGCGCGGTCGCGGAACTGCCGCGCGCAACTTCGCGCTCTTGAGCATGGTGCAGATGGCTTTGGAGCCTGCGTGCGTGCCAGGCGGGTGCTTCCAAATGCGGTGCAATGCCCAGATGTGCACTTGGCGCTGAGTGTGCAGTGTGCCTTATGGGGCAGAGGCCAATGCAGGTGTTTTTTGGCTACAGGCAGAAGATTGCAGGGAGAATGACTCTCATTACGCTGACGCCTGGCATCACTGACGCTGCCAGTGCCCACTGTATCAGCTGGCTCACCGTCCTGGCTGGCCGCCCACCAGCGGGATCGGCCGCAACTGGCCCCCCCATACCCGGCAAAGAGCTGTACAAAGAGCCGGACCGCCCAGCCGGCGCAGGCGCGCGGCAGGGCGCGCGCGGCGGGCGCCGTCACCTTGACCGTGGCGGGGTTGACGGGCGAGGGCATGAAGCTGGCCGCGCCGGCCGCGCCGCGCAGCTCGGGCATGCGCGGCAGGCGCAGCAGGCCGAGCGCGGTCGCCAGGCGGCCCAGGTCCAGCTCCTTGGCGCGGAAGATGAAGCGGCACTGCGCTGACGCGTTCACACTACACGTCATGCGCGCGCAGCCTACTGCGGTCGCCAGTGGCGGCCCAGGTGTGGGGGCGTAACCCTCAGATAATGTTGACCTTGCCCAAAGTGACGCTGCGAAGATCAGGTGGAGGCTCTGCTCATTAGAGACGCTCAATTTGCCCATGGACAAGGCAGAACATGGCTCAAATACCTGTGACCAAAGCAGCACACAAACCGCACCCGGGACTTTACCACTGCCTGCTCACCGACCGGCACGTGCCGCTGGGATCTGCCAGGACAATGCCGCGCGCCTGGTGCTCCTTGTAGCCGCGCACGTACGACACGAACGCGCGCGTGGCGCGCTCCATCACGTCGCGGTCGGCCTCGCCCAGCGCGCGCAGCGGCCCCGCAGTCTCCGGCGCGCCCTCCGCCAGCGCCTCCTCCACCATCGGCACCTGCCGGCCCATTCGTCCCGGTCACCACAATTCTGTACTTCATACTAATTACGTCCAATTTCTTCTTGGCGCTATTGTGCAGATCTGGCGGCTGCATACATCCCAGCCACCCGCATGTATCACTGCATCTTTCGACCCTGTGACTCCTGAGACACTGCGCGTCACCTCCCTCGCAGCCTTGCAGGGCGCGCCCGCCGCGCACTAGCGCCGCAGACCCTCCGCGGCAGGCTGGCCAACATCGAGGGCACCGCGCTGACAAGCTGCCAAGCCGCACCCGGCGCAGGCGCAGGAACTCAACATACGCGTCCTCCGCGGGCAGCAGCAGCGCGAGCGCGGCGCCCGGGCGGCCCATGCGCGCGGTGCGGCCGACGCGGTGCACGAACGCGTCGGGGTCCTGCGGCGCGTCTACCTGCACGACCCAGGCCACGTCCGGCACGTCCAGCCCGCGCGCCGCGACGTCCGTGCACAGCAGCGCGCCTGCGCGCGCGCGCGCGTGTTGCATGCACAGGGGCGGGGGCGTAGGCGCGGGCGGCGCGCGCGTGAGCGCTGGGCTGGCGCGCGCGCGTGTCCTCAACAACTGACAGACGGTCCATAGATGTTCAACGGGCTTTGCCGTCCCGCTGCAGGGTGTACCGAGGTACGGAGGTTTTGTCGAAGGCGGCAAGCGCCCCGCACAGACTCGCAGACAGGCCTTCCTCAGCATGCAGACTCACGCCCCTGGACAGGCTTGCAAGCTCTTTCTCTGGGCGCGTGCAACCCACGGTGGCACACCCTGAGGGGTGTAGGTAGGAGTTGAGGGGTGTAGGTAGGAGTAGACGGCGCTGTAGGGTGTGCCACCATGGATTGCAGGCGCCCAGACAAAGAGCTGACAAGTCAGTCCAGGGGCACTCCTGCCTGCACCCCTGGCGTGCGCCTGCGGGGCGCACCTCCGTCCTGGCCGGCAAAGGCGGCCAGCACGGCCTCGCGCGCCGCCTGCTTCATGCGGCCGTGCAGCGCGGCCAGCCGCAGGCCGGCCGCGGCGGGCAGCCGCGGCAGCGCGGCCGCAAACAGGTCCACGCACGCGCATGTCAGGAAGTACACGATGACCTTCTCGCGCGCGTGCGCCTGCGCGGCGCAGGCATATATGGTGAACATGTTGTATCATGTTAAGTCGCGATCGATTTGACATGCCTGGTTCTGGCGCGCAGAGCGGTGCCGGCTCAAACTCGCACGCCTGTGACGCGAGCGCTTTGCCTCAACCTCTCGGCCTCATGGGTGAGACGCAGGTGCAGGTGGAGCAGGTGCGGCAGGGCGCAGCAAGTGTGTGCCTGCTGCTGTTGCAGCATACTGGCAGTTATTCAACAGCACCAACAGAGAGGCTCCAGCATGCGCAGCACAGCTCCGCCCGACCAGTGAACCCAGTCGCTCCCCCCACGGACGGCGGCCCGGCGCCGCGCCGCGCCTGCAGGAACTGCAGCAGCTGGCCCAGCTTCTGCTCCGGCTGGCAGGTGCGGTACGCGATGCGCAGGCTGCTGGGCGTGCGCTGGCCGTCCGCCGGCACCAGCGCGGCGTCCGCGCCCGCGCCCGCCGCGGCCGCCACCGCGACCGCCACGCGCACCGGGTTGCGCAGGCCCGCGCGCGCCAGCGCCTCCACCGCCTCCGTCTGCGTGGCCGAGAACAGCCCTGCGCCCGGGCCGCAGGTCTCCCGCCGCTGCACACGTTGTAGCTCGGGGCTGTCCAGTACTCGACAACGCAGCGAAATCACAGCGTACCCTGCTAGACCTCACCGACCACATACGCCCATGCACTACGCGCATGCAACAGGCTGTCCATGCCAAAGCAGCACAACGCTCACGACCAGCGCAGGTACAATTCAGCGGGGGCGCGGCAGGTTCAGGGGCGGCTCTGCCGCTGCGTGCATGCCTGCCCTGCGCTCGGGACAGCGCAGCTGGCGCGGCCGCCGCCGGGGCGCGCGCGGGGCGGCACCTGTGCGCCGCTGCTTGGGCAGGCGCCGCATGACGGCGTCCAGGTGCGTGCGGAAGCCCATGTCCAGCAGCCGGTCCGCCTCGTCCAGCACGAGCACCTCCAGGCGCCGCAGGTCCAGCGCGCCGGCGCGCTGCACCAGGTCCGCCAGCCGGCCGGGCGTGCCGACGAGCACGTGCGCGCCGCGCGCCGCGAACGCCGCCACGTCCGCCAGCGGGTCGCTGCGGCGCTCGCGCTTTGTTGCTATCGGTGCACACCCCAGTCCCGGGAGCGAGGGGAGGCGCACGAGCCACTCAAAGCTTCCCGCTTGTTGCAGGCTCGCCAGCCACGTGTTGGTTTGCTGAGAGCAGCCTGCCTGGCTCCGCCTCTTGAAGCAGTCTTCTTGAAGCTATACAGAGAGCAGGACATATGTCCGCCCTGACACATGCTGGCTCCGGCGGGCCAAGGCCGTGGTGCGCACGTGCCGCCGACCAGCAGCATCGCCTGCAGGCCCGGCACGCTCTGAACGAAAGGCTGCGCCACTGTGAACGTCTGCCGCGCCAGCTCCCGCGTCGGCGACACTATGATAGCCCCCACCTGCAGCGGCGGCAGTCGGCAGTGCTCAGCGCCAAATCCCCCTTATGCAGAGTGCCTCCCGGCATTTCAGCTTGTGCACAAAGCAGGAAAGGTAGGGCAAGCCAGTGAGGAGCAACCTGGTGCTTCTTCAGCGGCTCATCCAGGCGGCGCAACTTCTCCACAACAGGGACGACGAAGGCCAGCGTCTTTCCAGACCCGGTCTGTGCGTCCACCGCCACGTCCTTGTTGCTGGCAAAGAGCGGTATGGTCGCCTCCTGCACTGGCGTCGCGCGCTCGAAGCCCAGGCCGGCCAGCACCGCCAGCGTTGGCGCCGACAACTCCGGCATTTCTCGAAAGCGCTTGGTGCCTGCCATAGCCCGTGATCGTGCAGAGTGGCTTGCAGTGCACAACTGGTTGCATTCGCAGAGCTGGCGCACTGGTCGGGGGTCAGCCTTATAGCCTGCTTTCTTTGGGTCTCCCCTTTGGCACTCGGGCGGGGCTGCCTTGGCGCCTATGTCCTGCTCGCACCCCTTGAAGCACGCAAGCAGCCCAGTGCTGAGAAGCCAGGCCCTCAACCTTTCTGGTCGGCGGTGCCTGTTGCGCACAGGAAAGTTTCCGCGTCACCAGCGGTGCTGCATAACCAGACCCTCTTCGAGGGGGCAGTACCAGCTCAAAATGGCCTACAGCACCCGCTGGTCCGAGGCGCTGACTTCCGACCTGGACCGCATGGCGTCCAGGAACGGTCTGGTCGCAGTTTTGTGCGGCGCTGCAGCGGGTTTTGCGGCAGGCGGCCTGCTTGGCGCGTGGCTAGCCACGCGCAGGCAGCGCGCAAGCACGCCGCAGCCCCGACCCCTCGCACGCATAGCAGTGAACGACGGTGCATTTGAGCCGCCTAGCGCGCCGCCGTCAAACCTGGGCTCGCTGCCGGTCACGCCGCGCGGGACCGACGGCGGGTATGAAGAGGACGCCGAAGTCAAGATGGTCCTCGTGGTCAGGAGTGATCTGAAGATGGTGAAGCCCTTCGCTGCACTCTTGCGTCGCCCAAGGTGGCTACTGCAGCTGCACCTCGTGCCTAACAACTCGTGCCTGGCCGCAGGGCAAGGGCAAGGTGGCCGCGCAGTGCTGCCACGCGACGCTGGGCCAGTTCAAAAAGCTCTGGAAGAGGAAGGACCCCAACCTCAGGAGATGGGTGCGCCACCGCACAGGCCGGCTGCTGGAGGCTGCAGCCAGCTGGCCACAGGCTGCGCGGTGGACAGTCCGTGACAGGGCTGCTGCCCCGCAGGAGATGAGCGGCCAGACCAAGGTGTGCCTGCGTGTGGACGACGAGGAGGGGCTGCTCCAGCTGCAGCAGGCCGCCCGGAACGCAGGCGCGCTTGCACCACATGGCCCACCTGCCTCAGCGCATCCGCGCCCTGGCACTGGTGCCTTTGCGCGCGTGTCGTGCGTCAGGTCCTCTGTTGTGGGAACCTGCACTTTGCCACCTCGCGTTTTGCTGCCGAGTCGCTCTTGTTGTCCTGTTTGCACATGCATGGATGCATGAGAAAGCAACAGGCCCGATGTGTAGAGGTACTACCGGTATGCACTTTGCCGCTTGTGCTCTGTGCAGAAGCGACGTGCCAGGCCTCCACAGGCAGGCACTGTGGTGACTTATTGGAGCACATATGCACTGTTCCTGACGAGAGGAAGCATGCTGATGGTTGCTGTCAGAATGCGACGCAGACATCCCGGTGCACATTGTGGTCGACGCTGGCAGGACGCAGATCGCGCCGGACAGCAAGACGGTGATCGCGCTGGGCCCGGCTGACTCGGGGTTGATAGACAGTGTGACCGGGCACCTGAAGCTGCTGTAGGCTGGCTCCGGCGGGCTGCGTTACGCTGCGTGGAGGCTCTGTCACACTGCACTGCATGCATGGACTGTGGGGAGGCCGCGGAGCAGGGTTCGACGAGGGCTGAAACCTGTGCGCCGGGTGACGGATGTGTTTTTGTTGCGGACCTATGCACTGATGGTACAGACGTTTGTGTGCTGTACATGTTCTTGTGCCTGTGACGAGTGCGCTTTTTGGGTGTATAGCAAGTTTTTGGCTGGCGTGAAGCTTGGACTGTCTGCAGACTATGTCACCACATACTGTTCTGTGATGGTTATTGTAGTCATGGCTGGTGGCCTCGCTCTCAGCCTCCTATCTAACAGACGTGTATCAAGAGTGCACCTGCATTCCTGTCCATGCTCCTGCGGGACTTCGCTCAGACATGCAAGGACTGCTTCACCTCCTAGATAAGCCCTTACTCACCTTTTCAAACATCATCAAGACATGTCCAGGCTCCAACCCATTGCTCACCACAGCTGACTACAGCTCAGCCCACTGCTTACTCGTCTCCCAGCTGCAAGGCGTCCGGCAAGGCATGGCCGGGCGCGCTGGCGACAGTCTGCGCCAACCGCCTCCCCCGCCCCGCGGTGAAGCCACGCGAGCCGTCCGGCATGCGAGGTGCGCTCTTGGGCGCCCCTGCATGGTCGCATAGCTTCCTAAAAGACGGCGCTCACCATGGCAGGCGTAATATGCAACTCGTCCATGGGTGTGTCCAGAGGAGGCTTGCATGAGCGCACATTGGGTTGACAGCGCAGCAAACTGAGACAGGCCTGGCAAGCCATGGCTCCAGACCAGGCAGGGCCGAATGCGTGCACAACGGGCAGCACAGCAGCCCCCACAGGTGCAGGGCCGGCGCTTACCGCCGGGGGTGCCGGCAGCCGGCGCGTCCCCTGGCGCGGCCTGCGCGGCTGCTGAGCCTCCCGCGCCGCCCTCCGCCCCGCCGCCCGCCACCGGCGCCCCGCCGCCGCCGCCCGCCTCGCCGCTGCGCTTGTGCGGCTGCGACGCGGCGGCGCGGCTCGCCGGCGTCGCCGCCGCCCACGCGGCGTAGTCGGCCTTGCTGCGGCGCACATATGCCTTACGCGAAGGTGGCGCGGCTGCGCCCGCCGCGCCCGACGGCCCCTCCCCGGCGGCCGCGCCCTGATCGCCTGGAGCGCTGCCGCTGTCGCCGGCCGCCGCAAGCAGCAGCGCCGCGGACTCGCACGCCGCAACGGCGGCCTCAGGATGCTGGCCATGCGGCTGCGCGCGCGTGGGGTCGAGACGGCCTTTGCTGCCGGGCGGTGTCTTGGGGGCGCCTCTGCGCGCGGCGCCGGCCGCCGCGGAGCGCAGAAGGTGCCGCACGCGCAGCCCTGAGCGCCTGCGCCCAAAACAGGCTCTCGTGGCCGCCCGGCCGTGCTGCACAACTCCGACGCAGGCTGCTCGCAGGCAGTGCAGAGCAGCACAGCGGGCAGCCACGCTGCAAGACCAGCGCATGTTGCAGCTGCCGCACGGCCCGTAAGCAGACAAATGCATGTACGCCTGCCGTGAAGCTACCCCCCGCGCAGAGACCCGCCTGTGCTGCGTCCCCCTCTCCTGCCGCAACATCACGTGGCTGCAGTGTCGGCGGCGCACGGCGGCGCTCAGCTCTGCGCACGTGCGCCGGGTCAGTTTGTTCAAGAGAATTGATGATGCGGCGCACCAGTTGTTGGCATCCGTCAGCTCAGCAACGGCGCGCGCCGCATCCCCCGGCGTCTGGAACTCCACCAACGCGTGCCGCTGGCGCACCCGCGGACAAGCGTATCAGCCCCCACACTGACAAACTGCCCAGGTATATCGCCACACCCGAACCTCAACATGGACGGGCATTATGCAGCAAGGCCGCAACGTGCCCGCCAGTCCTCTGCATGCAGCGCATTGCGCTGCAGCGGTGCGCGTTCAGGCTATGCGGCAGCCGGCAGCCGCGGCTGACGGCCCGGCTTGCTCGGTGTTGTGCCACGCACAGCTCTTGCTACGCTGTGGGACACAGAAGCTCCACGCTGTGCGCATATCCAATATATGAGGTGTAGAGAAGGGTGCAGGGTTGCAGGGCGCGGCAGACCTGGTTGCTGACAGCCAGGTCGGCGCCCCACACGAGCTGCGCGGTCGACTTTGGTCCGCTGCCGGGCGGGCAGATGCGGACCATCGCCACGCTCCCCGCGCGCCCGAACAGCGCCATGGCGTCCTCTGCCCCGTCAGCGCCTTGTTCAGAACCATGTGTGTGCGGCGCGGAGCGCTGCCGCGCGCGTGCGTTGCCCAAAATGGCTCCAAGGCCAGACCCGTTGCAGCCCACGCAGGCTGAGCAGCGCAAGGAGGCACTCACCAGCAATTCCGTGTTACTCGTCATTGCGGCCTGGCCGCAGGCACCAGGGGCCACAGGCTGGGACTGTCACAGGACACCTGGCGCGAAGGGAGACATGCCGGGGCGTCACCGATGGAGAGAGGGTCTGGCAGGTTGTCCGCAATCACGGTGCGCTCCAGCGCCTCCCGCGGCGCGAGCTCGGGCAGCGGCGCGCGGCGGCGCACGCGCGCGCCCTCGGCGCTCACCTCCAGCGCGCCGGAGCCCGCGAGCGCGGCCGCGAGCGCCGCAACCGCGCCGCCGGGCGCGCCCGCCAGAGCCTTGATCCGGTTGAACTTTGCGATGACCTTCAGCGGGACTGCGGGGGCGCGCGCGCACGTCAGCGGCGCGCCAGGGCACAGCGCACGTAGCATGCAGGCCCATGCAGGTGCACAGCCACGCCGCTCCATCCTGTGAAGAGTCACACGAATGGCTCCTGCTGCATGCGTTGTTCGCCCGAGGATGGTGCTGCTGGGAGACGCGGCGCATCCAGACAACAGCCGGCGGTGCTGCCGGCGACGCAAGCCAAACGCGCCGCCCTTGCGGCACGCGTGGCAGCGGCGGGGCCGCGCGCCGCGGCCGCTCGCCGGGCCAAGGCGCACCCCAGCCCTCCGGCGAGCGCGCCAGCTGCTTGAGCATGAACGCATCGGTGGGCAGGTTGGCGTCCGAGAAGTAGAACTCGACCTGCTGCGCCAGCCTCTCCGCAAGTGTCTCGCCCTCGCGCGCCGCAGGCGCGGCGCCCGCGGCTGCCTCCGCCGCGGCGGCGCCGCCCGGCGCCGCCGCTGCGCCCTCGGGCGCGGCGTGCGCTGCGCCGGCCGCCGCTCTCCCTCCGCCCTCCCCACGCGCCGCTGTTGCACCTCCATCAGCGCTGCTGACGATGCAAGGCGTGGTGTCGGGCTCCGACTTGCCGCCAGCACGCGCTTCCACCGCCGCCAGCCCTTCGCCGCCGGGTGCTCTACCAGCCGCCCCTCCGCCGGTGCCGCCAGGGCTCACAGCCTGATCGGGCTCTGTGGACGCGCCACTGCTTGCCACAGCGTCAGCTGGCGAGGCGACCCCGTTGCTCAAGGTGGGCGCAGTCCCGCTGCTGGCGCCAGCCCCGAGAGGTGAGCCCAGCTCATGAGCGCCGCTGCCTGCGCTGCTGGCTTCTGGCGCATCACCTCTTGCCGCTGGAACGCTGGCCTCTGGCTCTGCCGCCAAGGCCATGCCCTGCTGTGAGCCGCCGACAACCGCGCTGCCCAGGCTGGCCAGTACTTGCAGGCTCACGTGCGCAGTTGCTCTCTGCCGAACTGGCGAGTGGGGATGGCACGAGGCTGTCACTATTTCGCAGCGGCTGCCGCTGCCACACAGCGCAGCGCAGCTTCGCACGCAGCGCGCTAATCAGACTTTGCGGCGCTTGCCTCTGCCCCCGCTGCCAGCGTGGCCGCTGCGTCTTGTGTGCAGAGTGACTCAGTCGTCGGCCCAGCGGGCTGGTTGACACCTGCAAGCCACCGCAGACGACTTCTGTCGGCTGGCTTGCCGCCTGCCACTGGGCTCTGCTGCTAGCTGTTGCTTCACAGCCCAGCACGGTACTGGTACCAGCCCAGTGCCAGCACAACCGACCTGCCACACTGAACATACACTTTATGCAATCCAGCACCACCCCTAGCGCCGACCACTCCAAGCAATAAGCACAGTGGACACCTTAGCGCCGCACCTCTCCACACGTGCTGACCGGGCGATGCTGGGTAGAACGAGACAGCCGTTTGGACAGCTGCAGCTGCAGCTGACAGACGGTCAGCTGCTCTGATGAAGTGCCATTTAGGTGCACATGCAACCCCAGGCCTTGCCCACCAATGCACAGTAGTGATGGGCTTGTACGCTCAGTATATTGTCCCACTGCTCCTGTTGGCCGGTGTGTGGCTGTAGTTGTTGGACAGCCCGTAGCATTGGTGCGTCAGTCACAGCAAGAGTGATGGGCAGGTTGCCACTCACCAGCTGCGGAGCGCTGCAGCAGAGGCAGCAATGCTGCTGGCTGAGGTTGCAACGTAGGCAGCTGCAAAGTAAACGCGCTCCGTACAGGCAAAGGAAAAAGCTGTGCTGTCAGGTGCGTGACAATCCGCAGACACAAACTGGTTGCCGGAGCACTGTGTGCGTTCAAGACGTTGCATAGCCTTTGCTTGGGTGGCGTGAGGCTTTCACTCAGTGTGCCCCACCCACTTGTGTTCCACAGTGCGGCCATCTTGCTTATATTCTTAAGGCGCGTTGCCCGGCCCTCGCGCAGGCCGCAGCCTCCGCGGCCGGCAGGCCGCTGCTGGTGGTCGGCTCCATCAACATGGACCTCGTGCTGAGCGTGGAGCGCCTGCCGGCCGCAGGCGAGACGCTCAGCGCGCGCACGCTGCAGACCTTCCCGGGCGGCAAGGCGGGCCGCCGCCGCCGCCGCTTTCGCCTGCACGGCACTGAGCTGCCTCTCCCCGCGTCCCTGCGTGTCTGCCTCGACGCCCTGCCCCTGAGAACGGCGCGCTGGGTGCGAAGGGCGTGCTGAGAGGGTAGGGGTAAACCTGAAAATGGGCGCGCAGGGCGCCAACCAGGCCGCCGCGGCTGCAAAGCTGGGCTACCCCACCAGCTTCTATGGCCAGGCGCGGCGCCGCACGCCTGCCGCCCCATTACGTGCGCTGCTTGGGCACCCCTGTCATGCAAGGTGCCCGTGCAGGACGCCAAGCAGCCGGGGGGGGCGCCCCCAGGTGGGCACCGACCAGTTCACTGAGGCGCTGCCGCAGCACCTGCGCGACACTGGCTGCGAGATGCGGCTCCTGCGCCAGGTCGGCGGCCCGACCGGCACGGCCGTGATCCTCCTGCAGCCCGACGGTGCGCCAGGCACACTGGGCAGGTTCCATCAGGCGGAGCGCCTGCGCCCATGGCATGGTCCGCTGCCGAGGCGGTGGTTACATGCACGGCATGCTTAGCGCCGCGCTACCAGTGCACATGCCTTATGGACATGTTCAAAGCGCCCTGGTGCAACACCGTGTGTGGATGCCCGGCGTGCCGCTGAGGGAGCAGGCGAGAACAGCATCATCATCGTCGGCGGGGCAAACACGGCAGCGTGGGACATCGGCGAGGAGCAGCAGCAGGCAGGCGACCCGCCCGCGCACGCTGGATGCTGCTTCATTGCTGCCTCTGCTGTGGCCTGGCCTCTGGCCTCCTGCATGGTCTGGCCTGCTCTGGCCGCTGCCCGCACCATCGTAGCCCAGCAAGTGCCTGGAGTCCGGTGCTTGTCACACTGCACTGTCCACAGCAGGTCTTGCGTAGGCGCATCCATGCATACGCGCGCACCTGTGAGAGGCATGCATCCTGGACTGTAATGGGCATGCCGTGGCAGCAGGCCATCCGCGGGGCGGGCGGCGTGCTGCTGCAGCGCGAGGTCCCCGAGGCTGTCAACCTGCGGGTCGCGGAGGTGGCGCACGCCGCGGGCGTCCCGGCACGGCCCTGCAGCCGCACCTGTGCCGTAGCCTGCGGCTTCACTTACGTGCCGCTGGACCGCAACTGGTGGCAGCGCAGGCCAGGGAGCAGGCGGGCTGCGCGAGCGGGTTCTGCTCGGCCTGCACGAGCTCACATGCTGTGCATGTGTGAGATCACTGTAGACGTGTCAGATTACTACACACACACGTGCAGCCTGCAAGGCAGCGCTGCAGTGGCACTCACACCTTGTCTGCCCACTTGTGTTACATGAGTCTGGCCGCGGCCAGGTGCTGCTGGACTGCGGCGGGCAGGAGGGCCCGCTCGCGCCCGCGCTGCTGGCCGCGCTGGCGGTGCTCTCGCCGAACGAGACCGAGCTCGCGCGGCTGACGGGTGTGCCTCGCGCCTGCTGATGTTGGAGCGGGGTCGCTGTCGCAGCCTTCTGCACCTCCCTAAGGAATGTCAGCATTGGTGGTTGGGTGCGAGTCCGTGGGAGCCCTCTCACGTCACTGGCAGCACTGTACTCGCTCGCCCACTTGGAAAGTCGCTTGCGTGCTTTGCTCTGCAGGCGAGGCGAGGGTGCCGCTGTGAGGCAGCCTGGAAGGCTTCCAAACCTTTTGCCCGACACGAGCATACAAACAAACATTTTGCCCCGCAACAAGCACGGCTCAGACCATGCTTCCCCTCGGCCCCAGGCATGCCAGCGGGCACCGAGGCGGAGGCCGTTGCGGCGGCGCGCGCGCTGCAGGCCCGGCACGGCGGCCTGGCCGTGCTCGTCAAGCGCGGCGCGGCCGGCTGCACGCTGGTGGAGGCGGGCGGCGGGCGCGAGCCGCTCCGCCAGGCCGCGTTCGCGGTCGACAAGGTGGCGCCCTTGTCAGGCAGCCCCCCGTGTGCCCGGCAGGGCTGATTGCACAGCCCATGTGAGTCTGCAGAGCTGTGCGCGCAAGGCCGCCAGCACAGGTGAGGAAGCAGCAAGCAAAGCATATCAGCAGCTGCACGTGCAGCACGGCCACGCCTTCGCGGGATCACGACCTTGCTGGGCCAACGGCCGACAGATGCCGCTGGCATCCTTGTGCCGGTAGAAAAGCTGGGGGCCTGCTGCAAAGACAGCACGGGGCGTGTGCTGGCGCCCGCCCTGCCTTCCGGCTTTGCCCGGGACCAGCCAGCGGTGGTGACGGGAATGCAGGTGGTGAATAGGGTAGCCTAACCATATACCCTACCCCATTTGTAGGTTGTGGACACGACGGGCGCGGGCGACTGCTTCACGGGCGCGTACGCGGTGGCCATGCTGGAGGCGCAGGCGCCGGCGGCCGCGCTGCGCTTTGCAGGCGCGGCCGCGCTGCAGCAGCCCTCTTGAGCGTTCCAGGGGCGCATGCCCGGCTGCTGTTCCTGCTGCTACTGTGTAGTGCTTGTGTGTATGAGATGAGCGCCACGGGGAGCAGCTCAGCATCTTCTGCTGCTGCTGCATGGAATATTTGAAAAACATTGCGTGAACTTGTAAGTCGAAAGACTGCTATCAGGTGTACAGCAAGGCGGGCTGATATCTGGGCGCGTGCCTGCAGCGGCAGCCGGGGCGCTCTGCGTGCAAGCCGCCGGCGCAATGCCGAGCATGCCAGATCGACAGCGTGTGGAGCGCTTGTTACAGCAAGCACCATGAGTGTGCACATGTGTTTCATGGCTCTAGTAGACCGCTGCAGGTGTCACAGTGCGCACGTTATGTAGTTTATACTAGGAGCGCTGTAGGTCCATATGGGAAGATCGTTCCCAAGCTCTGCTGCAGGCAAGCAACCAACCAATAGATGCATCACATGCCAATCACATTGTAACACGCAGCAATAAGTCAAACTGTCCCCAGCACGATCAATCAAACAGCAAAAACTTGTGCTCAGGTCACAGCGCTCTGTCAGCGCCCGCTCTGAAGCGTACTTGCACTTGTACAAAAATTGATCGAAGGCTTATGTGCCCATGATCCTGCAACATTTGCTACACATGTGGCAGCGCTCACCTTGCAGAGGTTGTTATCTCATGCATGTAAAACCCGCGCCCGATCCTCTTAATCATCACTCGTTGCTCACCCCGCTGTATGGTAGAAGTCTGCAACGCTAGGGAAAGGCTGTACCAAAAACACGCTATCTGCAAAAACATTTTCTTCACTCAAATAATAATACTCAAATATTTGTAAAAAGAATCGCCAGGCGCTGAATGCGCCCATCCAAAAAGAGGAGAACAAAGAGCTTTCAGTGGCAGCAGGCAGCGTCTGCGTCACGCGCCAATCAGCGAGATGAAACCTCTGTTGGCATATACACACTACGAACCTTGCGGAAACAACACAGATATATCCCATGGTGGACGCTTCCGTTCCGTACCGCATGCACACATGTTCGGCGCGCCAGTAGGGTCATACGCAGCGCACATGGTGACTCCAACACGATGCAGCTCTCTGTCACCAGCATGCCATGTGTCACAGAGTCAAGGAGAGCGCGCTGTCGCTCCATGCTCAGCTAGCTGTCTGACATGCTAAGAACCAGGCTCTGCATTTCACCTGGGCCCCAAAAAGCAAGCCATGCACCGCTCAGCTGGAGGCCGCCGGCTTCCAGACATCCTTCGGGTCGCGGACGTTGTCGGGGACGCCGAGCGGGCCCTGCACGCCGCGCGTCGGCGGGTCGGACGCGTCGTCCATCTGGCGCAGGACGAGCTGCAGGTCGTGGTACATGCCGATCGTCTGCGGCAGATGCTCCAGCTTCTGCAGCGCCTTCAGCCACGCCTTCAGCGGCCCGAGGCTCGGGCTGTGCGATGCCTCCACCTCGTCGACGCGCGCCGTGTCATCGAGCAGGAACTCTGTCCCGCCGTGGTGGTATGCTTCCAGGCCGTCCACTTCCTGGTCGGCCTGCGAGCCGACCAGCCGCAGGAACTTCTCGAGCTCCTGGCCGATGAAGCCTTTGGGGAGCCCAACGCTCGTGTCGCCGGCGCTGGAGTATGGGACCTGCGCCACGCATCTGCCGTCGGGCGACCGCGATAAAGCGAGCACAGAGTCCTTGAGCCAAGGTCCAGTGGCCGTGACAACACGTGAGCGTGTGCAGGCAAATGCAGATTTGCAGGTGTGGTTAGGGTAGGGTTTGCCCGCGCCTTGGGCACCACGTCGGGCGCGTTGACAATGCGCAGGCAGCGCGGGCCCATAGGCCACTTGTCCGGGTCAAACGCCTTCGCAAACGCCTCGTTCCCTGCAGAGCAATCTCGCGTCTCAGCCAGCCGCAAGATGTGCCCACCCCTATGAGTATATGCCCTCCAGGTGCAGCCTCACGGACAGCTCTTATAACACAACATGCGCCTCCCAGAAACCACATGGGGAAAGTTCGCAAACTGCTGGCCCTTGGGCGTAAGGTAGCCCTTGGGCACATACGGGGCGCACCAACACGCGGCGCCTCAAACGTGAAGGCCGTCACGGGCACGAGCGGGCCCGACGGGTGGTCACTCTGGTGATTGATGCCGGATTGCACCTGCTCGCCCGTGCTCCGCGCCTAATCAACTGCTGCACCTCTACTGTGATGTGCAATGCCTGCTACATCTAAGACGTGTGGCTCTGACTGCAAGCTGCTTCACGTTAGTTTCCTGCTTTGGCTGCTCAAGAAATTACAGACTGTTGCAGCCCCGCCGCGAGGCGTGCAGGTTGTGCGGTGAGCAACAGCAGTCGCATGCTAGCGGGCTGCTGCCTGTGCTTTGTCTCAGACCGCACCAGGTCGAAGGCACAGAGCGAGGCGAGCGCGCCGCCGAGCGAGTGGCCGGTGGTGCTGATGCTGGTGACCTCGTCGGCATACCTCGCCAGCAGCTTGCGTACCGCCGTCTGCACCTGGCCCTGCGGACGCCACCACAGACAGGCATGTGAGGAACAAATGAAGGGTGTGCGCAGCTTGCAATGCGGAGAAGCTTACCTCCCGCTATGAAGAGAATGCAGTGCTTGCAAAGCGCAACAGGCTGATGCGAGGCATGCCGCATGTTGACACGAGGCCATGGGAGATATGCCTCAGGGTCTATAATCGCCACATGACACACATACCAGGAAGCCATGTGTCACCACGTCAGGGTGATGCAGCGCGCCTGCAGCGACAGGGTGTTGCCCGGCGTCTTCTCAAAGCCACGATACATCTGCTCGAAGCCCTCTCCAATCCGCACGTCGCCCAGGTTCAGGACGGGCCGGTCCACCGCCGGCGGCTCCGTCTTTGTCACCGGCGTATCGTCGCCGAGCTCGCGCGCCAGGATTTGCTCGACCGGGAAGTTGCGCCCGCCGCCGCCAACCAGCAGCGCCGCGTCGTCGCTCCAGCGATTCATCTCAAAGAGGCCGCGTGCGTCGGACAGCCACTCGCTCCACGCCTGGCATAGCACAGCCTTCACAGCAGGGCGAGGGCGCTCCTGTCTGCCAGGCAGCCTGCCACAGCCTTGTATAGCGTCTGACTTCCGTCGGCATGGTCCCCCGCAGCGCGAGCATCCTTCTGCGCATGTGGCCAAGGCATTGCACAGAAGCGGGTGCTTTCTGCGGCATGTACCCGTGTCCAGCAACTCAGCGCACTTCCTAAGCTTGGTCCCATGCTGCCGGGCACGTACCTGGGTTCCACGGAAAGCAACTGCGATATCGCGGCCATCATCGCCCTTAGGCCCGATGCCCACATAGCCAATCCAGTTTGTTGTCTGCAGGTCCATGCCAAAAAGGCTGTGCTCCTCTGTCACGCCCGAGGTCGAAAACAGGAAGAAGGTTGGGTCATCCTCCAGCGTCCCCTCAAATGGCACGCCGAGCGTGTAGGCACGCGCCGGCGAGTCCCGCGCGACGTTCAGCTGCACAAGCATGCTCATGTCGGACGCTGCCACCTATATGGAATTACTGTGTGGGGGTTGTTTGAAGTTAATATCCAGGACCATAGGTGCCGCTCACCCAGCAACATCGTCGAAGCCGCACAAAAGCGTCATTGCAAGCTCATGTGGGCAGCTCGACGTCTTTATACAGTTAACAAGCTGCATTTGCCAAGACCAGACTGCTTGGACAAGCATTGCATGCGGCGCGGATGCAGCGGCCAGCTGATGCATGTGCAGTCCTTTCCGTCAGAAATGATGCAAGGGCACCCTGGATGCTGACTGGCTGGGTAACCTGGGTGCATGTGCAGGCGCGGCAACATGTATGACAGGTTCGCTTAGTCCAGCTGGCCTCCTTTCCCACCCAGTTGGACCTGGCGCCCAGCGGAAAGGAGGACTGCAGCCTGGGGCATTTCAAGACTGGGTGTTTTAAGGCAAGTAGACGCACCTCATTGGGCGGAATGTCAGCTGGAAGCTGCCCCTCGTCCGCGCTCTGGGGCACCTTCTGCTTGTTGCCGGCCGGCAGGGCCATCAGCTCGCTTGGCCCATACCTGAAGCCGCCCACCCAGACGCCGCCCAGCACCGAGGCGGCGCGCTGCTCCGCCTTGCCGCGCGCCGCGAGCTGCTTCTCGACCGCTGCCCGCTCTGCCTCATTGTGCACATAGTTGTTGTAGGTGATCTCGCAAAGGTCGCCATACAGGAACACCTGCGCGCCGGCCACGCCTATAGTAACAATGCCAGCCTGCGAGCTTTTAAACTTACTTTTGAGTATTGTGCTTAATTATAGTAGGTGGGCAGTTGGCAACAGGGGAAGGTCTGTCTGAGCGCTACTGCAGGCAGTATGCAGCGGGTGGCCCTACCGTTTTCAGCAGGGTCCCAGTCAGCGGCTCGCCGGTAGGGCCCCCAATGGCGTCCTTCCACTTCTCCGGGTCCTGCAGCCCGGCACGTGTGCTCGGTTCACAAGACCACTTTATGCACCATGCAGCCATGGCACGCGCACACGACGTGAACATACCCTGCTGGGCGAGCGCGTCAGCGCCTTGACTCCCGCGCTCGTCACCAGCGTCCGTGACGCCACTGAGGTGCGCCTCTGGCCCGTCACCAGGCCTGCGGGGCACACGGCGCTGACATCTATCTGCCTGGGCCATTGCAGGGCATGTACCGGCATCATGATCCAGGCCTCTTTGATATAACCAGCGCTTCTGTATAGTAGGTGAAGACACAAGAGAGCTGGCAGCGGGGTGCCCAGCCGCATATAAGGTATCTGGGTGGCAAGCGTGCACACCTTTTGCGCCGTTCAGTGCCCCTCCCACAATGCCGAACACCTTGTGGAGCACCATCATGACCGCGCGCATATGCTGCTCTTCGTACAGTGTGCAGGAGGATACTGGGAAAAGCTGGCTTCTCCTCAAGTGCAGCCCTAAGCAGGGCGTAAGCAGCTGAGGCGATCTCGAGTCACTCCGGTGCCTACCATGCCTACTACTGCCTGCTGCGTTCCGATGTGTTCAGGTCACCCTCCGATGTGTTCCGATGTGTTCAGGTCACCTTTCTATGTAGATGGTGGCCTTCAAGGCTGCTGACAACCTTAGCGATGATAGCAAAGCAAGCGAAGCAAATTCGAGTACATATTTGCACGGCGCCTGTCTCCTGTTCTCCTTTAGAAACTGTACTTGTGCCCCTACAGGCTAGATGTGGAGGCTCTGGCGAGAATACTCATGCTGATGCTCAGCCTAGGCAGCAGGCTAATGCATTGTAACAGTAAATAATCAGGTCCCCAGGTGTGCACTTGCCGTTCAGCGCAACTCTGCCCAACGAAAGTCATGCAAGCATATGTCCGCCCAATCACATAGCGATGACGATGTGTGTCTGACATGAGCATGTGAAAGTTGACCACAAACGGGTGGAAAGCAGTCGGTCATCCGACCTGCTGCATCCGCGACGCACAAAGGAAATAGACCGACAAAGACCTGGACCCAGCCCGGGACAAACATTTTCCGTTGGCCATGCTTGAACTGAAACAACAGCTCTGAAGCACAATCAGGGGCCGGTAAGCACCCAATCCTGAGTCACGGGGCCTGCCACAGCGCGTGCGGGCCGCGTCGACGCACGGCGCCAGAGCAGGGCCGCCAGCGGAGCAATCACAGGCCCTACATGCGGCTCTTGTTCAGGTACTCCTTGCTGGGCTCCCACATCCGGCCCTCGATGTACTTCTTCATGCCCTCCGCGGGCGCCTCGATGCCGCCCAGGCCCTGCGACATTGCCTCCTCCGCCACCTTGGCCGCCACCTGCGCGCGCGTGCGGCGCGCGTCAGCGCGCGGCTGCGTTGCTGGACAATTGCCATTGGTAAGACGCTCACGCTCACAGTGAAGCAAGAATATGCTGCAGCACAGCCACGGTGGTGGTTCTCGCAAGGCAGGCAAGGCGCAAGGCAGCAAGAAACGCATACACCGAAGTGGTGCATCACGCATTTCGAGCATGAGAGTCTCATGCACAATCTACAACACCGACGAGAAATGAAGCAGGGGTGCTTTGACACAATTATGTGGTGGTGCACATGCTTCGCGCAGCTCCGCATCAGATTGACAGGGAGCTTCATGCATACATGGCGCGCGCACCGTTGCAGAGACGGCGCGCAGCTCGCTGATGTCGGGGTACAGCTTGCCGCGGCGGATGTCGTCCGCCGACACGTAGTCGGCCAGCGCGCGCGCGGCCGCCAGCATCATCTCGTCCTGCCCAAGCAGCAGCAGGGCTTTCGGTGCTGCTAGGCGCGCTGCAGGACAAGTCACAGAAGGTCGTGCAAGCGTATGCGAGAAGCAGCCTGGGCTGCACATGCTCAGCACTTTGCCTCCCTGGCAGTACACTCGCACCTAGTCCAGCCTAACACCTTCGAGTGCCATCCATCCGACAGCTGTTGCACATCCTCGCAAGCCGTGCAAAAGGCGGCGCCGCACCGTGACCTTCTTGGCCTTGGCCATGACCGAGCCGAAGCCGACACCGGGGAAGCTGCGCGCGTGTCCGGGGTCATGCCGCCGGGGTTCAGGCGAGCACGGAGGGCGGCCACTGCTTGCAGGTCCAAGCATTTGGGAGTCTTTGTGCTGCCAGGGCGTCGCCATGCGTGTAAGCAACCTTTGGGAATGTGACGGTGGGAAGAGGGGGCGCCTGGCGCCGGGGGGGGCGCCTGGCGCCCGGCGCAAGCAAGGGGTGCGTCCGTATCTCAAGAGTACCTTGCAGACTTAGAGCTTTGACGGAAACCTACGACACGAGATGCATCACAAGGGGTGCGGAGCAGTAAAGGCGCACATCAGGACGTTGTTAGCCTGCCCAGGCACCAGCATCGAGCCCTCGTACTCGTACGGCTTGAACGGCGAGCCTGCACAGGCCCAGCCGTCAGCTACGTGTAGCACCTCGCAGCACGGCACAGCTCACAGGCCTGGCCAAGCCTGGTTGCACAGGCTCCTGCCTGCAACCATCTATGCTGCAAGAGCACAAGCACACAGACATGCAGCGCGAGCTTGAAAGCTGTCCTCTAAGGATACGAAAAGAAATCTATTGCGGCGTGCTTCATGCCGCGGCCAACTGTTCCAGAGCCGCGCGCCTCCACGCAGCAGCTGCTCACAGCAGTGTCGCAGGGGGCGCGCCCGACGCGAAGATGGCCTGCCCGTGGCTCCACTCGTACGCGTGCTCGGCGGTGATCTCAGCCTTGTCGGTCGGGTTGGACAGCGGGAACACGAGCGGCTTCTCCACGTGCTTGCACATCTCCTCGATTGCCGGCTGCGCAGCAGGGTGCAGCAGGCTGAGGCAGGCCGCCCCGTGCACGCGCAGGCCGTCAGCCGCCCTGTGGCTACCGCCAGCGGCTTCTCCGCATGCTTGCACATTGCTTGGATGGTCCGCTGCAGAGCAGGGCATGCAGTCCAAGACTGGCCCCCTGCCAGGCGTATAAAGGACTTCAGCAGCACTACAGGCCGCCGCTTGCTGGCATGCAGCGCTTGGGCAGCAGCTGGCCGCTCGTGCACATGCTTGCACACCCCAATTGGACATGTGCACACCCCCGTGGCTCACAGTGCTGCATATTCCAGGCCCCGAAACAGCAAGACAGTCACTGACCCAGTGCAAGCACGCTCACTTTAGCGCATTGCTGCAAGCTGGTGCATGCGGTCCTCCGTGCTGTACCGCGCCAAAACACAGGGTGCAGCACACCAGAAGACGCAAATCAACGCTGGATACGCGCCTGCTCAAACGAGGGCCCGGCGCCCGACAGGCCGATGAGCGCGTGCGGCTTGACATACTCGATGATGTCGCGCAGGTCCTTCATGTTGGGCGTGTCGTCCGAGCGCGCCATGGACTTCTTGTGATCGGGCAGCTTGTCGCCGCGCGAGGTCGTGATCAGGCCCTTGGAGTCCACCATGAAGATGGCCTGCGCGCGGCGGCGCTCTCAGGCATGACCAGCCATTACTGACCAGCGCCGTGAGCCTGCTGCGGGTATGCTGGTGCCTGGCGACTCAGGGCCTGGATACAGAACGTGGCGAGACATGCAGGTATCCGAGGGTGCTGGAGAGCTGTGCAGACAACTCATGCAGTACGGCCATGGGACCAGAAAGCTCACACTGGACCCGTCGTGCAGCGCACTCCATGAATGCGTAGGGCGCGGGCCGGCGCACCTTGCGTGCGGTCTCCGCGCTGACCTTGGCGTCCAGCTCGATGAGTCGCGCGATCATCTCGGCCACGCCCACCGCGCTGCTGCCCGCGCCGTAGAACACCACCCGGGCCTCCTTCAGCGGCGTCTTCTGCGCCTTCATGCCGTTTATGAACCTGCACGCGCCGTGCGCGCTGGCTCAGCGGTGCTGCTCACTGATGGCCTAGCTGATAAGCACTGCCCTCCTTGCCCAGTCCTGCGCAGACGCTGTTGCAGCTGTTCCTACTCAGTCAAAACGCCTCTTAAGCCTTGCACGGTGGTGCGCCTGACTGTCATGTCCCTGCCCACCCTCCAACTAGAGCCAACCAGAGTCAGGACCCATGTCCGGCGCTTCGCTTGGGAGGTCGTCAGCCGGCAGCATGTTAAAAAGGCCCGCCACACGGCCGTGCGTGCAGCCGTGCCGCACTCGCAACGCAATGTGCTACCAGCCTCGCTTGTGCAACACCGGTGCGACTCGACACCCACAGGCGCCAAGCCCTCCCGCGCGCGGCTGGCGCACCCGGTCGTCACGACGGCGCCCGTGCCCTGGATGTCGTCGTTAAAGCAGAGCAGCTTGTCACGCAGGCGGTGCAGGATGGTGAACGCGAGGTCGGTCTGGAAGTCTGCGCGGGCACACGAGCTTCAGGGGCAAAACTTGTCGATGCACCACTCCGTATGGCACGAAGCGGCTCAAGGCATGAGAGGCCCTCCTCATGGCACAAAAGACCAGTCTGCATCACCGCCCGCTGCATCGGTCCTGGTCCAGCAAGCCCACGCCTGCAGCCTTTGAGTGTCGCGTGCAGCGGGCGGCGGGGCGGCGGGACGCGCGCCCTCAAACTGCACGAGGCAATTCGGCCACTTGTCGTGCACGGCCATGCAGAACTCCTCGACCGCGGCGAAGGACTCCTCCTGGCTCAACCGCTCCTTCTTGCTGCCCTGCAGTGGCGCAGCACCACCTCATCATACACGATGGGCCTGGCCGTGTCGTAAGCATGCCCTTCTGTACATCGCGTGGGTATACACCTCCTAAACTGGCGACAAGCGCATTATACTCGTCAGAGTCCCGTACTTGCCTCCTTACAAACACACCTGGTCTGCCATGTGAGGCATGGCGGCAGCCTGGCACGCTGCGGGGCTCAGAGCCAGCAAGCTTGTGCAGGCCCCGCCGGCGACGCCGCGCGGCGCGGTGCGCGTGCGCGGGCGCGGGGGCGCGCACAAAGTAGAACTTGTCCTCGATCAGGCTCTTGGTGTTGGTGCCGTTGTCGATGAGCGCGGGCAGCGAGTGCTCCGGGTGGAAGCCGCCGCCGCCGACATACAGCTGGATCTTGCCCAGCGGGATGCCCATGCCGTTGACGCCTGCGCGCGCGCGCGGCCGATCGGCCACCCGGCGATCCGGCTACGCAGGCGCGCTGCCGTGCGCAGCGCATTGACGCGGCTGCCGGCGTCTGGTGGTCGCAGCGCACGCGACACTGACCGTCGCCTCATTCCAGGAGTCAGCAAGCCAGACGGTCCAGCCCGAACCAGCTCGAACAGTCAGCAAGCCCATCGCCTGGATGAAGCCTCTTGTCCAAATTGCTCAGTGCTCGAGCATCCCACAGGCAGAGCGACACAGGCGCACACCCTGTGGCACAGAACGTCGCGCCTGGAAGCACAAACGCGTCACCCTTGCCACACCACTGGGCGCAATCAGCGCAGAGGCGAGGAAGGCAGGTAGGGTCGGGCTTACCCAGGTCGCCCAGGCCCAGGATGCGGCCGCCGTCAGTGACGACGATGATCTGCACGTTGTGCGAGGGCCAGTTGTTGATGATCTGGCGGAAGCGGCCGCGCTGCGTGCGCGCGTTGAAGAACATGCCCATGGCCGCCCTGGCGCGCCGGGCGCAGGCGCGGGCCGTCTGGCGCCGCCCGAGGCTGGCCTGCTCTGCAGCTGTCAGGCGGCGCTGCAGGGCACCCCAAGCGCACACCCCAGACCTGCTAATGACAGGGTGCGAAGCGGTGCAGGCATGTCTCATTAGCAGCACCCCTGTGAACAGAGCGCATGCGGGCGGCGCGGGCCGCATTGCCAGAGTGCTGGCCACCTGCCCACCTGACCCAACGCGTATGCTAGAGAATCTCTGTGCAGGCTAGTCGCGCTGGGCCGGCGCGCACCGGTAGATGCGATCAAACTTCTGGCACGCCTCGCCTGCGCGTCCCAGCCCGCATGCGGCTCAGCGCCAGCACGCCCTCATGCGCAAGACCCCGGGCAGGCTACACAGCCTGCACCCGCAGCACCCCTGGCCTGGGCGCTGTCGCTGGTTGCCACAGTACGCTGCTCACTCCACTGACTTGGCGAGAGCGGATGCAATGGATGGATACCGTAAGAGTAGGGGTAGGGTAAAGTAGGTAGGGCAGGGTATCGCGCCAACGGTGGGCGTGTACACGATGGGCGCGAGCTCCTCCAGGTTGTTGATCAGCACGTAGTACAGCAGCGTCTGCTGGTGCGTCGCCAGCTGGTACAGCAGCACATACCTGTCGTGCACACGGCGCTTGGCCAGTTGTGGAGTGTTGCGACGGACACACATGACACATTGATGGAGGTTCTTGAAGGTGACAGGCTGCTTCAAAAGTGCTGCAGGTCCTCTGCGACCGGTACCAGTCGTCCTGCCTGCCGCGCCTGCACTGAGCTGGCACGCAGGCAGACGTGACAACCATCCTTTTGCAGCTGAACCAGGGCAAAACGCACATGCATGCTGCTGTCGCATGGCACTACAGTGCTGTAGACATGGCTTTCCGTCATGCATATATCTATTGGCACTCTTTTTGCTTGTGACCATGCTAGTGCACCGGCCCTGGTAGGAAAAAGCAGGAAGCGGGGTATGGTGGCGCACCTCGCCAGGTCGTTGGCGCAGTCGTTGCGCAGCTGCAGCATGACCCTGCAACGCCATGCTCACTCAGCTTCAGAGTGACGCCCGCGCTCGTCTTGAACGCATTGAACGCATTGCAGTGCCGCAATGGTGCGCTGCGTGCTCTTCTTTTGTCTGCACTCAATGTACCCTTACCCACTGCAAATGCAAAGGGTGTAGCAAAACCCGAATGAGCGATGCTCTGCCTACCCAGACCACCCAATTCCCGCTCCCAGGCTGCCAGGGACGCAGGATCCAGGGCCTCATGCCTGTCCTCGACACAACGCTCGAGGGGCAGTCTGAGCAGGGGGCAGCAGGGGGCGCCGCCGGCGGCGCACCGCTCCGCCTGCAGCTCCACCGTCTCGACGACCGGCGGCAGCAGGCCCTCCAGCCTGCACAGGCGCGGCTCAGCAGGGCCCAGCATGCAGGACAGGACCTGCAGCACACAGGACTTGTACGTATAAAGCAGTGCTGGCACGGCGCAGTAGCGTGTGTCAGGTGCGGTGCACTCGGCCATACACTCGCTGAAGCATTCTGTTGTGGACGCGCGGCCTGCTGCCCTTGGGGCCGCAGAGGCTTTGCCGGTGCCGCAGGGCCGTGCGGGGGCGCCGCGGCCCGCAGGGCGGGCTGGCGGCGAGCAGGGGCGCAGGCGCACCCCTTCTGCTTGCGCTCCTCCTCGGTGAAGCCCGTGCCTGCGGGGTCGCGCTTACTGATTAGACACGCATAGCCCACTGCGATTGGGGGCAGCCTGTGCTGCCTTGTGGCGGTGCTGAGCGCATGCGTCGCGGGACAGTGGGCATCCTTTGGATACCTCCCTCGCGGGAGCAGCGGGCGCCGGCGCGCACCGTTGTTCAGCACCGGGTTGTACAGGAGGGGAGCGTGGCCCAGCTTGATGACAGAGTCCTGCTCCGGCGTGCGCGTGCCGGGGTCGCCTGTTTGTCACTATATGTCAGCTCAATAACATAGAATTGTGAGAGTCAGAGTATGAGTGGTTGCCATATTCAGCATACGCACACCGTAACAGGGCAGAGCTGCTGGATAGAAGACCATGCGCAACAAATGCGCACCGGGCTTTGTGACATCCTTGACGCCGTGGGCCGAGCGGTCCTCTGTGAACGTTGCGCCTGTTTGCTGCGTAGGACGCCCGACATGCAGGAGCTCCTTCGCCTTCTCCATGGTGGCGGACATGGCCGCTTGCGCAGATTAGGTCAGGACTCAAAGGCGCGCAGAGAGCTTGTTATGGCGCTTTTATTCTCCACCAAGGCTCTCAACTTGTGCCTCGCGATGCTTTTCCGGTCTGCCAGAGCTTCGACCATCGGGAACTAGTGACCTACCCGACTGTTCACCCTGAGCAGGGCTCCTGGCTGTGCGTAGTACAACTCGTGTGGAGAGGCAGAGCGCCCATGATCCGCGCTGCTGCGCATCCTGTGCTCCAGCGAGTCGCGACAAGGTTGTGCTGCAAGCGTGGGAGCCCAGATCAGGTTGGACGCGCGTGGCTGCGCCGGTTGTCTGTACGGGGTATGAGCAGCGCGGCCTGCTCGCAGGTGTGTGCCGACACGCCAGAACTGCCATATCCTCGCCAACGTATGTTTGCATTGTGCATACCGCTGATAGTGGCGTAATGGGTTTGGCAGTAGCATAATTTGTCATTTGCAGCAGCTAACAGCTCCTGCGCCCGCAGGACTACAGCTTCGGGCCGCACACCATTCACGCAAGCGAAGTCTTCGCCAGTAGCCCGCTCAGCTTTGCGTTTGTCAACCTGAAGCCGGTGGTGCCCGGTGCGCCTGGCCGCCCTGGCCCCCGCCGGTTCCCTGGCGTCCATCGGCTGCTCCTGACAGGTCACCTTCTGTGCTTGCACAGGCCATGTCCTGGTGAGCCCGAAGCGCGTCGTGCCGCGGTTCCAAGCCCTTTCGCCTGACGAGGTGGCCGACTTGTGGTGCGCAGCCCTACCCTACCCTAGCATGGCTACCTCATGCTACCCTAGCCTGGCTACCACACCCCACGCTCGCACGCGTGTGCTGAGCACGCCGCACACGTGTCTGCACAAGCACCGTGAGCGTGCACGTGCCACCTGCCTCCAGCCGGGCGGTGCACAGACGCTCGCTGTGAGCCCGCCGCTGCGCTGCATGGGGCGCAGGGTGCTCGCGCAGCGGGTGGGCGGCGTTGTGGAGCCGCACTTTAGCGCCACATCCCTCACCCTGACCGTTCAGGTGACGGGGTCCTTCCCGCGCCGGCCCTGTCCCCCAGTCGAGCCCGGCCCCGCACGATCCACCTCGACCGAGTTTGGCCGCTCACGACAGATACCTTGAAAGAGCAGGCCGGCTCTTGAGCGCGTGTGGATGTGTGGCCCCCGCTTGTCCTGGGCGGGCGATGTGGGGCAGACGGTGACCGGCATGTCATGCATGTGCTGCTGCGTTGGTGACGGCGCCTGGTGTGCATGGCGCAGCGGCATGCTGATGCGGCCATGCATGCTCAGCTGCCATGGAGGGGGGCATGCATTCGGGCGCATGCGGGCCCGCGCCTACATGCATGTGCTGCGGTGTGGCTGAACATGCCTGCGCCCAGGACGCAGCAGCTTGTGGCGATGCCTGATCAGGTGCAGCGGTACATGTGGCCGCGTGCGAGCTGCGCCGTCATGCATGTGCTACTGCATGGGGCCAGCGTGCCTGCGCCCAGGGCGCGGCCGCGGGCCGCTGACGCGGGCGCCTGCACGCCGCGCCGCAGGACGGCGCGCACGCGGGGCAGTCGGTGCCGCACGTGCACGTGCATGTGCTGCCGCGCCGCGCGGGCGACTTTGAGAAGAACGACGCGGTGTACGACGCCATCGACGAGCACGCGCGCGCGCACGCGTGCGCTCCCCCCGACCTGCACCTGTTGCACGCATCCCAACAGAAGGCATTTATAACTGGTTTGCGTAACTACCTCATAGGGAGCTCTCACATACCAAGCTGGTCTGGTCAGTGTGGCAGTGTGCTGCTGCCGCTTGTGCGTGGACAGGGATGACACAGCGTCTGGGTGCGGCAAGGACTGCCGGCGTGACCGCAGAGCAGGAGGGGCTGCTGCTGTGACGTCAAGCATGATGTCTGAGCCCGCCTGCTTCCGTGGCAGATTGGCCGATGTGGCAGGGCGCTGGGCGCTGCGCCTAATGCAAAAACCCTCTGGCAGGCCGGGCGAGCGGCTGGACCTGGACGCCGAGCGGCACGTGCGCACGCGCCCCGAGATGGCCGCCGAGGCGGCCGCCCTGCGCAGGCACTTCCAGTAGCCGCTGCTACATCTCTAGATATAGGGTTAGTCTAAAGCCTACCCTAAACCGTAACCTGCGTGCCGCCGCCGGCCTCGGCATCCGCCCCGGCGCCCACACGCGCGCCGGGCCGCATGCCCCATCTGGCCGCCTGCGCGCCCGCCGCGCCGCCCAGCGGGCCGCCCGACTGGGCGGCCGCAGGGCCAGACGGGGCGCGCCGCTCCGATGCTCCGCAGGCGGCTGCTGTGGGGGCGATCGCGGCTGGCCGAACGCCGCGTGACCCAGCAGCGTGCGCGGCGGACGGGTCCCGCCTTGTGCAGCCCGTGGCCGGGTCTGCAGGCGAGGCCGCGCCCGAGCCGGCGGCGGCGGACGCATGTGCAGGCGCGGGTGCGGATGGGGCGCGCCCCACGCAGCCCGGGGCCAGGTCCGCGTGCCCCGGCGTGCCTGGGTCAGCGTCGGCGGCGGCGGAGGGTCTGCGGCCCGCGCCGCCCATGGCCAGGTGGGTGGGCGGGGGCGCGCCGGCGGCGCGCGAGTACCACGCCCGCGACTTTGCCTGGGAGGAAGTGCGGCGCGACGCGGAGGCCGCGTTGGCCGCCGAGGGCGCCGCCGCTCCGATTACCGCCGGTGCGCCTCAGTCCTCTGCTGCGGGCTTGTGTCTGATCATGTATGCATAGTGCCGTGTCAGGCAGGCTGCAAGCAGGCACACGGGCGCCGCGCGGACGTTGAGCGCAGGGCTGTGCGAGCTGAGAGCCAGCCGTGCAGGCAACAGGCACCTTGTGCCGGCGCAGTAGTGCTGCCCACCCCGGAGGATGACGCAGCCAACTGGGAGCGCTTCCACCTCCGCAGCAACAAGTCTGCGCGCTTCTACAAGGAGCGCAGGCGCGTGCCGCGCTGGTCCTGATGCTGTTTGTGTCGCACGCCCGTTCCAGCAGTCTTGGGTCGCGCCGATCTGTGCACACTTGCTGTTGGAACGCGAGTTAATGCAGCGGATCCAGTCACCTGTCACAACAGCCCTCATAGGTCTCGTCCGAGTCTCAGGAGCGTGCGCGAGACCTGCACATCATACAGGCTCGCAGCACGGCGGTCCGCTCCCAACACTCACCTCAGTGTGGTCGCGCGCTCGCTGCAGGTACCTGCTGCTCGAGTTCCCGGCGCTGGCGCGCGCCGCGCCGCCGCTGCTGGTCGCGGAGCTGGGCTGCGGCTGCGGGTCCAGCCTGCTGCCCGTCCTGAAGGCCAACCCGGCCGCGCGCGCGCTGGCCACGGACCTCAGCCCTGCCGCGGTGCGCCGCCACAGCGGCCGGCGGCAGGCGGCAGGCTGCGCGCCTTTTTTCTCTTGCCATCTCCAGCCATCGTCTATTGCGTATTGTGCATGTACCTTGAGCACAACATGCTGATTTGCCACGAGTCTGAAATGCTGCTTTTGCTACGAGTCCACTGCACTATTGCTGCCTGCCGCTGGGAGCGGTGTTGAAGGAGCCGGGGCAGTGGCGCGCAGGTGGACCTGTTCAGGAGCGCTGCAGCCGTCGCAGGCATCCCTGCGAGCCGCTATGAGGCGTTCGCCTTGGACGCAGCGGCGCCTGGAGCCGTGGAGTCCTTGAAAGGTGACCTGCTGCCCTAGGCAGGACTAGGGGAGCATCGTACATTACGGGACCTGAGCAATGCGTGTCTGGCTGGTTGGGAACCTGAGGGCACATCGCATGCAAGGTGAGCATGCATCAGTAGACGGGCCTGTCTCCTGCGGCATCGGCTGTCAAAGTTTAATCGAGGACGGGCCTGCGGAGCTTGCGTGCGGGTGCTCTTGGCGCATGAGGCGTGCGCCCTGCCATGCAGTGCCGCTTGCGTGAGCTGGGCATGCGCGTGCGCGTTCACAGTGCATGCTTTCTGCACTGCGCCCGGCTCTCGAGCTGCTCAGCCCGGCGCGTCGTGAAGCCTCTCCGCGGGGTGCCGCGCTGCTGCATGCCGCGGCTGTGCCGGACCGCGCCCTGCCGCCGCGCGAGCGGGCCCTCGACGCGCAGGCGCGCGCGCGGATGCGGTGCTGCTTGTGTTTACACTGGGCGCGCTGCGCGCGGAGACCATGCCGGCCGTGCTGCGCGCGGCGTTTGCGGCGCTGCGGCCGGGCGGCGTGCTGTGCTTCCGCGACCACGGCCTGTACGACATCACCCAGCTGCGGCGCGTTTGCCCAGCGCGGCACACGCGCACTCCCTGCATGGCCATGACATGCGGCAGCTGTGTTGGTAAGGCAGGGTCATCATGTCGGCATGCAAAAGCCTTTTTCCACTCGCCCGCCTCGCCTGTGCTGCAAGGATGCGTGCGCATGCGCAGGCCTGCTCCTGCGCGATCTGCATGATGCGCCTTTGCCGAGGACGCTCTGTGCAGGTGTGTGATCAGCTCAGGCAGGTCTGGGTCCAGGGCTGTCTGTATCAGGTCTAAGGAGCACTACCCAGGGCACCACTCATGGCACTATCCACCACGTGCAGGATGCCGCCCGCGCAGCGCCTGGCGCCCAACCTGTGCCGGCGCCAGGACGGCACCACGGCGTACTTCTTCACGCCCGCCCAGCTGTCCCGCCAGTGCGAGGCCGCCGGGTTCGCGGCGCGCGAGTGCGACTGGGCCTGCACGCGGCTGGTGAACCGCAGGCGGGGTGTAACCATGCGGCGCGTGTTTGTGCACGGCCTGTTCCAGCGGCCAGCGGCCGCTGGAACAGCACGCAGCGCTCCTAGCACTGATCCGTTGTGTGACAAGTGGCGGCCGCCAGACCGCGAATAATGATGTTGGGACGCACACGTGTCTGAGCACGTAGCCTGTCTGTACCAGCTAGACTGCATTGCGAAGTGAAATTTGTATTCATAATAGGGAGTTGAAAACGGGCTTTTCCTATGTCACGGCGGTTACATCCAGCACTTTCGACGGCAGCGACAATGCATACAGTCCCAGTTGAGCTATTGCATGGTTGACGACAAGTGTCAAGAAGGTCTCTCCAGCATACAAGCACCTTGCGAAGACGCTGATCAGTGCGCAGTAACCCCTCACATACAAGATGTCCAACGCTTGCGGCTTGTGCAGTGACTGGTCACTAACACGCCATACGCAGCAGGTTCAACCCCGAAGAAGAGCGCCTCAGAGCGCGGTTGGCAGAACTGTGTAGAGCCCAGGCTGTGCGGGATGAGGCACGGCGCCAGATGGAGGCCCTGCAAGCCTTTCAGGTGACTCTTAGCACTGCTTGGCATGTGTAAATACTCTACCGGTCAGCTGTGTCCGCAACATTGGCGTCCAATGCAGGCAAAGCAAGTGCGCAAGCCGGCGGAGGATGGAGCCAGGCAGTGGCAGGGCTGCTGTTCTTGCGCAAGGTGCGCGCTGCTCTTGCCTAGGTGAGGCTGGCCAGATGGTGACCTACAGTTGGGCAAGGAAACTGCCAAGGAGAACAGTCCACCTTGGAGCATAAACAGCTAGCCTGTTCCTGCAGGGAGGAAGAGAGTGGTGAGGGCGGGCAGCTCCGACTGGCCCAAGAGCAGGCAGAGGCCTGGAGGAGGCACGAGCGCAGGCGCGCCCAAGCCAGGCTGCGTGAAGGCCCGACGCGGGGAGCTGCATGATCCTCACTCTAAACCTCACATGATTACATGCACAGGCAGGTAAAAGTGTCTCAGGTGATGTCCGTCATGAGAAATGACTGCACAGCATTGGCTTCAGACATGCCCGGGGCTTCCTATATACTGCATTTCAACCTCGCCCCATGCTCAGGTGGGATGCGCTGGAGGCGCGGCCTGCAGTACATGCACTGCACGCCGCTGACATACCCTGGCCACCGTCCATCCCGCCCGGGTTCGGCCTGCTGGCGGCCATGGCTGCTGTCGAGACAAGTGTGTTCACCCCTCCCCCATTCCTTGGTCCAGGCCCCCCTCCAGTCTTGTCGGTGCTTGGCCGTCCTTGCTTGTCATGGGCAAGTCCCAGGCCGGGCGTCATGTCCGTGCGTTGGCCGCAGCATGCCCCCGCTGCCGTTCTTTATGCCCACGCGTGGCTACTTGGCACATACACGTCTGGGCTGTCTGCGGCAGGGCCGCAGGCGCGCGGGGGCAACTGTGCGCTGGGTCCAGGCTTAAAAGCCCACGATCCTGACCCTGCCGCGCTGCGGCGCGCATTCCGCCGGGCGGCGCTGCGCTGGCACCCCGACCGCTTTGCACGGCGAATGATTCCGGGCCTGCCGGAGCGCGAGCGCGCGGACATGAGCGCGCGCGTCGCGGGACTCGCGCAGCAGGTATCTTGGGAACCTGAGCTTGCCTGGAAACATTCTGTTGGCCTTCTGTCAGGTAGGTGTGATAGACACAAAGTCGGGACGCGTTCTGCTTGACACGCAAACAGGGCCGGCAGCTTCTCTTACACATGACGAGGCTCGGCAGGTGATCGCTGAGTGGACGTTGCTGACTTCGGAGGAGGGGGCGACTGCGTGACACACCAAGGGCCCTGTAGAAGTACACCACGAAGGTTGCACGGTGGCTCCCAGCAGGCCCGCAGGACAGCATGCAGTGTCGCAATCGCTGCACCTCAGCTCACACTCCAACTCAGTTGCGCAATCGCAATGCAGCACGGCCCAAGAATATCAAAAAGAGACACACACAAGCGGTGTTCCCAATGCAGCGTCAAAACCTGCCAGTCGGCACCAGCATGCAGTGGTCCTTTGCCTCTGGCGTACCCGTGACGACCATGCGCCAGCCCAGCCTCTTGGCGCGCGCTGCCTGCTGGCAGTCGGTGCAGAGATGATGCGGCGCTCCGGGCTACAGCCCTTCGGCGCCCTCCGCGGCGCGGCCATGCGCTGCGGCCAGGTCCCAGAGGTGCCCCAGGCTGCGCGACTCCAGCAGCTTCCGGCCGGCGGCCTCGCTGTGCACGACCTCCAGCTCGAACGTCTGGAACGCGCGCTCGCGCACCACGCCGTCCCACACCAGCTCGCAGCCGGGCGCCTCCGGCGCGCCTGCGCGCGCGCGAGGCGCGCTGTGGGCCCGCACGCACGCGACGAGTGCGGCGCGCGCCTCGCGCCGTCCCACACTCGCCCGCGGCCAGGCGCATCTGGCTCGCGCGCGCGGCGCACATGTCGGGTGCATACAGATGAACGTAAGAGCGAACGCATCGTGTCATCGCGCCCACCCTCACCTAAGGTGACGCCGTCCCCGGTACAGCTCCAAAGGCAAGGCAGTAGGACCACCCAACCTGGTGAATCCACAGGGGGCGCCCACAACACGGCAGAGCGCAGCGGCGAGGGCCGGGGGGGATACCAGGCGCGCCAGCGGCGTCCGCGTCGTCCTCGCGGCCGGCGGCCCAGGCGATGCGGTGCAGCAGCAGCTTGGCGTACTTCTTCTGCGCCTTGGCGCCGCCCTCTGCCACAACCACGGCCATGCCGTCGCTGGCCACGGCGATGCCTGTCAGGTGCAGCTCCTGCGCGCCGGCGACAGCAGTCCTCAGCCACTGCAGTGCCTGCCAGGCGCGGCTCCCTGCGAGTGGGGAAGATGGCACTCTGCCACCGCGCCGCCTGTCAGCTGCAGCCCCTGCGAGCGCGGAAAGATGGCGCTCTGCGTGCCCCCCTTTGAAACCATCAGCGCTTGCGGCCGCGCGCAGCCACGGCGCAGCATGCTGCAGGGCTGGGCGCTGCTTCAGATGCGCCCAGCACTCGCCATGACGTGGGACACCCTTTAGCCCCGCACCCTCGTAATGAAGAGCCGGCAAGATGCGCCAACCCCCTGCCACGAACAGGCCGCAGTCCCCCGCCGGACGGGCTCCAGCGGGGTCGCGACGCAGCGCAATGCGCGGGCCGAAAGCTGAAGGTGGGGTTCCGCCAAGCCGGCGCGCAGCGCGCGGGCCGGCGCACCACGGCGTTCACGCGGACTTTGAAGCGGTGCTGCGTGTTGGCCAGCGAGGCGATGCGGTAGCACGTCACCGGGCAGGCCTCGCCCTCGGCCGCCGCGCCGACCAG
>JAABUV010001001.1_pt1 | contig 41944 bp, 33 predicted proteins | sample 5559971 | NCBI WGS metagenome assembly JAABUV01 (sample SAMN10711881, study PRJNA513362) | rock metagenome | isolation source: Antarctica rocks | place: Antarctica: Victoria Land, Knobhead nord | collected 2015-12-19 | reverse complement strand
CCTTGGTTCATCGTGGGGTTCCTGGCGGTGCTGGCGCTGCGCTCGGCGGGCGCGATCCCGGCGGCGCTGCTGCGGCCGCTGGCGGTCGCGGCGAACCTGCTGACCACGGTGTCGATGGCGGCGCTGGGGCTGGGGGTGGACGTGCGCGTGGTGGCGCAGGCGGGAGCGAGGGTGGCGGCGGCGGTGACGCTGTCGCTGGTGGTGCTGGGGGCGATCAGCCTGGGGCTGATCCAGGCGCTGGGAGTGGCGTGAGCGCAGGCCCGCAGCAAGGAAGCAAGGCTGGGCGCTGCCCAGACCCGCCAGGGGCGAGCCGCCCCTGGACCGGTTTCTCTTAAGCATTGGATTCCAAAGGCCTGCCTTTGGCGGAGTTTGAGGCAGAGCCTCAACCTTGCTTTCTTTGCAGGCGCCGCGTCAGTACCAGCGCCGCTGCCGCCAGAAGCCGGCGGCGTTGTCCGCGGTGCCATAGTGTTCGCGGATGTAGCGTATGCCGCCCTGCGCCTCCTCCAGGGCGTTGCCGAACGATCCGGCGCCGTTGGGATTCAGGGCGTAGCTGGCGCGGGTGAGCTGGAACAGGCCGCGCGCGGTGTCGACGTGGTTGCGCACGCCGACGCGGCCCGAGGACTCCTGCGCCATGATGAACTGGAGCCCCGCGTGCCAGGACTCCGGCACTCGCTCGATGCGCATCGCCTGGGTCAGCGCGTGCTGCACGGCGTCCGGGATCACCGCCGCGGTCTTCTCCGCCCAGGCATGGTGGGCGGGGGCGGCCCGGGTCTGCGCGGGCGCGGTGCGGTGCACGTGGGAATGGGTGGCGCCGTGCGCGGCCGAGCCGTGGCCGTGCCTGGCGTGGTGGCCGTGCGTGGCGTGCCCCTGGTGGCCGGTCGCGGGGGCGTGCGCGGCCAGCATCGCGGCAAAGGCGGCGCCTTTGGCGGGCTGCACCTGGTTCGTCCGGTCCGGCGGCGCAGGGTCCGTCGGCGGCGTGATCCGCACCGAGTCTGCCACGACACAAGCCCCTCGTCCGGCGAGGCACAGACCTACGCCGGAGTCCTTGCGAAAAGATGAATCCGGGCTGGACGGCGATCCTTGCGCCGGCTGCGGCTCTGGGGTTGGCGAGGCAAGGAAGGTTGAGGCTCTGCCTCAAACTCCGCCAAAGGCTTGCCGTTGGAAGCCATTGCTTCAGTAGATCGGTGTCCAGAGGGCTTGCTCTTTGGCGGGTCTGGGCGGAGCTGCCCGAAGGTTCCGATGGCCCTTCTGGGCCATTGGAATGGGCAGCGGAGGGAGAGTCCAGCCTTGCTTCCTGCCTGCCTTACGCGCCAGCCCGTAGCCCGGCGACGATCTCCGCGACCACGGCGTCGACGTCGCCGTGCACCTGCACCGTGAACACGTGCTCGTCCGGGGTCGGCTCCTCCAGCGTGGCGAGCTGGCTTTCGAGCAGGCCGGCCGGCATGTAGTGGTTCCTGCGCTGGCCGAGGCGTTCGGCGACCAGGGCGCGCTCCGCCTTCAGGTACACCACGCGCACCCCGGTGCGCCCGGCGACGACCGTGTCGCGGTAGGCGCGGCGCAGCGCGGAGCAGGTGATCACCCCCGGCTCGCCGGCGTCGAGCCGCGCGCCGATCCAGGCGGCCACGGCGCGCAGCCAGGGCGCGCGGTCCTCGTCCGTCAGTGCATGACCCGACGCCATCTTGTCGACGTTGGCCCTGGGGTGCAGATCGTCGCCCTCCTGGAACGGCCAGCGCAGCCGGTCGTCGAGCGCCCTGGCGATCGTGGTCTTGCCGACGCCGGAGACGCCCATCAGCACCAGCACCTGCGGCGGCACCGGGCCGCCCGGGTCGCCGCCGGCCGCGCCTGTCCCGACCGGACCAGGCGCCCCGCCTGCCGTCGCCCCGCCTGTCATTGCTCCGTCTCCTGGCGCAGCGCCACGCTCACCGCGCCTCCAGGTACTGCACGCCGCCGGGCGTGGCGACGAACGCCTCGGTGGCCAGGCCGATGAACAGCCCGGTCTCGATCACGCCAACCACCGCGTGCAGGGCGAGGTCGAGCGCGCGCGGGTCCTCGATCGGGCCGAAGGCGCAGTCCAGGATCAGGTTGCCGCCGTCGCTGAGGAATGCTTTCCCTTCGGCCTCGCGGCGGGTGACGCGGGCGCCGAGGCGGGCGACGCGCGCGGCGGTGGCCTCCCAGCCCCAGGGCGTGACCTCGACCGGCACCGGGGCGCGGCTGCCGAGGCGGTCGGCGAGCTTGGCCGCGTCGGCGACGATGACCTCGCGCGCGCTGGCGGCGGCGACGATCTTCTCGCGCAGCAGGGCGCCGCCCAGGCCCTTGATCAGGTCGAGAGAGGCGCCGGTGATCTCGTCGGCGCCGTCAATCGTCAGGTCGAGGCGCGTGCGGGTCGAGAAGTCCACGAGCGGGATGCCGCCCTCGCGCGCCTGGGCGGCGGAGCGCTCGCTGGTCGGGATCGCCACGATGCGCAGGCCCTCGTCGCGGACGCGGCGCACCAGGGCGGCGATGGCGTAATACGCGGTGGAGCCGGTGCCGAGGCCCACGGCCATGCCGGACTGCACCAAGGCGGCGGCGGCTTCCGCGGCGGCACGCTTCTGGTCGGAGGCGGGGTCGTCGGGCATCGGGGAACTCCCAGGGGAAGCGAGCAAGGTTGAGGCTCCGCCTCAAACTCCGCCAAAGGCTCGCCTTTGGAATCCATTACTTAAGTAAAGCCGGTCCAGGGGCGGCTCGCCCCTGGCGGGTCTGGGCGGAGCCCAGCCTTGCTTGCTTCCGGCAGGTTCATCCTGCCGCCGCCCGGTCGATCGCCCACAGCGTGCGCCCCATCGCGCGGACCCGTGCCGAGGGCAGGTCGTGGTCGCCCTGCCAGACCCGCCGCAGGATCGCGCGCTTGCCCGCCCCGGCCGCGAGGAACAGCACGGTGCCGGTGCTTGCGATCGCCGGCAGGGTGAGCGTGATGCGGGGCTGGGCGACGTTGGTGCCGCCGGGGGCGCCGCCGGGGGAGTCCGTGGCGCTGGCCCAGGCGAAGGTCTCGCCGAGCGTGGGGCTGCCCGGGAACAGCGACGCGGTGTGGCCGTCCTCGCCGAGGCCGAGCAGGGTGACGTCGAACATCGGGCGCGCCGCGTCGAGGTTCTCGCGGCCGTAGTAGGTGCGCAGGGTACGGTCGTAGCGCGCGGCGCCGTCCTCGGGCGTGGTGTCGGTGAGGATGGGGTGGACGTTGTCCGGCGGGATCGGCAGGTGGTCGAGCATCGCCTCTCGGGTCATGCGGTAGTTGCTGTCGGCGTGGTCGTGCGGCACGCAGCGCTCGTCGCCCCAGAACAGGTGCACGCGCTCCCACGGCATCTTGTCGCGGAACTCCGGGGTGGCCAGCAGCTCGTAGAGCAGCCTGGGCGTCGAGCCGCCGGACAGGGCCAGGGCGAAGCGACCGGAGGTCCGCGCGGCCTCGTCGATGATGAACGCCGCGGCGTGGCGGGCCACCCCGGCGGCGTCGGCCAGCACGGTGCGGTTGGCCCGCGGCGTGCCGTCGTAGGTCTGCGTCATCGCGCACCCTCCTTGCCGGCCGTGCCCGCGTCGGCCTTGCCGCCCGTCCCGTCCCCGGCGAGCGGCAGGATGAACTCCTCGACCGCGCGGGCAAAGCCCTCGTCCTCGTAGGAGGCGGTGACGCGGTCGGCTTCGGCCTGCACCTCAACCGATGCGTTGCCCATCGCGATGGCGAGGCCGCTGGGGCGGAACATCAGCACGTCGTTGGGCTGGTCGCCGAGCGTGGCGATCTCGTCCTGCGGGATGCAGAGGTGGCGCGACAGCCAGGCGATCGCGCCGCCCTTGTTCGCCTCCGGGTGAGTCACGTCGAGGTAGTACGGCTGCGAGCGCGCGGCGGAGGCGTGCTCGCCGAGAGCCTTCTGCGCCTCGGATTCGGCGCGCTGGACCAGCTCCAGGTCGTCGCTGATGCCCACGATCTTGACCACGTGGTCGAGCATGTCGCCCTCGAAGCGCGGCACGACCCTGGCGTCGAACTTCACGGTGTCGGCCTCGCGGGCGACGTGCGGCGCGGCGGCGTCGCGGATCAGCCAGTCCTCGCCGCTGTAGACCCAGGCGTCGAGCCCGAGCTTCTCCAGCAGCGCCAGGGTCTGCTCCGCGACCGCGCGCGGCAGGGTGCGGCTTTCCAGCGTCGTGACGAGGTCGGGCTCCACCACCAGGCCGCCGTTGAAGCCGGAGATCGGGGTGGCGAGCGACAGCGGGCCGACCAGCATCGCCATGCCCTTCGGCGGCCGGCCGCTGGTCACGGCGAAGGCGATGCCGCGCGCGTGCAGGGCGTGGACCGCGGTGACGGCGCGGGGCGTGAGCACCTTGTCCTTCGTCACCAGCGTGCCGTCCACGTCGGCCAGGACCAGGCGGATGCGGCGCGGCGCGGGGTGGTCGCGTGTCATGGCGTGCTCTCCTGGAGCTCGTTCTCCCGGCGCTCGTTCTCCGGGGGTCGGCGCGGCAGCACGAAGCGGTCCACGGCCCAGGCCCAGCCGTCCTCCTGGTTGGAGCGGCTGACCTCGTGCGCGCGGGCCTGCACGTCGGGCGGCGCGTTGCCCATCGCGATCGCGGTGCCGGCGACCGCGAACATCGCCAGGTCGTTCGCCTGGTCGCCGATCACCGCCACGTCGCGCAGGTCGATGCCGAGCAGGGCCGCGATCCGTGTGGCGGCGAGGCCCTTGTTGGCGTCGGGGTGGGTGACGTCGAGGTAGTACGCCTGGCTGCGGTGCACGTTGGCCACCGCGCCGATGCGGGCGTGCAGCTCGGCCTCCAGGCGGGCGAGCAGGGCGTGGTCGGTGCTGCTGCCGGTGATCTTGCCGCAGCGGCCGAGCAGGGCGTCGAAGCTGTCCACCACGGTGGGGGGCTGCTGCAGCGTGCGCGTCTCCAGGGGGACGTGGTGGGCGTGCGGGTTGCGCACCTGCCAGTGCTCGCCCACGAACAGCCAGACGTCGACGCCGTTGTGTTCCAGGAACGAGACGGCGTCGCGGGCGGCCTGCTCGGGGACGAACAGCGCCTCCAGCACCGTGCCGTCCGGACCGGTGATGGTGCCGCCGTTGAACGCGCCGCGCGGGGTGTCGAGGCCGAGCGGGCCGGCGAACAGGGCGAGGCCCTGCGGCGGGCGCGCGCTGGTCAGGGCGAGGCGGATGCCGGCCGCGCGCAGGCGGGCGGCGGCGTCGAGCGTGGCGGGGGTGAGGCGCTTGTCGCCGGTGACGAGCGTGCCGTCCACGTCGGAGATCAGCAGGCGGATGGGGGTCATCGGCAAGCCACAGAAGGAAGGCCAGGGCTCTGCCCTGAACCCGCCAGGGCGAGCCGCCCTGGACCGGCATTTGGTAAGAATTCTTCCCTAAGTTGTGCAGGTCCAGGGGCGCTGCCCCTGGCGGGTCCCCACTTCCAAGACATGGGGCAGAGCCCTGGCCTTTCTTCCTTTCTCACAGCGACTGCCAGTGCCGCCGGTCCCGTTCGAGCAGGGTGTCGGCCTCGGACGGCCCGTTGCTGCCGGCGGCGTAGGGGTGGACGTGGATATGTCCCGCTTCCCAGGAGTCGAGCACGGGCTGGACGACCTCCCAGCCGGCCTCGACGTTGTCGGCGCGCTGGAACAGCGTCGCGTCGCCGATCAGCACGTCGTAGAGCAGGGTCTCGTAGCCAGTGGACGGGCCTTCGCTGAACCAGTCGGCGTAGTTGAAGTTCATCTTCACGCCGCCGAGGCGCACCGTCGGGCCGGGCACCTTGGCGCTGAACTGCAGGGTGGCGCCCTCGCTGGGCTGGATCTGCAGCGTCATGATGTTGGGCGTGAGCTTCTCGACCGGGGTGTCGCGGAACAGGGCGTACGGCGCCTGCTTGAAGTGGATCGCGATCTCGGTGCGGCGCGTGGCCAGACGCTTTCCGGTGCGGATGTAGAACGGCACCCCGGCCCAGCGCCAGGAGTCGATGGCGAGCTTGAGGGCGACGTAGGTTTCGGTCGAGGAACGGGCGTCGACGTCGGCCTCGTCCTGGTAGGCGGGGAGAGCGCGGCCGGCGACGTGGCCCGCGCGGTACTGGCCGCGCACCACGCGGTTGAGCGCGTTCTCGCGGTTCATCGGGCGGATCGACTGGATCGCCTTGGCCTTTTCCGTGCGCACCGCGTCGGCGTCGAAGCTGGTCGGGGCCTCCATCGCCACCATGGCGAGGAGCTGGAACATGTGGTTCGGCACCATGTCGCGCAGGGCGCCGGTGCTCTCGTAGAAGGCGCCGCGCCGCTCGACGCCCACCGTCTCGGCGGCGGTGATCTGCACGTGGTCGATGTGGTCGCGTCGCCACAGCGGCTCGAACATGCCGTTGGAGAAGCGCAGCGCCATGATGTTCTGCACCGTCTCCTTGCCGAGGTAGTGGTCGATGCGGAAGATCTGCGTCTCCTCGACCGCGCGCAGCAGCCGCTCGTTCAGCGCCCGCGCGCTGCCGAAGTCGTGGCCGAACGGCTTCTCCACCACGACGCGGCGGAAGCGGCTGTCGCGCTGCTGCATCAGCGAGGCCTGCGCCAGCCGGTCCACGATCGGGCCGAAGAAGCGGTCGGCGACGGCGAGGTAGAACACGCAGTTGCCCTCGCCGATCACCGCGCCGAGCCGCTCGTACAGCGCGGGGTCGTCGAAATCGCCCTGCACGTAGCCGACGTGGGCGCGCAGCCAGTCCCAGGCGGCGCGGTTCATCGTGTCGGTGCCGGCCTCGCCGCGGCGGTGGGCGACGAAGTCCTCCATCGCCTCGTTGAGCCGGTCACGGAACGATTCGTCGTCGCTCTCCACGCGGTCCACGCCGACGACGCGGAACTCCTCGTTGAGCAGGCCGCCGGCGCGCAGGTTGTAGATCGCGGGCATCAGCAGGCGGCGCGTCAGATCGCCGCCCGCGCCGAAGATGACCATCGTGCAGGGCGGCGCCGCGACCGGCGCCCCGCGCGACAAGGCCTCCGGGTCGTCGGCCAGGTGGGTGTCCGCGATCAGCACGGCGCTCAACCGCCTTTCTTGACGGCGTCCTCGTGCTTGATCTCCGCCGGTTTGGTGTGTCCCGGGAGCTGCTCGACGTGGCCGCCGAAGTGGAAGCGCATCGCGGAGAGCAGCTTCTCGCCGAAGGTGTTGCCGGAGCGCGAGCGGAACCGGGCGTAGAGCGCGCTCGACAGCACGGGGACCGGCACCGCCTGCTCGATCGCCGCCTCGATGGTCCAGCGGCCCTCGCCGGAATCGTGCACCTCGCCGCTGAACTCGGACAGGGTGGAGTTCTCCGCCAGCGCGGTGGCGGTGAGGTCGAGCAGCCACGACGAGACCACGCTGCCGCGGCGCCACACCTCGGCCACGTCGGCGGTGTCGATGGTGAACCGCTCCTGCTCCGCCAGCTCGGTCGAGTTCTTGCCGGCCAGGATGTCGAAGCCCTCGGCGTAGGCCTGCATCATCCCGTACTCGATGCCATTGTGCACCATCTTGACGAAGTGGCCGGAGCCGGCGGGGCCGCAGTACATGTAGCCCTTCTCGGGGCGGGGGTCGCGCTCCTGCCCGCGGCCTTGCGTCTTCTCGATGTCGCCGACGCCGGGGGCGAGGGCCTCGAAGATCGGGTCGAGGCGCGCCACCTCGTCGGCCGGGCCGCCGATCATCATGCAGTAGCCGCGCGAGAGGCCGAACACGCCGCCGGAGGTGCCGACGTCGACGTAGTTGATCTGCTTGGCGCGGACCTCGCGGGCGCGGCGGATGTCGTCCTTGTAGTAGGAGTTGCCGCCGTCGATGATCGTGTCGCCGGGGGAGAGCAGGTCAGAGAGCTGCATCACCGTGGCCTCGGTGATCGGGCCGGCGGGCAGCATCACCCAGATCGCGCGCGGCGCCTGGAGCTGGCGCACCATGTCCTCGAGGCCGGAGGCGCCGTGGCCGCCGCTGCCGGTCACGGTGTTGACCGCCTTCTCGTCGCGGTCGAAGGCCACGATGCTGTGCTTGGCGCGCAGCAGGCGGCGGCAGATGTTGCCGCCCATGCGGCCGAGCCCGATGACGCCGAGTTCCATCGCGTGTCCCCTTCAGGAAGAAAGCGCCGGGCTCTGCCCGGACCCGCAAAGGGCCGGAGGCCCATTGATCCCATGACTCAAGTGAAGGCGGTCCAGGGGACCTTCCCCTGGCGGGGTCCCCCCTTGAAGCAGGGGGGCAGAGCCCCTGGCCTTACTTCAGCGCCGCCGCCACCGCCTTGTGCAGCCGCGCCAGTCCCGCCGCCACGTCGCTGCCCAGGTGCACCCGCAGCGCCCTGCGCCCACGTTCGGCGAGCACGTCGAAGTCGCCGCGCGCCTGCGCCGCCTTCACCGTGCCGAAGCTGTACTTCTCGCCCGGCACGTCGAGGTCGGCGCGGTCGGCGGCGGTGATCTGGAGGAACACGCCGCTGTCCGGGCCGCCCTTGTACGCCTGGCCCGTGGAGTGCAGGAAGCGCGGCCCGAACTCCGCCACCGTCGCGACGTGCTTCGCGTCGCGGATCGCGAGACGCATGGACTGCAAAGCCGTGCGGCTGGCGTCGTCGCGCTCGACGTAGGCCAGCAGCGCCGCGTAGTCGCCGGGCCCGATGCGGCCGATCTGCCTGGCGATCACCGCGTCGAGGCTGTCGGCGCGCAGGGCGTCGGCGTTCCTCGCGTTGGCGAACAGGGCGATGCCCTCGAACTCGGCGAACGGGGTCTCGGGCGGCAGGCTGCCGCTCTCTGCGTAGGCGTCGGTCAGCTTGCGGGTCTCGATCTTGCTGGCCTCGACGTCGGGCTGGTCGAACGGGTGGATGCCGAGCACGGAGCCGGCCACCGCGGTCGCGAACTCCCACAGGAAGAACTGCTGCCCGATCTCGGCGTGGCCGTTCAGCCCGGCGCGGATCACCGGCTGGCCTGCGGCCTCCAGCGCCGCCATCGCCTTGTCCTGCGCGGCGTCGGGGGCGTCGTTGAGGCGCAGGTAGGCGAAGACGCGGTCCTCGCCGTAGTGGTCGGCGCTTGCAGGAGTCTCGCCGTCGATTGGCACCAGGCCGAGGCCCTGCTTGCCGGTGGACTCGGCGATGAGCTGCTCCAGCCACGCGCCCATGTCGGCGATGCCGGGCGAGGCGACGATCGTCACCTTGTCGCGGCCGTGCTTCCCGGCCACGCCGAGCGCCACGCCGAGCTGCACGCCCGGGTTGTACTTGGGCGGCGTGCCGGCGGCGCAGGCCTGCACCATCAGGTCGGCGCCGGCGAGAAAGCGCTCCACGTCGATGCCCATGGCGGCGGCGGGCACCAAGCCGAAGTTAGACAGCACCGAGTAGCGGCCGCCGATCTGCTTGTCGCCGTGGAAGATGTGGCGGAAGCCGTCCTTTTTGGCGACGTCCTCCATGTGCGAGCCGGGGTCGGTCACGGCGACGAAGTGGCTGCCCGCCTTGTCCGCGCCGACCGCCTTCTGCATGGCGTCGAAGAAGTACGCCTTGAGGATGTTGGGCTCCAGCGTGCCGCCAGACTTGGACGACACGATCACCAGCGTCTTCGCCAGGTCGAGCTTCGCGGCAAAGGTGGCGACCTGCTGCGGATCGGTACTGTCGAGCACGTGCATCTCAGGGTAGCCGCCGCGCTTGCCGAAGGTCTCTGCCAGCACTTCCGGGCCGAGGCTGGAGCCGCCCATGCCGAGCAGCAGCGCGTGGGTGAAGCCCTCGGCCGCGACCTCCTTGCCGAACGCGGTCAGCTCGTCGGCATGGGCGGTGCGCTCGGCCACCACGTCGAGCCAGGCGAGCCAGTTTGCCTCGTCGCCGCCGGTCCACAGCGAGGCGTCGTGCGCCCACAGCCGGCGGACCTTGCCGCCCGCGCGCCACTCCTCCATCTCGGCGTCCATCGCCTTCTGCAACGGCTCCGGCAGGGTGATCTTCAGGTCGGAGGCCATGCCGCCGAGCAGCTTGCTGCGCTTGCCGGCGACCGCGCCGAGCAGGTTGTCGAACGCGTCGGCGAACAGCTTCACCCCGTCGTCCACCAGCAGCGTGGTGACGTTCTCCAGGTCGAGGCCGAGGCGCTTGGCCTCGTCGATGATGTGGCGCGCGCCGTCCACGTCCTCCTCCAGGGAGGGGCGCGCGGTGCCGTGGTCGCGGAACGCGTCCATCGTCGCGGGCGGGATGGTGTTGACGGTCTCCGCGCCGACCAGTTCCTCGACGTAGAGCACGTCGCTGTACGCCTTGTCCTTGGTCCCCGTGCTGGCCCAGAGCAGGCGCTGCGGGTTGGCGCCGGCGGCCTTGAGCGTCTGCCAGCGCGGGGTCGCGACCATCTCCTTGTAGTAGACGTAGGCCAGCTTGGCGTTGGCGATCGCGACCTTGCCGCGGATCAGCTTCAGCGCCGGCGTCTCCGGGTCGTTGGCCTCCAGGCGCTCGTCGATCTTCTTGTCGATCACGGCGTCGATGCGGCTGACGAAGAACGAGGCGACGGAGGAGATGCGGCTGATGTCCTCGCCCTTGGCATGGCGATCCTCCAGGCCGGCCATGTACGCCTCGGCCACCGCCTTGTAGGCGTCGATCGAGAACAGCAGCGTGACGTTGATGTTGATCCCCTCGGAGATCAGCGTGCGGATCGCCGGCACGCACTCCTTCGTGCCGGGGACCTTCACCATCAGGTTGGGACGGTCGACCATCGCGTGCAGCCGCCGCGCCTCGGCGATGCTCTCGTCGGCGCGCAGCGCGAGGTAGGGCGAGACCTCCAGGCTGACGTAGCCGTCCAGGCCTTCGGTGCGCTCGAACACCGGCAGCAGGATCTTCGCCGTCGCGCGGATGTCATCGACGGCCATCGCCTCGTACAGCGCCGAAGCGTCGTGGTCGCCCTTCGCCGCGAGCTGCTTGAACTGCGCGTCGTAGTCGTCGCCGCCGCCCATCGCCTTCTCGAAGATCGACGGGTTAGAAGTCACGCCGCCCAGGCCGTCCTCCTCGACCAGCTTCGTCAGGCTGCCGTCTGCCAGGAACGAGCGGCGGATGAAGTCCAGCCACACCGACTGGCCGCGTTCCCCGAGCTGGCGCAGCGGGCTGTCGCGGCCGGTGCCGGTGTCGGGGCGGTCGGACTGGGTGGCGGGGGCGTTGGTGTCTGGGGGCATGGGCTTGGTCTCCGGTAAGGGAAGGCCAGGGCTCTGCCCTGGACCCGCCAGGGGCAGCGCCCCTGGACCTGCATCCGTTGGAGTCTCCCGGCGGAGGTCGGCGTCAGGCGGGGGTTTTGGTCTTGGCGCGGCTGGCCTCGGCCTGGGCGCGGGCGGCCTCGGCCACCTTCTCCGGGGTGAAGCCGAACTTTGTCAGCAGCGAGGGCAGCGGGGCGGAGGCGCCGTAGGTGTGCATGCCGATGATCTTGCCCGACGCCCCGGCGTAGCGGTCCCAGCCCATCTTGGCGCCCTGCTCGATCGTCACGCGCCCGGTCACGGCAGGAGGCAGCACCTGGTCTCGGTACTCCTGCGGCTGCTCCTCGAACAGCTCCCAGGACGGCATCGACACCACGCGCGCCTTGATGCCCTCGCCGGTCAGCGTCTCGTGCGCGCCCACCGCCAGCGCCACCTCACTCCCCGTGGCCACCAGGATCACCTCCGGCGTGCCGTCGCAGTCCGCCAGAATGTAGGCGCCCTTCGCCACCCCCTTGGCGGAGGCGTATTTCGTCCTGTCGAAGGTCGGCAGCGCCTGGCGGCTGAGGATCAGGCACACCGGCCGCTCCTTGAGCGGCAGAATCATGCGCCACGCCTCGGCCACCTCGTTGGCGTCGCCCGGCCGCATCGTGATCATGCCCGGCGTGGCGCGAAGCTGGGCGAGTTGCTCGATCGGCTGGTGGGTGGGGCCGTCCTCGCCGACGCCGATGCTGTCATGGGTGAAGATGTAGACGACCGGCAGCTCCATGATCGCCGACAGTCGGATCGGCGGCTTCATGTAGTCGCTGAAGATCAGGAACCCCGAGGCGTACGAGCGCAGCGCGTTGAGCGCCAGGCCGTTGGTGATCGAGCCCATCGCGTGCTCGCGGATGCCGTAGTGCAGGTTGCGCCCGCCGTAGTTGTCGGCCTCGAAGCTGCCGGCGCCCTGGAAGGTCAGGTTGGACTTCGTGGACGGCGCGAGGTCGGCGGCGCCGCCGATCAGCCACGGCACGTGGGGCGCGATGGCGTTGAGCACCTTCTGCGAGGAGTCGCGGCTGGCCACGCCCTTCTCGCTGGCCTCGAACACCGGGATGTCGGCGTCCCAGCCCTCCGGCAGGGTGTGCTGGTTCATCATGTCCAGCTCGGCGGCCAGCTCGGGATACTGCGCGCGGTAGCGGGCGAACATCGCGTCCCACTCCGTGCGCAGCGCCGCGCCACGCCTGCCCATCACCTCGGCGAAATGCTCGCGCACGCCGTCGGGCACCAGGAAGCTCTGGTCGGCGGGCCAGCCGTAAGAGGTCTTGGCGCCGCGGATCTCCTCGTCGCCGAGCGGCTCGCCGTGGGCGCCCGCGGTGCCCGCCTTCTTCGGCGCGCCGAAGCCGATGGTGGAGTGCACCCGGATGAAGCTCGGGCGGTCGGTGACGGCGTGGGCGGCCTCGATCGCGGCGGCCATGGCCTCGGTGTCGTTGGCGTCGGCCACGTCCTGCGTGTGCCAGCCGTAGGCGTGCAGGCGGGCGGCGACGTCCTCGCTGAAGGCGAGGTCGGTGCTGCCCTCGATGGTGATGTGGTTGCTGTCGTAGATCCACAGCAGGTTGGACAGCTTCAGGTGGGCGGCGACCGAGGCGGCCTCCTGCGTCACGCCCTCCATCATGTCGCCGTCGCCGCACAGCACGTAGACGCGGTGGTCGAACACCGTGAAGCCGGGCTTGTTATAGCGCGCGGCGAGCCAACGCTCGGCCATCGCCATGCCGACCGAGTTGCCGCAGCCCTGGCCGAGCGGGCCGGTGGTGGTCTCCACGCCCGAGGTCATGCGGTACTCGGGGTGGCCGGGCGTCTTGCTGTCCGCCTGGCGGAACGCCTTGAGGTCGTCGAGCGTGAGCGCGGGGGCGGAGCGGTCCTCGTGCTCGTTGACGGCGCGGATGCCGGCGAGGTGGATCAGCGAGTACAGCAGCATCGAGGCGTGGCCGACGGAGAGCACGAAGCGGTCGCGGTTCGGCCAGCTCGGCTCGGCCGGGTCGGTGCGCAGGAAGCGCTGCCACACTGTGTAGGCCACGGGGGCCAGGGCCATCGGCGTGCCGGGGTGGCCGGACTTCGCCTTCTGCACCGCGTCCATCGACAGGGTGCGGATGGTGTCGATGCAGGTCTTGTCGATGTCGCGGCCGGGAGCGAGGTCGGCCGCACCTCCTTCCGGGGCGTGGGCCTGTGGCGGGCGGACAGCCTGGATCGGGTTCGTGCACACCATGGTCTTCTCCTGCGCCTGCGCTGCACCCAGGCGGATGCAATGCACAAGCCAAGCGCGGCAGTGTGCGCCCGGTTTCAGCCGAGATGTGGTGACGGTGTGGCGTCGGCGTCAACCGGGTGGGAACTGCCGGCTCGGCGGGACGGTATATGGCCTGCTGCGGCCTCGTGGGGAGTTCAGGACAATCCACCGTCGCGCGACGTGCAGGGCCATGGCGCAGGGGCAAGGACCTGTGCCGGCGGCCTGGAAGCAAGCAAGGCTGGGCTCTGCCCAGACCCGCCAGGGGCGAGCCGCCCCTGGACCGGCCTTACTGAAGTAATGGATTCCAAAGGCGAGCCTTTGGCGGAGTTTGAGGCAGAGCCTCAACCTTGCTTCCTTCCTCTGCCTTCCCGCGCGCAGGCAGGCTCGCTAGGCTCGCCGCATGGCCCTCATCCTTTCCGCTCCCGCTTTTTCCCCGGCGTCGCGTTCCAGGCGTACGCCGGGGCTTCTCGCCGGCGTGGCGGCGCTGGCGCTGGCCGCCGGTGCCGCCGCCGCTGCCCCTCAGCCGCAGGCCGGCGCGCGGGCGGGGATGCCGCCGGAGCAGCCGGGCGCGCCGTCGCTGGCGCCCTCGCCCGGGCCGGCGCCCACGGTGAACCCGCCGCCCGCGCTCGCGCCGGACAGCGGGCCGGGCGAGGCGCCGTCCGGGGCAGTGCCCGGCCTGGGCGACCAGGCGGACGCGGGCGACGACGACGCCGAGCCGGTGGGCTCGGGGGCGTTCGGGGCGTTCCTGGGCGGGCAGTTCGCGTTGTCGAAGGACGACCCGTCCGACGCGGCGGAGCTGCTGCTGCGGGCGCTGCGCGCGGACGCCGACAACGCCACGCTGCAGCAGCAGACGTTCCTGGCCTGCCTGCTGGCGGGGCGCGAGGAGGCGGTGCCGCTGGCGGCGCAGCTCCACGACACCTCGCCGGCGCTGCTGCTGCTGGGCGACACCAGGGTGAGGGGCGGGGAGTGGCAGGATGCGGCCGGGCTGTACGGCGCCCTGGCGCCGCAGCCGCTCACCGACATCGTCAGGCCGCTGCTGGTGGCGTGGGCGCGGCAGGGGGCGGGCGACACCGACGCGGCGCTGGGCACGCTGGCGCCGCTGATGCGCGACCGGCACGCCCAGGGAATCTACGCGCTGCATGCGGCGATGATCGCCGACCAGGCGGGGCGCGCGCAGGACGCGGCGCGGCTGTTCGCGGACGCGCAGTCCGGCTTCTCCGGCATCAACCTGCGGCTGGGGCAGATCGTGGCGAGCTTCGAGGCGCGGCACGGCGACGCCGCGGCGGGGCGGGAGACGATCGACGCCCTGGTGGCGCAGAGCCCGGACCTGGCGATGTCGGGGCCGGGCCTGCTCGCCGCGGTGGGCCGGCCGGTGGTCTCCACGCCGGCCGAGGGGATCGCCGAGGCGTATCTCGCGATGGCGGCCTCGCTGCACCAGCAGAACGCGGACGCCTTTTCGCAGGTGCTGCTGCGCCTGGCGCTGGGGCTGCGGCCGGACCTGACCGCGGCGAAGCTGCTGATGAGCGACATCCTGCTCGCGGCGCACCGGGCGGAGGAGGGCCTGGCGCTGCTGCGCGGCGTCGCGGAGGACGACCCGCTGCACGCGGTGGTGGCGCTGCGGGTGGCGCAGTTCGAGGGCGCGCTGGACGAGGACGCGGCGGCGGAGCGCACCCTGCGCGCGCTGGCGGCGCAGTACCCGAACCGGCCGGAGCCGCTGGAGCAGCTCGGCGCGCAGCTCGTGCGGCAGAAGCGGTTCCCCGACGCCGTGGTGGCGTACGACGCGGCGATGGCGCGGATCGCGCATCCCGACGACGCGAACTGGGCGCTGTTCTTCGACCGCGGCGTGGCGCTGGACCGCGCGCACCAGTGGGCGCGCGCGGAGGACGACCTGCAGCGCGCCCTCAAGATGGCGCCGGATCAGGCGGTGGTAGAGAACTACCTCGGCTATTCCTGGGCGGACCAGAACCGCAACCTGCCCAAGGCGCGCGAGCTGCTGCAGCGCGCGCTGGCGGCCAAGCCGGAGGACGGCGAGGTGGTGGACAGCCTGGGCTGGGTGATGCTGCGCCAGGGCGACGTGGCGGGCGCGGTGCGCCGCCTGGAGCGCGCCACGGAGCTGGCGCCGGACGACGCCACGATCAACTCGCACCTCGGCGACGCGTACTGGGCGGCGGGGCGCAGGCGGGAGGCGGCGGACCAGTGGCGGCGCGCGCTGGTGTTCAAGCCGGAGCCGGACGAGGTGGCGCCGATCCAGGCCAAGCTGCGGCGGGCGGAAGCCGAGCTGCCGGCGCGCACGGAGAGTGGCGCGGCCCCCGGCAATGCGACGGGCGGATCGGCGGGCGGTGCGGCGGGCGGGTCGGGGGGTGGCGCTGCGGTGCCGGCGCCGGCGGCCGACGGCGTGGCCGGGCAGAAGGCGCCGGTGGTGGCGGCACCGCAGTCGGGCCCGGGCTCGCAGGGCGATGCGGGGCCGTCCGGCGAGCCGGCCGCCGGCGGCGCGGCGGGGAGCACGGTGCCCGGCGCGGTGGCGCCGCCGGCGGGCGGGCGCTGAGGCGCGGCGTGCGGCGGCGCGTCCGGCCGCCGGGCGTCGGCTGGCCGGGCGTCGGTCGGGACGGCGGGGCGTGAGCGGCGGTGCCCCGGCCGTGCGTGCGGAGCGGCTGTCGTGCCTCGCGCCGGCCAAGGTCAACCTGTTCCTCCACGTCACCGGGCGGCGCGCGGACGGCTACCACCTGCTCGACAGCCTGGTGGTGTTCGCGGGCGTGGGCGACGTGCTGCACGCGCGGTTCGACGGCGAGCTGTCGCTGGCGGTGACGGGGCCGTTCGCGGCGGGGCTGGGCGCGGCAGGGCTGGGCGTGGCGGGTCCGGGGGAGGCGGGGCTGGGGGAGGCGGAGAACCTGGTGCTGCGGGCGGCGCGGGCGCTGTCGGCGCTGAGCGGGCAGGCGCCGCGGGCCGCGCTGGTGCTGGACAAGCGGCTGCCGGTGGCGTCGGGGATCGGCGGCGGCTCGGCGGATGCGGCGGCGGCGCTGCGGCTGTTGCGGCGGTTGTGGGGCGTGGCGCCGGCGCAGGCGGAGATGGCGGCGCTGGCGCTGGGGCTGGGGGCGGACGTGCCGGTGTGCCTGGGCGGGCGGGCGGCGCGGATGGAGGGGGTGGGCGAGGTGCTGTCCGCGGTGCCGGCGCTGCCGCCGCTGGGGCTGGCGCTGGTCAACCCGGGGGTGGGGGTGTCGACGCGGGCGGTGTTCGGACGCAGGGCAGCGTCGGCGGGCGGGGCGGGGCCGTTGGGCGGGCGGGCGCCGCCGTCGCTGCCGGGGGGCTGGGCGGATGCGGCGGCGCTGGCGGGGTGGCTGGGGGAGGCGGGCAACGACCTGGAGGACGCGGCGCGGGCGCTGTGCCCGGCGGTGGGCGAGGTGCTGGCGGCGCTCGGGGCGCAGCCGGGGTGCCTGCTGGTGCGGATGAGCGGGTCGGGGGCGACGTGCTTCGCGCTGTTCGCGGGGGAGCGGGCGGCGGAGCGGGCGGCGGCGGCAATGCCGGCGGGGTGGTGGAGCTGGGGGGGCGGGCTGGCGCGGGAGGGCGTGGAGCCGGCGGGCTGAAGAGGACAGGCAGGCAAGGTTGAGGCTCTGCCTCAAACTCCGCCAAAGACTCGCCTTTGGAATCCACTTGTCTCAGTAAAGCCGGTCCAGGGGCGGCTCGCCCCTGGCGGGTCTGGGCAGAGCCAAGCCTTGCTTCCTGGCAGCGTCACAGGCTCAGGGCCGGGGCCTGCTCGCCTGGCTTCCGCCCGTACAGGAACAGCGCCGCGTAGAGCGCCGCCGTCGCCGCCACGACCAGCCCGACCTGGGCCGCCGGGCCGCCGCCGAGCAGCCGGTGCGCCCCTGTCACGCAGGCGGCCATGACGGCGATGCCCGCGGCCGGCGCCGCAAAGGCGCGGGCGAGGGTGGCGGCGGGGATCGCCCAGTCGCGCTTCAGGTAGCGGGCGCCCCAGGCCAGCAGCAGCGGGTAGATCGCCAGCCAGACCGAGGCGGTGGCGACGATCCCGGCCTGCGCCGGCGCGGCGAGGCCCGCGAGCACGACGCCGCCGGCCAGCAGCAGCAGCATCGTGGCGGACAGCCGGGCGGCGGTGCCGGGGCGCCCGGAGGCGATCAGCACGGCGGCGAGCGACTGGGACAGGGCGCGCAGCAGGGCGGCGGCGGCCAGCAGGCGCAGCGGCGTGGCGGCGGCGGCGTAGCTGTGGCCCTCATGGTCGTGGAGCAGGGCGGTCAGCGGGCCGGCGGCAAGCACGAGGGCGGCCATCAGGGGGGCGACCAGGGCCGCGCTCCTGGCGAGCGCCCAGGCCAGGATCTTGGCGACCTGGCTGCGGGCCGGGGCGACGCGGGCGAGGACCGGCAGGGCGGTGCGGCTGACCAGGGTGGCGACGGCCATCGCGGGCTCCATGGCGATGTCGAAGGCGACCCGGTAGAGCGCGAGCTGGGCGGCGCCGTAGAACCAGCCGATCAGCAGGTAGTCGACGTTGCGAAACATCTGCTCCGCGATGTTGGCCGCGGCCGCGCGCAGGCCGAAGCGGGCGAGGGGGCGGATCAGCGCGGGGCGCAGGCGCAGGCGCGGGCGGAACGGGCGGGCGAGCTGAGCGCCGAGCAGCGTGTAGAGGCCGCTGGCGGCGTAGCCCGCGACCAGTGCCCAGGCGCCCGCGCCCGCCGCGCCCAGCGCCAGGCGGGTCAGGGCGGAGGCGGCGGTGGCGCACACGCCGACGGTGGCGATGCGCTCGTACTGCAGGTCGCGGTTCATCAGGGCGAGCGGGATCACCGCTGCGGCCACGAGCGGCTGCTTGGCGGCGATGGCGAGGAAGTAGCCGCCCATCCCGGCCACGCCGTAGAGCGCCGCGATCCGGGGCGCGGCCAGCAGGGTCAGGCCGGCGACCAGCGCCGAGGCGCCGAGGACGTACCAGAACAGCGTGTCGAGCTGCGGGCGGGAGGCGGAGCGCGCCTGGATCAGGGCCTCGCCGGTGCCCAGGCCGTTGAGCGCCTCGACGATCATGCCGACGGAGATCACCAGCGAGGCGACGCCGACCTGTTGCCGGGTCAGGAAGAGCAGAAGGACAAGGGTGGTGGCGAAGTCGACGACCTTGGCGGCAATGGTCGCGCCGCCGAGCCAGTTGAAGCCCTGGCCGAGGCGGCTGGTGGCAGCGGCGCCTTGCGAGGGCCTGGAAGGAAGCAAGGCTGGGCTCTGCCCAGACCCGCCAGGGGGGAAGCCCCCCCTGGACCGGCTTTTCTTAAGGAGTGGATTCCAAAGGCGAGCCTTTGGCGGAGTTTGAGGCAGAGCCTCAACCTTGCCTGCCTCACCGGTCATTCGGAGCAGCCGTGGGCATCACCATGCGGCGGCGCGGGCCTAGTCGCCCGAAGCCCTGGGGAGCAGGCGGCCGGGCGGCAGCACCCAGGACCGCGCGCGGACGAGGTGCGCCAGCCAGCGCCAGGACTGGCGCATCCAGGCGGCGTACTGCGCGTGGCTCCATCCCGTGCGGCGGGCCTGCGGCGGTGCGTGCCGCGCCTCGGACAGGCGGGCCGCGAGGAGGTCGGCGATCGTGTGCGCACGGGCGTTCCAGGTGAGGGTGCGGCTGTCGTGCCGCGCCGCCGCGGCGAGGCGCGCGGCGCGCGCCGGGTCGCGCGCCAGGGCGGCGAGGCCGGCGGCCAGCGCGTCCGGGTCGTCGGGCGCGCAGAGCAGGGCATTGCCGTTGTGGCGCAGGACCTCGCGGATGTCGGGCGTGTCGCCGGCCAGGATCGGGCGTCCCGACGCCAGGTAGAGGAACAGCTTGAGCGGCAGCACCGTGGAGCCGAACTCCGCCAGCGGCTTCCACGACGGCGGGATGAGCAGCACGTCGGCGGCGAAGATGTAGCGACCCAGGGTCTCCGGCGGCTGCCAGCCGACGATGCGGATGTTGGCCACGTCGCGCGCCATCGCCTCGATCGGGCCGTCGCCCTGGGAGCCCACCAGGAGGAACAGGTGGTCGGGCAAGCGGCGCGCGGCCTCGACCACCAGCGCCAAACCCTTTTTGTGGTTCAGCCGGCCGGTGTAGACGACCGTGCGCCTGGCGGGGTCGAGGTCAAGCTGGCGCTTGGCGTCCTCTGCGGCGACAGGGAATTGCAGGCGGGAAGGCTCGAAGCCGTTGCGCACGCAGCGCAGCCTGTCCTCTGCGACGCCGATGCGGCGGTAGCGCTCGCGCGTGTAGTCGGAGTGGCAGATGTTGACCAGGAAGCGGCGGTGGCCGAGCAGGCGGTGGATCAGGAACTGCAGCGGCGGGATCTGCGCGGGCCAGGGGCGGTAGTGGTCGAACGCCACGCGCTGGCCGCACAGCAGCGCCATCCAGGCGACCCACAGGTTGCGCGTGTAGACCAGGTCGGCCTCGCGGAACTCGCGCCGCAGCGGCAGGGTCAGGCCGCAGCACAGGTGGCGCAATGCCGCCGACCGGAGCGGGGCGCGGGCGCGTACCACCGCCATGCCGGACAGGGCGGCGATCTCCGGGGCGGCCTCGGCGGGCAGGGGCACGTGCAGCCAGCAGCGCGACAGGAGCGGGGCCAGGTGGCGCGCGGTGGCCAGGAACACCTCGGCGTCCGCCTGTGGGCTGGGCAGGGGGTTCTCGAAGGCGAACAGGACCTTCACCGGGGAGCACGCGCACGCCGCGGGCAACGCAGGGCCATCAATGCAGGGACCGCCTCGCCGCACCTGCGGCCGGGGGTGCTGTAGCGCGGGGAGGCGGTGGTGAACAGGGGCAGAGAAGGCAAGCAAGGTTGAGGCTCTGCCTCAAACTCCGCCAAAGGCAGGCCTTTGGAATCCAATACTTGAGTAAAGCCGGTCCAGGGGGCTTCCCCCCGGCGGGTCTGGGCAGAGCCCAGCCTTGCTGTCTGCCCCGCACAGGGCGGCCAGGTTCGGGACGCAGGAGGCGACGAGGGCGCTGTAGAGCTGGCGGTCGCGGTGGGCCAGGACGTACTCGGGGGTGATCGCGGCGACGAGCGCCCTGGTGCGCACCGACGCGTACCAGTGCACGACGCGGGTGTCGGGCGAGAGGGCCTCGCCGAGGCGCACCCTGCGCGCGCGGCGGAACCAGTGCTCGGAGATCTCCGGCGGCAGCGGGGAGAAGACGCGGGGCTCGTGGAGGGTCAGGCCGTCCGTGCCGTGGCGGGCGAGCAGGTCCTGGAGCAGGGCGGGTCCGAGCGCGGTGCGCTGCGTCAGTCGGTCGGGGGGCAGCGCGGCCATGGCGCGCAGCAGGCGGGCGGGCAGTTCCGAGCCGGCTTCCGCGCCCATCGCGGCGTTGTTGACTGTGCGGAAGTACAGCCCCTCGACGCCGCGGAACGCCCGCCAGCCGCCCGGCGCCCGGCGCAGGGCCTTGCGGAGCAGGTCGAGGGCCAGGGGGCGCGCCAGCACCAGGGGCGAGCGCGAGCGGCGCACCGCCTGCGGCCAGACGACGCGCTCGCAGCCGACGAACTGGCGGGCGTGGGTGAGCGGGGACAGCGGGGCGAGGGTCACCGTGTCGAGGTCGAGGTAGATGCCGCCGTGCAGGAAGAGGATCGCGGCGCGCAGAACATCGGCGCGCATCACCGGGGCGTCGAGGCCGGCGTACAGCCGGGCCAGCGCATCGCCCAGGCCGAGCGCGTGGCCGGCGCGGGCCAGGCAGGCGAGCGGGTCGGTGCGCGACAGGCGCAGGCCGGGGGTGGCCTGGAGGGCGCGCAGCACGGTGCCGTCGTCGAGCGGGTCGGTGTGATGGAGGGTGATCTCGGCCATGCCGCTGTGCTGCGCCGCGGAGAGCAGCGCGAAGCCGTACGCCCAGGGCAGGCTCGTGCCGATCCAGCAGAAGTGCAGGCGGGCGGGGATCGTCACGACGGGCGGCTCGCGGAGGGCGGCACGCGGCTCATGCCGATGGTCTTTTGTGTCGACCTGTCAGCAAGCAAGGCTGGGCTCTCCCTTCGTTGGCCATTCCAATGGCCCAAGCGGGCCATCGGAACCTTTGGCAGCTACGTCCAAACCCGCCAGAGGCGAGCTGCCCCTGGACCGGCGCTCTCTTAAGTAACGGATTTCAAAGGCGAGCCTTTGGCGGAGTTTGAGGCGGAGCCTCAACCTTTCTGCTTTATCGGTCATTTCAAAAAGCGGCCGGTATCAGCCCGGCGCGGCGGGGAGGACGGAGTAGAGGACGCTGTGCTCGCCCTGCCACCGGGGGGAGAGCCGGGGGTTGCGGTAGCCGGCGGGCAGCGCGGCGTCGATCAGCCAGAGGTCGTCGATGCCGTCGAGCGGGAGCGCGGCCAGAGCCTCGGGCAGGGTCGGACGCTTCCTCTCCGCGCCGCCGCAGCGGGACGGCCACACGTACTGGGAGGGGTCGTCGTAGAAGCGGGGGGAGGGCCGGTAGAGGATCTGCAGCAGGTGGGCGCCGTCCACGTCCCACTGCGAGTTGGTCCAGGCGCGTCGGTAGGCGATCGCCAGGTCGCCGAGGTGGTCGAGGCGGTCGGCGCGCCAGGACGCGAGGGTGCCGCAGGGGCGCTCGTTGAGCACGATCACCCGGCTGTGCTCCGGGATGTGCGGCAGGGCGGCAAGCTCGGCGGTGTAGCGGGCGTCGTACGCGGCGAAGCCGGCCGCCGTGACGGCGAGGCGCAGCGCGAGGAGCGCGAAGCCGCACGCCGCGACCAGGCGCTGCACGCGCGGCGCGGCGCGGCTCCAGTCCTGGGTGGCAAAGGCGAGCATCGGCACCAGCGGCAACAGGCGCGCGTCGGCGTAGCTGGAGCCGCCGAGCGAGTACGGCGTGGCCAGGAACAGCGCCAGCAGGGCCAGCAGCGCCGGCACCATCGCGCGGTGCGGCCGTGCGCGCAGCCGCCAGCCGAGGACGAACATCGCCAGCGCGAGGGCCAGCGAGCCGACGTCGAGCAGCACGCTTTGGTCGCGCAGCAGCATGAGCACGGCGTTGTATTTCGAGCTGACGCTGAAATGATTCCTGCCCGCAAACGACTCCGCGCCCAGGCGCCACAGCACGAGGATGGCCACGGAGGACAGCAGCGGCCGGACGCGGCACAGGACCGCGCGGGTCGGCCACCAGCCGGGCATCAGGGCGAACTCGCGCGCGCCGGCGAGCAGCACGAACAGGCAGCCGGCGACGACGTGGCACAGGAACAGCAGCGGCACCGCGGCCCAGGTCGCGGCCTCGCGCAGGCGCGGGCGGTCGTCGAGCCGCATCCAGGCGGCGAAGCACAGCAGCGACAGCGCCGCGCCCAGCATGTAGTTGAGGAACCCGTAATTCAGGAGCTGGCTGTAGACGAACACCAGCGCCCAGGGCACGCCGGCGGCGCCGCGCGGGTTCAGCGTGCGCGCGACCATGAGGATGCCGGCGGCGAGCAGCGGCGGGATGATCGCCGCCGCGATCCAGTACGCCCGCGTCAGGCCGAGCGTGCCCCGCAGCGCCGCAACGATCAGGTCGGTGCCGAGGTTGGGCACCAGGCGCCAGTGGAACGCCAGGAGCCGCGCGAAGGCGGGGTCGTCGGCGTAGGCCTCGACCGCGGAGGCGCCCATGTGGCCGGGGAGGTCGGTGAGCGGCGGGATGGTGGCGAACAGGAACGGCACCGCCATCGCCGCGCAGAGCAGGAGCACGACCGGCGTGCGAAGCGCGAGGCTGGGCGCCTGTGGTACGAGGCGGGCGGCGGGGGTGTCCTGCAACTGCTGGTCCACGCTCAGGCGCCGAGGGTCATGCTGCGTGGTGATCCCGGATGTCCTTGCCGCGACGCAGGCAAGGCCAGAGGCTCTGCCGCCTGGACGCAGCCATTGGCAAGCCTTGGAGTCCTCCTGTTTGATGCCGGCGGCTTTCGAGTGTCACCGGCCAAGCAAGGAAGGTTGAGGCTCTGCCTCAAACTCCGCCAAAGGCTCGCCTTTGGAATCCACTACTTAAGAAAGCCGGTCCAGGGGGGCTTCCCCCCCTGGCGGGTCTGGGCGTAGCTGCCAAAGGTTCCGACGATCCACTTGGATCGTTGGAATGGCAGCGGAGGGAGAGCCCAGCCTTGCCTGCTTCCGGGGCAGCGTCAGGCTGTCGCGCGCGGCGGTGACCTGTTCGCCGGCGCCGGATCTTTTCGTCCCGCGGTGCCTTGCGGCAGGGTCAGGCGCGATTAATTCTCGTAATCGGCACAACCGGGAGGGTCCGGGCTGCGTACCGGGGAGGCCGCCAGCCTGTGCGCAAGCAAGTGCCCGCAACCTCCCGCTCCAGTCGGCAGCCTGCCGGCCCCGCTCCTGCCGGCCATGTCAGCGTGAGCGACGACCTGTTGCGGCTGGTGGTCGAGAGCGCGACCGACTTCGCGGTGATCGCCACCGATGCCGGGGGCCGGGTCAATGTATGGAACGTCGGCGCCGAGCGGCTGTTCGGCCATGCCGGGCACGAGATTGTCGGCCACACCCTGGACGCGATCTTCACGCCGCAGGACCGTGCCGCCGGCAGGCTCGGCCACGAGATGCGCAAGGCGCGCGACGAGGGGCGGGCCGAGGACGAGCGCTGGCACCTGCGCCGCGACGGCTCGCGCTTCTGGGGGTCGGGGCTGATGATGCCGCTGGCCGCACCCGGGGCGGGCTTCGTCAAGATCGTGCGCGACCGCACCCGCGAGCGCCTGGACGGCGAGAGGCTGCGCGGCGCGGAGCGGCAGCTTCGCACCCTGGTCGAGGGCGTGCCGAACCTGCTGTGGCGCTCCTGCAACCACGGCAACTGGACCTGGGCCAGCCCGCAATGGTGCGGCTACACCGGGCAGAGCCAGGAGGACAGCCACGGCCGCGGCTGGCTCGGCGTGGTGCACCCGGACGACCAGGCGCACGTCGTGCGGACGTGGGACGCGGCGCAGCCGAACGGCGCGCTCGATGCCGAGTTCCGGGTGTGGCACGCCGCCGATGCGCGCTGGGTCTGGCACCAGACACGCTCGCTGCCGGTGCGCGAGGCGGATGGCAGCATCGCCGAATGGCTCGGCACCACCACCGACATCCAGGTGCTCAAGGAGCTGCAGGACCGCCAGGAGACGCTGCTCGCCGAGACCCGGCACCACGCCCGCGCGCTGGAGGCAGAGATCGGCAAGCGCCGCCTGGTCGAGGCGGAGCTGCTGTACAAGGCGTTCCACGACGACCTGACGCGGCTGCACAACCGTCCGCACTTCATCGGGCGCCTGGGGGCGGCCCTGGAGCGCAAGGCGCGCGACGCCGGGCTGCGCTGCGCGGTGCTGTTCCTCGACATCGACCGCTTCAGCCTGGTCAACGACAGCCTCGGCCACGGCGCCGGCGACACGCTGCTGGTCGAGGTCGGGCGTCGGCTGCGCGGCTGCGCCGAGCCGGGGACGACACTGGCGCGGCTCGGCGGCGACGAGTTCGCCCTGCTCGTCGAGGGCGCGACGACGGACGCTGTGACCGGAGCGGCCGGGGCGACCGGGGTGGCCAAGGCGATCCTGGGCGTGATTCGCCAGCCGCTATGGCTCGACTCGCAGGAGGTCTTCATCTCGTGCAGCATCGGCGTGGTCGAGGCTGCGGCCCACCACCGCACCCCGGAGTCGCTGCTGCGCGATGCCGACATTGCCATGTACCAGGCCAAGCAGCACGGGGACGGGCGCTACGCCGTGTTCACGGAGTCGATGCACGAGGGCGCGGTGGAGGCCTTGCGGTTGCAGACTGACCTGCGCAACGCCGTGGCGCGCGGCGAGTTCGTGCTGCACTACCAGCCGATCCGCGATGCCGCCTCCACCGCTATCGTGGCGCTGGAGGCCCTGGTGCGCTGGCGCCACCCGCGGCGCGGCCTGGTGGCGCCGGGCGGGTTCATCGCCGCCGCGGAGGAGACCGGGCTGATCCGCGAGATCGGGCGCTGGGTGCTGCGCGAGGCGTGCGCGCAGATGATGGCGTGGCGCCAGCGCTTCCCGGGCCTGGCGCCCACCCTCAGCGTGAACACGTCCGGCGTGGAGCTGCGCGACCCGCAGTTCGCGCAGGCCACGCGCGATGTGCTCGCGGACAGCGGGATCGACCCGCGCTCGGTGCAGATCGAGGTGACGGAGAGCGTGTTCCTGCACCAGCCCGACCTCGCCGGCGCCACCCTGGACAGCCTGCGCGCGCTGGGCGTGCGCGTCGCGCTCGACGATTTCGGCACGGGGTACTCGTCGCTGAGCTACCTGGACCGCTACCCGATGGATGCGATCAAGATCGACCGCTCGTTCGTGGCGCAGATGCCGAGCCGGCCGAGAAGCGTCGCGATCGTCCACACGATCGTGGCGCTGGGCCAGGCCATGGGCCTCGACATCGTGGCCGAGGGCGTCGAGGACGAGCACCAGCTCCGGGTGCTGCGCGATGCCGGGTGTGCAACGGTGCATGGCTACCTTCTGGGACGGCCGATGCCGGCAAACGACATGACGGATCTGCTCGCCCGCGAGGCGGGGCACAGCAAGCAAGGTTGAGGCTCTGCCTCAAACTCCGCCAAAGGCAGGCCTTTGGAATCCAGTACTTAAGCAAATCGGTGTCCAGAGGCCTTGGTTTTTGGCGGGTCTGGGCGTAGCTGCCAAAGGTTCCGACGATCCGCTTGGATCGTTGGAATGGCAGCGGAGGGAGAGCCCAGCCTTGCTTCCTGCTTCGGGCCGGGGCCGCTTCCCAGGGTGGCCGCTCTGCACCACACTGCCCGGGGGCCGCGGCCAAGCCCCGGAGGGCGTGGCGGATGCACGATCCCATGGCGCGGCGGGCGAAGTCGCTGCCGGGCAACCCGCTCTCGGACCGCCGCCTCGCGGCGATGCTCGTCCTCGGCTTCAGCTCGGGCATCCCGTTCCTGCTGGTCTATGTCACGCAGTCGGCCTGGCTGTCGGAGGCGGGCGTGGGGATCGCCACGCTGGGCCTGCTGAGCGAGATGACGCTGGCCTACAAGCTCAAGTTCGTCTGGGCGCCGTTCCTCGACCGCTGCGACCCGCCGGTGCTCGGCCGGCTGCTGGGGCGCAGGCGGGGGTGGATCGTCGCCTCGCAGATGGCGGTGGTGCTGGCGCTGGCCGGGGTCGCGTTCGGCGACCCGGCGCACTGGCTGGCCTGGACGATCGGGTTCTCCCTCGCGCTGGGGTTCGCCGGGGCTACGCAGGACGTGGTGATCGACGGCTGGCGCATCACCGCGGCGCCCGCGGGGCAGCAGGCGCTGATGTCGACCTGGGCGGAGATCGGCTGGCGCGTGGGCAGCCTGGCGGCCGGCGCCGGCGCGCTGCTGCTCGCGGACCGGGTCGGCTGGCGGGGCGCCTACCTGTTCATGGCGGCGCTGATGGCGCCCGGCATGGTCGCGGCATTGCTGGCGCCGGAGCCGGAGTCCGACCGCGACCGTGCCTCGCCCGGGTCCGGGCAGCCCGCCGAGGCGTCGCCGGGCTTCGTCAAGCCAGGCTTCGTAGAAACCGTCGTGGCGCCGATCCGGGAGCTGTGGGGGCGGCTCGGGCCGCTGGCGCTGCCGGTGCTCCTGATGGTCGCGGGGTTCCGGATGCCGGGCTACGTGTCGAACGCCATGGCGGTGCCGCTGTTCAAGAGCCTGCACTACACCAACACAGACATCGCCACCGTGACCAAGGTGTTCGGCTTCGGGGTGGCGCTGGGCGGCACGTTCCTCGCGAGCTTCGTCGTGCCCAGGATCGGCATCATGGCGAGCCTGCTGGCGGGCACGGTCTTCGGCTCGGCCTCGCACCTCAGCCTCGCCTACCTGGCGGCCCACGGCGAGCACGGCGGCGGCGAGTTCTGGACCTTCGCCACCGCCGTCAGCATCGACAGCTTCGCCTACGCCTTCGCCTCGATCGTGCTCATCACCTACATGTCCTCGCTCACCGCGACGAAGCACGCGGCCAGCCAGTACGCGCTGCTGACCTCTCTGTGCGCCCTGCCCGGAAGCCTGGTCGCGGGCAGCTCGGGCCTCGTCGTGCGGTCGCTGGGCTTCGAGGGGTTCTTCGTCGCCACCTCGCTGATCGGCATCCCGGTGGCGTTCGCCTGCTGGTACGTCGGGCACCTGCAACAGCGTACGACGGCGCAGCCGGCAGAGTGAGGCGCGAGGGGGCAGGGAGGAGGGAAGGTTGAGGCTCTGCCTCAAACTCCGCCGAAGGCTCGCCTTTGGAATCCACTTGTCCAAGTAAGGCCGGTCCAGGGGCGGCTCGCCCCTGGCGGGTCCGGGCGTAGCTGCCAAAGGTTCCGACAATCCCCTTGGATCGTTGGAATGGCAGCGGAGGGAGAGCCCGGCCTTGCCTGCTTCTTGGCTGCCGGGTTGGCTGCGCTGTATCCCGACCTGCAATCCGACGACGGCAGGTCGGAGCGCGGCGGCTCTACTTCAGGTGCTGGGCCAGCAGCTTGTTCATCTCGAACATGGTGGCCTGGTCCTGGCCGAACACGCGGCGCAGCTTGTCGTCGGCCACGATCACCCGGCCGTCCTTCGGGCTCTGCAGCTTGTGCGCCTTGATGTACTCCCAGACCTTGCTGACCACCTCGCCGCGCGGCATCGCGCCCTCGCCGACCACGGCCGCCAGCGCCTCGGAGGGCTGCAGCGGCTGCTGGAGCGCGTTCGGCTTCTGGCCGGCCTTGGGCTTGCCGACAGCGGTGCCCTTGGGCGGCGCCTCGGCCTTGGCAGCCTTGGGCGCCTTGGCCGTGGCACTCTTGGCGGCCGGAGCCTTGGCGGCGGCGGTCTTGGCAGGTGCGGCCTTGGGGGCCGCGGCCTTGGCGGTGTTCGGCGGCTTCGTCATCGGGGTGCCTCGGGGCTGATCGCGTTTCGGATGGGCAGTCCATGACAGGGCGGACCAGTCACGGGAAGGGCTCTCCGTCATGGGTCCGGAAAACGGCCGGCCATCGTCCCACCCTTGCGGCACCAACAACGTCGCCCAGGCCCCTGTGTCGCCTGCCGCGGTGATGCGGCCTGACGTTGCCGCGCATGTGTCGCCCAACTGTCACAGCGGACCACGGACGCGGCGCAGGACAGGACCGCTCCAGGGTCGCCTGGAGTCGCCCGGGCCGGCGGTGTCCGATGATGGCTGGCCCGGCGGCGCTTGGCGGGGCGGGCAGGATGGAGGGCTCCGCCTCCTCGGGCAGGTGGCCTCCGGCGGCTCCGCCCTGTGCCGATGTGCGGAGCACGTTCGGGCAGAGCCACGGTGCTGCGCCCTGACAGGCCGGTGGCGCCGGGCCGGGTCGAGTCGGGGACAAGGCCGCAGCGTTGTCCTGAGGCGTCCAGGTCTTGCCCGGTGCCGGCCGCGTGCGAGGCGAATGTCAGGATATGCAAGGTGCGCGCAGTAGAACCGGCGCAGAACGGTTCGGGAGGTGCTGCTGCCACTTGTAATCCGGGTCGGGACTTACCTATGCTGCAAGTCCTGCCCACAGTGCCTGCACCATTCGCATCGGATCATTCATGTCATCTGCCACCGGCCAGTCCTCTGTTCTGGGGTTTGCCGCCCGGATCGTGTCCGCTCACGTCGCCAACAACGCCGTCCAGGTCGGCGATCTGCCCGACCTGATCCACAAGGTCTACGCCGCGCTCACCACGCTCGGTTCCGCCCCCGTGCAGGCGGAGAAGCGCGAGCCCGCGGTGCCGGTGAGGAAGTCGGTGTTCCCCGACTTCATCATCTGCCTGGAGGACGGCAAGAAGCTGAAGATGCTCAAGCGCCACCTGCAAACCTCCTACGGCCTGACGCCGGACGCCTACCGCGAGCGCTGGGGACTGCCGGCCAGCTACCCGATGGTGGCACCCAGCTACGCCGAGCGGCGGTCCGCGCTGGCCAAGTCGATCGGCCTCGGGCGCAAGCGGGCGGAGAAGACCGGCCTCGCGGTGGAGGACGGCGCCAGGCCGGCGCGGCGCGGCCGCAAGCCCGCCGCCCGGGCGGAGGCCGCTCCCGGCCGCTGACGCGACGGTATGGGCCCGGCGGCAGGCGGGGTCTGGACCTGCCAGGAGCTGGAGGCTTGATGCCAATGGCCCGATGCTTTGACCTGTCAGTAAGCAAGGATGAGCTCTCCCTCCGCTGCCCCTTCCAACGACCCAAGCGGGTCGTTGGAACCTTTGGGCAGCTCCGCCCAGACCCGCCAGGGGCGAGCCGCCCCTGGACCGGCCTTACTTAGACAAGTGGATTCCAAAGGCGAGCCTTTGGCGGAGTTTGAGGCAGAGCCTCAACCTTGCTTGCTCTTCTCTGGTGGCCCGCTGTCAGCTTCCCCGGCCCTGTCAGTTCGTGGCGTCCAGGTCGGGCCGCCATCCCGGCAGCCCGGCGCGCCAGAACACGAAGCTGTACATGTCCGTCGCTAGGGAGTCGTTCTGGCTGCGGGTCGAGCCGATGCCGTGCCCGCCCTCGCGGTCGATGCGCAGCAGCACGGGGTTCGTGGTGCCCGACGCCTGCAGCGCGGCGGCCAGCTTCGCCGGCTCCTAGGGCGAAACGCGGGGGTCGTTGAGGCCGGTGGTGATCATCACGGCGGGGTAACGGGTGCCCGGGACGATGTGCTGGATCGTGTCCATCTCGAACAGGTTGGAAAAACCCTGCTCGGTGGTGACGGTGCCGAACTCGGGGATGTTGGACGGGCCGTTCGGCGAGAACTCGGAGCGCAGCGGGTTGGCGACCGGCACCGAGTCGATCACCCCGGCGAACAGGTCGGGGCGCTCGGTGAGCGAGCGGCCCATGGTGATGCCGCCCGCCGAGCCGCCGAAGATGAACAGCTTGTCGCGGGTGGTGACGCCGCGCGCCACCAGGTCCTCGCCGCAGGCGATCAGGTCGCGCCAGGTGTTGGGCTTGTTCGCGTCCTTGCCGCCGAGGCGCCAGGCATCGCCCAGCTCGCCGCCGCCGCGGACGTGGCACGAGGCGTAGCTGCCGCCCTCGCGCAGGAAGCCGACGCTGCGCGGGCTGAAGTCGGCGAGCTGCGAGATGCCGTAGGAGCCGTACGCCTGCACCAGCGTGACCTGCGGCCCCTGCACGCCGCGCGGCTGCACCAGCGACAGCGGCACCATGGCGCCGTCCGTCGCCTTTGCCTCGAGGTCCTGGACGACGTAGTCCGCGGGGTCGAGCGCCGGCTTCGGGGTCAGCGCGAGGTCGTGGAACGTCTTTGCCCCCGGGTCGTAGGCGAACTCGGTGGGCGGCGCGACCCAGCCGTTCAGCCCGACGGTGACGCCCGGCGCGCGCGGGTCGGTGAAGGCGGATTCGACGTGGCCGCGGAACGGCAGGGCGATTTCCTCCGTCTCCGTGCCGCCGGCGGGGATGCGCAGCAGGTGCGAGTAGGCGCCGCTGCGGGCCAGCACGTAGAGGGCATCGGACGCGGCATGGATCGAGTCGATGACGCGGTCGGGCCTCGCGGGCAGCAGGGTCATGGCGGTGGAAAGCGGCTGGCCGGCCTTGAGCGAGAGGACCTGGTACGTCGGCGCGCCGTGGTGGGACAGCACGAAGATGTCCGGCCCGCGCATCTCGATCGCGCTCACGTCGTCGGCGCGGGTGACGAACGGGGTCCAGTTGACCTGTGGATCGTCGATCTGCGCGGCAGGCGCCAGCCAGATGGCCAGCTCGTTCTGCACGCCGTTGGTGCTGGCGGCCGCGGCCAGCGGCGCCCCGGGCGCGATCTGAAGGCTCGGTGCCTCGACGGGGGCGAAGTCCGGGCCGTGCCCGACGGAGTTGCCCAGCAACGGCATCAGCGCGCCGTGCAGGTCCCAGCGGTCGAGCGTCGGGTCCTTGTACTTCTCGATGTCGGACTCGCCGGGTGCCAGCAGCTTCAGCCGGATGAAGTACAGCGCGGTCCCGTCGTTGCTCCACGCGGTCGGGCCATACTCCGCGCGGTCCAGCGGGCCGGCGATCCGCGTGCCGGTGGCCGCGTCGTAGACCGAGATCGCCGCGTCCTCTGAGCCGCCGGAGGAGATGCCGACCGCGACCTTGGCGCCGTCCGGCGAGGCCAGGATGTAGTTGATCGCCATCGGCGTGCCGCCCTGCCCGGCCCGCAGCGCGGCGAGGTCGACGAGCTTGCGGCGCCCGCCGCTGTCCTCGACCATCAGGTCGAAGTTGTCCGAGCCCGGCGCGCGCTCCTGGTAGAACGCGCGGCCGCCGTAGGTGGCGTAGTCCTGCACGAAGCCGAAGCTCGCGGTGAAGGCGGCGACGCGGCGCTCCAGGGCGGCGCGCGGCCCGATCGAGTCCAGGATCGTGCGGGTGCGCTCGCCCTGCGCCGACATCCACGCCCGGGTCGCGGGGTCGAGCGCCTCCATGCCGCGGTAAGGGTCGGTGACGCTGCGGCCCCACAGCGACTCCGTGACCGGCGAGGGCGCCGCGGCCGGGGGCGGCGCCAGCGGGTCGAGCGGCGCGAGCCGGTCGGGGGCAGGCTCCGCCGCGAGCGCCGGGCCGAAGGCGAGGCAGGCGAGCAGGAGGCCCTGGACTGCTGAGCGCATCGCCGTGTCCCGATCCGTTGTGGCTGGGCGAGACTAGGTCGGGGGCGGGGCGACGCCAAGACAGGAAGGTTGAGGCCCTGCCTTCAAGCATGGGCCTCAAACTCCGCCAAAGGCTCGCCTTTGGAAGCCAATACTTAAGTAAGGCCGGTCCAGGGGCGGCTCGCCCCTGTCGGGTCTGGGCAGAGCCCAGCCTTGCTTCCTGCCTGCCGCTGACAGGGCCGCCAGGATTTGGTATGGCCCGCCGCGTGGCCGGCCTCCGGGGCACGGCCGGTGCAGGGCGGGTCGGATCATCGGGACGAGATGCGCGTGGCGGGGCCTGGAGGCCGGCCGGCCTTGATCATCGGCCGCTACCTGGTCCGCGCGCTGAGCCGGCCGCTGCTGGCGACGCTGGGCATCCTCGTCGCCCTGTTCGCGAGCTACAGCGCCACCGGCTTCCTGTCGGACGCGGTCGACGGGCTGCTGCCCGCCAGCGCCGTCGCGCAGATGATCGGGCTCAAGCTGCTCATCTCGCTCGAGGTGCTGATCCCGGCCTCGCTCTACCTCTCGGTGATGCTCTCCTTCGCGCGGCTGTACGGCGAGTCCGAGTTCGTCGCGATGTTCGCGCTGCGCATGACGCCGGGCACGATGATGCGCGCGGTGCTCGCCCTGTCGGCGTGCCTGGCGCTGGCGGTCGCGGGGCTGTCGCTGGTGGTGCGTCCCTGGGCGTATCAGAGGCTACACGCGATCTCGGACCAGGCCGCCGTCCTGCTCGACGTGGACGCGATGGTGGCGGGCTCGTTCTACGTGGGCCGGCACGGCGCCAGGGTGGTCTACCTCGGCCGCCGCGACGGGGCGGGCTCGCCGGCGCGCGACGTGTTCGTGCGCATACGCCGCCACGACCGCACCGAGATCATCAGCGCCCGCGACGCCACCACGGTGCCGCGCGCGGGCGCCGACGGCGGCTCCGAGGTCTGGCTGCGCGACGCCCACGTCTACGAGATCGACCGCGACGGCGGCCGGCCCGACGAGGTCGTGGAGGCGCGGGGCCTGGCCGTGAACCCGGAGTTCCGCGACGCGGACCCGCCCGGCTACAGCGCCGTGGCCGCCAGCACCGCGCACCTGGTGGCGTCGGGGTCGGCCGAGGACATCGCCGAGCTGCAGTGGCGGCTGTCGACGCCGCTGTCGACGCTGCTGCTCGGGCTGATGGGCATCCCGCTGAGCCGGGTGCAGCCGCGTCAGGGCCGCCACTCCAGGCTCGGCGTCGCGTTCTTCGTGTATTTCGGCTACTACCTGCTGTGCACCTCGGCGCGGACCTGGGTGCAGCACGGCGCGATCGGCCGGTTCCCGGGCATCTGGTGGGCGCCGCTCCTGCTCACCCTGTTCCTGCTCGGCACGGTGTACCGCCCCAGGCTCTCCCTCGCGGGCTGGCGCGGCGGCTCGTGACGCCGGCCGCACCCCCTGGCCCGGCGCCCGTCGCGCCGCCCGTGAAGCGGGGCGGCCGTGGCCCTGCTTAGCCGCTACGTCGGGGGCTCGGCGCTGCGGGCGTTCGTGCTGGTGGCGGCGTCTCTCGTCGCGCTGTTCAGCCTGCTGGAGTTCGTCGAGCAGCTCGCCTCGGTGGGCCAGGGGCAGTACCGGGTCGCGGACGCCCTCGTCTACGTGCTGCTCACCGCGCCGGGGCGGCTGCTGCAGGTGGCGCCGGTGTCGATGCTGCTGGGCGCGCTGCTGGCCCTGGGCGCGCTGGCCAGGACGTCGGAGCTGACGGCGATGCTGAGCCTCGGCCTGTCCGAGCGGCGCATCGTGGGCAGGGTGCTGCTGCTCCTGGTGCCGATCGTGGTCGCACTCGCGCTGCTGGCGCAGTTCGTGATCCCGCTGGCGCAGCAGCTCGCGCAGGAGCGGCGCGCGGACGCCCTGGTCACGGCGGCCGGGCGCCCCGACGCCGGCTTCTGGGCGCAGGGCGAGCGGCAGTACCTCAGCGTCGGGCTGTTCGAGCGCGCCACCGCGCCGGTCGACATCGACATCTACGCCTTCGAGCCGGACGGCAGCCTGGCCAGCATCGTCCACGCCGAGCGCGGCGAGATCCTGCCCGACGGCACCTGGGCGCTGGCGGAGGTGACGCGCAGGACCGTGCGGGACGCGCTGTTCCACACCGAGCATCTCGCGGCGCTGACCTGGCGCTCGTTCATCCCGCCCGGGCAGCTCCGGTTCCTGCGCCTGCCCGCGGACAGCATCCCGCCGGCCGCGCTCGTCCGCCAGATCCGCAGCCTGGAGCGCCAGCACCAGCAGGCGACGCGCTACGAGCGCGAGCTGTGGGCCAAGGCGGCGGTGCCGCTGTCGATGGTGGCGATGGTGCTGATCGCGGCGCCCATGGTGTTCGGCTCGCCGCGGATGCAGGGGGGGCAGCGCCTCGTGCGCGGCGTGGGCGTGGGCCTCGTGTTCACGCTGTGCCAGCAGATCGTCGACCGCCTGGGCCAGCTCCTGGACCTCAGCCCGGCGGCCACGGCGCTGGCGCCGCCGCTGGTGGTGCTCGCCGTGGCGGCCGCGCTGTTCCCGGGGCCGGGGCGGGTGCGCCGTGCGCCAGGCCAGGAAGCAAGGCTGGGCTCTGCCCAGACCCGCCAGGGGGGAGCCCCCCCTGGACCGGCTTTACTTAAGTAGTGGATTCCAAAGGCGAGCCTTTGGCGGAGTTTGAGGCAGAGCCTCAACCTTGCCTGCTTCACCGACCCGCGGCTCCAGGCTCCTGAACAGGGCCCGGTAGCGCGCCTCCTGCCGCGCCAGCAGGACCAGCAGGACCGCGCTGAGCCCGGCGATCTCGACGTAGAAGTAGTACAGCGGCACGCCCGCCAGGGCGAACGCGAACAGGCCCAGGGTGCGGGTGTTGGCCGACAGCACGGACCAGCGCCGCACCGAGGGCGCGAACATCGTGCGGTACAGGAGGCGGATCGCCGGGGCGCGCTCGGGCTGGGCGTCCAGGATCGCGGCCAGCCTGCGCCGCGTCGCCGGCGTGACGCCGCCGGCGAGGGTCTGCACCCTGGCGTACAGGCCGTGCAGGGCGACCGCGGCCCGGGCGGGCGGCGTGGCCGGGCGGTCGGGCGGCGCGGCGTCGGGGTCGGCGAGCGCGGCGGAGGCGCGGCCCCAGCCCCAGAACAGGTAGTCCTGCCGCTGCGTCTCGTAGATGGCGGACTGCACGGCGTGGCACGCGCCGGCGAGCGCCACGACGCCCCATACCCAGCCCCCGTGCTGGCGCGACAGGGCCAGGGCCAGGCCCGCGTAGACAGCCGTGAAGGTGACGTAGTCGCAGATCCCGTCGAGCACCTTGCCGGTCGGCGACTGCGTGTTCGTCAGGCGCGCGAGCTGCCCGTCCACGCCGTCCAGCACGTGCCACACGAGCATCAGCGCAAAGCCGGCCGCCACGAGCCGGAGGTCGCGGACCTGATGATACGCCACGCCGGCCAGCACGCCGCACGCCATGCCGGCGAGCGAGACGGCGTTCGGGGGGACGTGCAGCGCGGCCAGGATCGGGGTGAGGCGGTTCGAGACGGGGTGGACGAACCACAGGTTGGTGGGGTCCTCGATCTCGGCCAGGCGGCGCACCGGCTCGGCGCCGCCCGCGTGGTCCGGCCCGGCCGTCCGCGCCGTCTTGTCGCTGCGGGCGGGCGTCACAGGCGGCCCGAGGCCAGGAGCGCCTCCGCCCTTGCGAACGCCGCCTGGTCGTCGACGTCGATCCACAGGCGCGCGCCGATGTCGAAGGCGTGGGCGCGGCCCCACCGCGCCAGCACGGTCATGGCGCCGGAGATGCTGTCGTTGCCCTCCGCCTGGCTCGCCTCCAGCGCCTCGAACATCCCGGGCGTGCACAGGAAGGCGCCGGTGTCGAAGGCGTTGTAGTCGGGGAGCAGCTTGCCGATCCGCTCGATCCGGCCGTCGCGGCACAGCACGCGCGTGCAGTCCAGCGGGTCGTTGACCGTGCTGGCGATGTCGTAGTCCACCCCGAGCACCACCGCGCCGGGCGCCAGGAGGGCGGCCATCAGGCCGCGCAGGATCTCCGGGTCGACGAGGTGATCGCACATCACCAGCAGGAACGGCGCGTCGAGCAGCGGCCTCGCCTTGAGCACGGACACCCCGTTGGCGCGGTGCCACTCGTCGTTGGCGACGTGGGCGACCTTCGCACCGGTCTGCACGGCGATGGCGTCGAGTGCTGCGCGCAGCTCGTCGCCGCGGTGGCCGTTGACGACCACGAACCCGTCGGCCCCGGCGCTGCGCGCGCGCGCGATCACGTGGCCGATCAGCGGCACGCCGGCGAGGGGGACCAGGGGCTTCAGCTCCGGCTTCTCCCGCAGCCGGGCGCCCTGGCCGGCGGCGACGATGAGGCACTTCATGGGAGCACGGGCAGGTTCGGCATGGGAGGGGCTTCCGCGATTCACGGCGAGGTGGCAAGGGCTGGCTTGTGGCAGCGGGACGGGTCGCTGGCCCGGCAGGCAGCAAGCAAGGCTGGGCTCTGCCCAGACCCGCCAGGGGGGAGGCCCCCCCTGGACCGGCCTTACTTAGAAAAGTGGACTCCAAAGGCGAGCCTGATGTTTTCTAACGTTTTGTTATGAAGACAGATTTTTTGCTGGCAAAACCAGTAGTCGCCATCAACATCGCGGGATATCGCAAGGCATCGCCGGGAACCTCATGACATGACGTTTTTCGGTATGCCGCCGTTGATGGCGTTGGTCCGGCGTTGCGGAAGCTGCTCACGGTGACGGTTGCCGCGACTTGTCCCACCCGCGGGTTCCAGCCGCGGCACGCCGGGCTGCCGCCTCGCCACGGCGGCCCTGCGGCGCAGGACCCGCGCAGGCCGGGCCGCCGCCCCATCTGCGTGCCGGTGCCGTCGACGCTGCCACACATCGAAGGAGAGAGCCGCCGTGGAGGATGTCTGGGCCTACCCCCGCCCGCCGGCGCTGCAGCCGGTGACGCTGCCCCTGCGCATCGTGTTCGCCGGACGCACCATCGCCGCCACCGACGCGGCGCTGCGGGTGTTGGAGACCTCGCACCCGCCGGTCTACTACCTGCCGCCCGGCGCGTTCACGGGTTGCGTGCTGGAGCCCGCGCCGGGGCGCTCGATGTGCGAGTGGAAGGGCGAGGCGCGCTACTGGACGATCCGTGCCGGGAACCGGGTGGCGGAGCGCGCCGCCTGGAGCTATCCCGCGCCGACGCCCGCGTTTGCCGCGTTGCGCGACCACCTCGCGGTGTATGCCGGGGCGATGGAGCAGTGCTTCGTGGGCGAGGAGGCGGTCACGCCGCAGCCGGGCGGGTTCTACGGCGGATGGGTCACGCGCGACCTCAAGGGGCCGTTCAAGGGCGGGCCGGGCAGCATGGGATGGTGAGCGGAGACAGCAAGTAAGGTTGAGGCTCTGCCTCAAACTCCGCCAAAGGCTCGCCTTTGGAATCCACTTGTCTCAGTAAAGCCGGTCCAGGGGCGGCTCGCCCCTGGCGGGTCTGGGCAGCGCCCAGCCTTGCTTGCTTTCCTTACGCCAGCGCCTCGATCGCCGCCCTCACCAGCGCCCCGTCCGCGTGGCGCAGCGCGTCGAGCACCGTGAAGTGGTTCGCCCGCGGCACCGGCACCAGCGCTCCTGACTGGTGCGCCTCGGAGCGCAGCCCGTGCAGGTGGCGGCTGTCGTGCGCCAGCGCCGGCAGCTCCGCCGTGCCGTAGGCGATCGCCAGCGTCTTGGCGACCGGCGCCAGGCGCAGCGGCGAGAATGCAGCGACCTCGGCGTCGTCCAGCCGCAGCGCGTCGTTGATCGCGGTGTCGCGCAGCGGCCCCAGCTCGTAGACGCCCGAGATCGCCAGCCCGGCCGCGACCCTAGGGTGGCCGAGAGCCATCGTCGCCAGGTGCGCGCCCGCCGACCAGCCCGACAGCAGCACCGGGCCGGCGACGCCGTGCGACCCGCCGTGCGCCGCCAGCCAGTCCAGCGCCGCCGTGACCTCGGCCACGATCCCGGCGAGGCGGGCCTGCGGCGCCAGCGTGTAGCCGGCCAGCGCCACCGACCAGCCGTGGGCGCGCAGGCCCTCGCCGAGGCAGCAGAACTCCTCGCGCCGGTTGCGCTGCCAGTAGCCGCCGTGCAGGAACGCCAGGCACGGCGCCGACGGGTCGCTGCCTGGGAAGATGTCCCAGCGCTGGCGCTCGCCCGGGCCGTACGGCAGGTCGAGCGCGCCGGGCACCGTGGTGCGGAACGCGGCGGAGGCGGCGATGCGCGCGGCGTTCAGACCAGCGCTGTCGGGGACGGCGGCGGTGTTGTCGTAGGCGGCGTCGCGCTCCGCCCGGCTCATCGCGGCCCAGTTGGTCATGGCGGTCTCCGTGGTGCGAACGCAGGAAGCAAGGCTGGGCTCTGCCCAGACCCGCCAGGGGCGAGCCGCCCCTGGACCGGCCTTACTGAGACAAGTGGATTCCAAAGGCGAGCCTTTGGCGGAGTTTGAGGCAGAGCCTCAACCTTTCTTACTCTCCGTCGCGTCCTCGCCGTCCCGCCGGTACGGCGAAAGCAGGTCCAGCTCCGCCATCTCCGCCACCCGCGCCGGCCGCTCCGCGTCGAGGAACTCGCCGACCGCGCGGCGCAGGCCACGGTGCGCGATCCAGTGCGCCGAGTAGGTCGGGCGGGGCCGGTAGCCGCGCTGGATCTTGTGCTCGCCCTGCGCGCCGGCCTCGACGCGCGAGAGGCCGTGCTCGATCGCGTAGTCGATGGCGCGGTAGTAGCACAGCTCGAAGTGCAGGAACGGCCACTCGCCGGACGCGCCCCAGTTGCGGCCGTACAGCGCGTCGCGGCCCTGCAGGTTGAGCGCGCCCGCGACCGGCGTGCCGCCTTGCGTCGCCAGCATCAGCACCACGCGCTCGCCCAGCCGCTCGCCGAGCATCGGGAAGAAGCGCTTCGTCAGGTAGGCGTTGCCCCACTTGCGGTCCACGGTGGAGTGGTAGAAGCGGAAGAACGCCGCCCAGTGCGCGGGCTCGATCTCCGGGCCGCGCAGGGTGAGGAACTCCAGGCCGCAACCCTGCGCGTCGCGGCGCTCGCGGCGCAGGGTCTTGCGCTTGCGCGAGGACAGCGCGCCCAGGAAGCCGTCGAAGTCCGCGTAGCCGGCGTTCTCCCAGTGGAACTGCGTGCCGACGCGGGCGAGCCAGCCGGCCTCGCCGAGCGCCGCCCACTCCGCCTCGGTGCAGAACGTCGCGTGCACCGACGACAGGTCGAGCTGGCGGCACGCCTGGGTCAGGGCCTGGGCGAGGGCGAGGCGCAGCGCCTCGGGGGGCGTGCCGCAGTCCGGGCGCAGCAGCAGGCGGGGGCCGGTCACCGGGCTGAACGGGGAGGCGACCTGGAGCTTGGGGTAGTAGTCGCCGCCGGCGCGCTCGAAGGCGGCGGCCCAGCCGTGGTCGAACACGTACTCGCCGTAGCTGTGCGATTTCGCGTACATCGGCGCGCAGGCGAGCAGGCGGCCGGAGGGGTCGCGCAGGGCGGCGTGCTGCGGCAGCCAGCCGGTGCGGCTGCCGGCGGAGCCGCTGTCCTCGACGGCGGAGAGGAAGGCGAACGAGACGAACGGGTTGTCGGGGCCGGCGCAGGCGTCCCACTCCGCGGCCGGGATCTCGTGGATCGAGGGGTGCAGCGTCAGGGTGAAGGCGGGCGTCGCGTCCTGCATGGCACGGGATATGGCGGCACCGGCGGGCGAGGGAAGGCCGGACGGGGACAGCACAGACAGGCAAGGTTGAGGCTCTGCCTCAAACTCCGCCAAAGGCTCGCCTTTGGAAACCACTTGTCTCAGTAAAGCCGGTCCAGGGGCGGCTCGCCCCTGGCGGGTCTGGGCAGAGCCCAGCCTTGCTTCCTGCCAGATCGACGAGGGGAGCCGCCGGTATCAGACCGGGCCCGCAAGACTCTGCGCGGGCTTTGCGTCGGTGAAGCGGGCGACGTCCGCCATCACGCCCGGCGTTGCGGGCGAGGCCAGCGCGGTGCGCATCGCCGCCTCGTCGCGGAACCGGCACTCGCAAATGGCAATCGTCCCCGCGCCGATATCGGCGGGCCAGAAGGCGGCGCAGCTTTCCAGCCCGAGCGGACCCCAGCCCTCCATCACCAGCGGCAGGTGATGCCGGACGTAGTAGTCGCGGTCGAAGCGGGTGCCGGCGTCCCCGGGGTAGGTCACGTACATCGTCGTCATCGGTCGAATGTCTCCTCGCTCGGCACGTCGAACGCGTTGAGCGTGATGGCGACCTGGGCGTAGGTGGCGATCCAGAGCACCAGCTCGTTGAGCGCGCCCTGGCCGAGCAGGTCGCGCGCCGCCCGGTAGGTCGCGCCGGGCAGCACGCCGCCGCCCAGCAGCGCGGTCGCCACGTCGAACGCGCACGCCTCCTCGGGCGAGAGGTCGAGCGGCCGGATGCCTGCGGCGAGCGTCGCGATCCTGGCCGGGTCCATGCCCTCGGCGGCCGCGGTCGCGGCATGGGCGTAGAGCTCGTAGGCGGCGTTGAACCGCGCGCCGACGACGATGATCGCGACCTGCTTGGCCGATGGCGAGAGCCGCTTCATCTCGGTGAGCGCGTCGATCAGGTCGTAGTGCGCCTGGCCGACCGGCGGCTCGTGGAGGAACACGCCCCAGGGGCCGAGCAGCGCGCCGTCCTCGCGCGCCGTCGTGAAGGCGCCGAAGCCGTGCGCGATCTGCCGGCGGTTGCGGTCGTACAGCGCGCGCTGCTCGGGGGTGAGCCGGTCGGGCGGCAGGGTCGGGAGGCGCATCCTGGATCTCCGTCGGTCAGGCCATGAGCAGGCGGTCGGGGGTGATGGGCAGCTCTCGCATCCGCTGGCCCGTCGCGTGCCAGACCGCGTTGGCGACGCGGCCGAGGCCTGCGTCCCACTCCGCCTCCTCCAGCAGCGCCATGCCGATGCCACCGATGCACTGGCTGTGCGCGAGCCGGGAGTTGACGATGCGCCCCGCGTCGTAGGCGCCGATCACCCGCGCCACGCGGCGTTGGCCTGAAAGAAAGCAAGGCTGGGCTCTCCCTCCACTGCCATTCCAACGATCCAAGCGGATCGTCGGAGCCTTTGGCAGCTCCGCCCAGACCCGCCGGGGGGAAGCCCCTCCTGGACCGGCTTTACTCAAGCAATGGATTCCAAAGGCCTGTCTTTGGCGGAGTTTGAGGCAGAGCCTCAACCTTCCTTGCTTCACCGGTCATTCCCGACAAACACCGGTGTCATGCCCCGTTCCTGAGCGTGTAGTCGGCCATGATCGACCAGTCCTTGTCGCCCAGGCCGGCCTCGACCGCCTCGCCCAGGCGCCCCCGCACGGCGTCCAGCATGGGCAGGCGGCGGCCGGCGGCCTCGGCGGCCTGCGTGGCCAGGCGCAGGTCCTTCAGCCCCAGCCTCGCCTTGAAGCCCGGCTCGTAGGTCCCGTTGACGATGTTGGCGCTGTAGCCCTCGTAGGCGCGGCCCCCGAACAGCGTGCCGAGGATCAGCTCGAAGAAGACGTCACGCGGCAGGCCGTTCGCCTCCGTCAGCACCGCGGCCTCGGCCATCGCCTCGATCGCCATGGTGATCATCATGTTGGCGGCGACCTTGGCGGCGTTGGCGCGCGGCGGGTCCTCGCCCAGGTCCCAGACCTTCCTGCCCAGCACATCGAGCAGCGGGCGCACCGTCTCGACGGCCTCGCGCCGCCCGGCGGCGAGGATGTTCAGTTCGCCCTTCGCGGCCACGTCCGGCCGCCCGAGCACGGGCGCGGACACGTAGCCCACCCCCGCCGCCGCGTGCGCCGCCGCCAGCTCGCCTGCAAAGGCGACGGAGATGGTCGAGGTCACGACGTGGACCAGGCCGGGCCTGGCGTGGCCCAGCACGCCCGGCTCCAGCAGCACCTCGCGGATCGCCGCGTCGTCGGACAGCATGGTGAACACCGCCTCGGCGCCGAACGCGTCCGCCGGATCGGACGCCGTCCCGACCCCCTCGATCCCGGGGTCGCCGGAGCGGTTCCACGCGCGGACCGCGTGGCCCGCCCGCGCCAGGTTGCGGGCCATGGCGCTGCCCATGGCGCCCAGACCGATGAAGCCGACCTGCATCGCTCAGTCTCCTTATACCAACGGCCCTTTGTGGTGACCGGTAAAGCAAGCAAGGTTGAGGCTCTGCCTCAAACTCCGCCAAAGGCAAGCTTTTGGGTAACTGCTCAACCCGGTGCGGTCGCAGCTTGGCCTTGTAGGGTTGCGAGTATGGCTTGGTAGGCGTCGATGCCGCGGCGTTTGGCGGTGCCGATGACAGAGCGGACAGCCGCGAACAGGTC
>JAABUV010000999.1_pt1 | contig 42006 bp, 54 predicted proteins | sample 5559971 | NCBI WGS metagenome assembly JAABUV01 (sample SAMN10711881, study PRJNA513362) | rock metagenome | isolation source: Antarctica rocks | place: Antarctica: Victoria Land, Knobhead nord | collected 2015-12-19 | reverse complement strand
GACAAAGCAGGCCCAGGCATGGTGCCTGCTTTGTCTGCATCAAGACCTGAAGTTCACCCGCAACAGAGCTGCGAGGACCAATGGGTTCAGTGCCGGGTGAACTTCAGGTCTTGATGCAGACAAAGCAGGCACCATGCCTGGGCCTGCTTTGTCTGCATCAAGACCTGAAGTTCACCCGGAACAGAGCTGCGAGGACCAGAGGGTTCAGTGCATGTGCGACAATTATGTGGGCAGAGCGGCATGGTGCCTGGGCGCAGACCAGGGTGTTGAGACCCTGGCAAGCATGTGGCATCCCTGGGCGAGCGGCTCCTGGCACTACTCCACCCCACTCCAAAGGCAGGTACGCGAATGTGTGCAAAAGCAGAAACCACATACAACCCAATCCAGCGCGCGCAGCGCGACTCCCCCGGTCGGATGCCTCCAGCGCTGCCGATCTGCATGCGCTGTGGCCGCCAGCGATCGGGTGGGCTAGGGCGTGCCGGGAGGCATATGATGGGGCTGGCAAACTTGGCCCGGCCACGCTGTGAGGCCCGGCCCCGGCGAGCACCCAGTCAGCGAGGCGCCCCAGACGTCGCACCAGTCGGCGCGAGCGCGACCGCCGCGCCCGCGCGCTCCTCGCCCCTGGCGTAGCCGGCGACCGGGGCCGCTGCGCGCGTACCCGCCGCGTCCATGACGCGCCCCTTCCTCTAATCGCTGCGAAAGAGCTCCTCCATGCGCACGAGTTCCGCGGCCAGGGCGCCGCGCAGCGCGGCCGAGTCGTCCGCCAGTGCCGCGCGGCGCTGACGCACGGCCTGGGCGCTCGCCGTCAGTGTCGTCACCACGTGCACGGCACAGCCTGATTGTGGTAATTCATACAGGCTCAGGTCTTGTGGACAGAGAGTGTGTGCAGACGCTTGCGCGCCCGAGAGCTGGCAGGCGCGCCTGGTCCCCGCGCTCGTGGCAGTCGGCCGAGTACAGCGCGCCTTGCTCGGTGAGCGCGTTCAATTGCATCCCGAGCTGCGCCAGGTGGTCCAGGCTCACCTGCAGCGAGCCCGCGTCCACGCCGGGCACCGCATCCGCCTCCTGGTGGCCCGTGCCCTGCAGCGGACAGCCCACAAGCGCTGAGCGGCCCGCTGCACCTGTCCCCATTGGCCCACCACCCAGAGGCAGACAGAGCTCGGATGCGATGCGGCGCATCTAGAGGCACGTCGCGGCAGGTCTTGGAGCAGGTCGGCACAGCAGCCACGTGAGCTCTCTCCAACCCCAAACCCCGGGCGTACCTGCAACGACAGGACGTTCACGCCCTGTGAACAGCGCGCCCTTACCAACAGGGCAGGACATCGCCCTTGGCAGACACCGGGCAGAGCATCTGCGTCAGCAGTGCAGGGTACAGGCGCACCGGGGCCGTGCCGCTGTCAGCACCGTCGGCCGCGGCTGCAGCCGGTGCCGCCGGCGCCGCGGGCCGCGCGGCGGCCCCGCGCCCCGGCGCCGACGCGCCATCGCCCGCCTCGCCTGCGCGAATGGTGCTGGCGGTGTGCGCGTCTCCAAGCAGCGTGCTGGCATCAGCAGGGCGCGGTGGCGGCTGGCCGGCGATGGGCATGCCGTTGCCATTAGCACTGGGCACACCGTTGCCAGGTGCGAGGCTGTGCAGCGCACCGCCAGAGCTGGCGCGCTGCGAGGTGTGCATGACCACCGTGATTGAGTGTACGCTTGGCGTCTCGGCGGGCGTCAGAACCCGCAGAACCTGCAGGTCTGTGACCCGGATGTGCCTGCGCGCAGCGACCTGCTTGCAAGACCAGGTAGGACCGCGGTGCAGCGCGCCGCGGCGTGCGGGGCCAGGCCAGCCAACGGATCGTCAACCGGGCTGGCCACGGTGTGCCCAATCAGGCGCACGACGCTGCCTGGCGCGAGCTCGCCGCGCTCGACGAGCCCGCCAAGCTCGGCAGGCAGCAGGCCGGGCACGAGGCAGTCCTTGCCAGCCAGCACGCGGATGTGCTGCCCGCCGTCACTGGACTTGGTGCCGGCAGCCAATGTACTCACATGACCCTGGTGCTGCACTCTGCGCCTTTTTGCGTGATCAGCGCCTGGGAAACGCAGATACTGCTCTCTCAGAGGAGTGCAAATGCACAGCAGCAAGGCGTTGCGTTTATTCACCTTCGCCTAGGATGATGACCCACTGCCACTTGCGCTACACCACGGCAGCACAGAGCCGCGGGCGTTGGGGCTCACAACCGTCGAGCTCTAGGCCCCGGGGCGTACCTATGCCCCACACGACAGGCTGGTGATACGTGCGCTTGCCAAGCTACATCGCCTTTCGCTCCTTTGCTGATTGCCAGCGGCACAGCAGGAGCTACCACAGCCTCCTTTCCAAAGGCACAGGTAGCACAGCCTGGTGCCTGAAACGAGGCTGCACAGCAAGGTAATGTATCAAAACGTATCAGCATTTATCATGTTGTTTTCAGCCATGATTATGTTCTTAATGTTAATCTTAAGAATATTAACATGATCCATCATGTTCAACCTAAGGGGTAATGACCGCCTGGCGGCCAGCGAGCGCCCGGCGGCGCCCGGCTGGCCGACAGGATTCGCACGGCGGCCAGCGAGCGCAACAGCTAGTCTGCAGTGCGAGCCAGGCCAGGCATCGGACGGAGGAGCCGCCGTTGTTGCTTTTTAACTCTGTTGAATATCTACACAGGTGAGTGTCTGGCAACATAACGTAAAAAATAGTGTTTTTGACGCTGAACAAAGTGCTAGGCTAGGTTGCTGCGTATGGGTGCTGCCCGGAGCTGGATATGTGCGCTGAAAATCGTGTTTTGCCCAAGTTGGGGTGGGCGCCTTGATCGCACACATAGCGCGGGCGTGTAGCTCAGTCGGTAGAGCGCCTGCTTAGCACCTGCTAGTCTGCAGGAGGTCCAGGATTCGATTTCCTGCTCGTCCAGCCTTTTGTTTTGGCCTTTGTGGACCCTGTGGGGTTGCTGGCACGAAGTGAGAACTTTTTGTGCGTGCGCATGTGTGAGGATGCCCATCATGCCGACTTTGCGCTACTGCTAGTATGCAGGAGTTCCAGAACTCGATTCCCTGCTCATCCAGCCTTCTGGCCCATGGCATGCAGTTGCGTTACTAGCACAAGATGAGAGGTGTCCGTCATAGATGGAGCGCGCATGCCGCCCTGTGTGAGAAGGGCACCTGCCAACTTTGCACGCTGTTGACTTTGCATCTGCTGGTGGTGGAGCGCATGCGGGTCCCGTGCGCTGGCATGCAGAAGGTCCAGGATTCGATTCCATGGTCGTCCACTTATTTTCTGCCTGCGGCGTTGCTTGGCAAGCTGGCTGGCCCAGGCCTACCTGCATGGCTGGGCTGAGATGATCAGCCCCAGCAGTGCCCTCCCGGACATGCCCTAACCCACCCGGGCGCTGGCCACCATAGCGCACATGCATACATATCATGCATACAAACCTGTGCCCCACGGCAGGGGCCTGGGTCGGCAGCGCTCGGGGCTGCCGGCTGGGGGAGTCGCGCTGCGCGTGCTGGATGGCAGTCTATGGGGTGTCGTCTGCTCCACACACTGAGACACATGCCTGCACTGGAGTGGGGTGAAGTGGCGGCGCGGCAGTTGGCGCTGAGCGGAGCAGAGGTTGAAAGGCACCATGAGGGCTGCTCAAGTGCATGTGTGATTAAGTGTGTGACCAGAGCGAGTATATTACGCCCTCCTGTCCCCCGCGGCTGTCGCAGCGTGGCCTGCGGCATGGGCGTCTATTGCAGCCTGCCATAGTGCGCCCAGCTTCTCTTCTCGTAAATGCTATGCTCTGCATGTCTGAGCTGTCAGCCGCAGCAAAGTCAGGAGTGGCGCCCTGGGCGCCCCCGCCTGCAGGTTCCTCCCATTTTTGCTTTACAGTCAGAAGCACTTCCCAGTCAGGAGCTCTGCTGCTTGAACAAATAAATGAGAGGCCCGTTCAAAGCATCTCGGCGGCCGCCCTCTTGGCTGCAGTAGCAGGCCCGCGCGCAGAACTGCTTTTGTTGGTGCGCGGTGCTGCAGCCTGGAGGGCCGAGCGGCAAGGCTGCCTGCGCTGTGTCAGCCTCGTCATCATGCCAAGTCCCAACTGGCGGATATGGGCTTACTGTTGCACGCGGGCGGTGCTTGTCGTGGCCTGTCCGCTGCCAGGCCTCACGACAAGAACCATACCAACATGATGGACCTCTAAAACAGACTTGGTGTGCTTTATGCTCAAGTGCGGTACTTCTAGGCCCCGCACGGATAGGACGGGAGGGAATGGCTCTGGGTGCGCGAAGCTTGTGAGTCGAGCTCATCATCCAACACGCATGCACGAGGTCTGGCCGTGAGGCGGACATACAACCACAGCATGCATGGTGCGTCAAGCCAGTCTGTTCCCGGCACTCCGCACTCCCGCCTGCCACAACCCACTGAAAGCAGGCTCGTCTGCGTAGCATACAGGTGGCGAGCATGCAGGCACACTCTGCATGCGGGCGCGCTCCGCTGCCCGCTGGCGCGCTCGGCACATGGCCAGCACGCAGGGCCCCACATCCACAGCACTTCGCACAGGAGCTCGCGCCCCTGCACAGACATGGAGAACAGGCTCCTGACTGGCGGGGAGCAGCTTGCGCGGCCGCGCTCGCATGCACGCTGCGGCCCACTGCGTGCGCACGCTTCCGGGCCCTGTGTGCCAGCGCCGCCGCGACTGCGAGCGCCATGCCGCCGTGCCTCTTGTCGGCAGGTGGTGCCCAGGCGGCCATGCGCGCGGCCGCCAGCGGCGCCTTGCGCACTGTTTGGCCACCGCAGGTGCTGCTGCAGGGCGCCAAGACCGACAGCATCCGCCTGAGCAGCCCACTACAGGCGCGCGCCGCCGTTGCCAAGCTCCACGGCACGCCTGGTCCACGATGAAGCGGCGGCGCAGCACTACTGCGCTGATTCACGCCCGGCCTTGGGCGTCGCGCGTGCGCTACCGCTGCCAGGCTGCGTGGAGTCCCTGGTTGGCACCCAGCGCGACGATCTCGCCTGGGGAAGCAAGAGCAGGGGCTCAACTGCACAGTGCATGGGCTGGAGCCGCTGGTGCGCCTTGCTTGATTGCTGTGCACGGCAGCGGCGCGGCCTGCACGGATAGGGTAGGTTAGAATCCCAACTGAGCTACACGCTCGGGTGTCGATGAGCTTATCCTTTCCTTCGTTCCTCCCTATCGTATTTCATAGTGCCCATGTGCAACAAGGCGTGCAGCATGCTCAGCAGAACTCAATGGTTAGCTGGTCAGGCAACACGGCTCAAGTCAGAGCGGACCGCACTACCTATATCTCTCAAGTGGGGGATTGCCTTCACATGCTTATGAACCGAAAACAAAATGTCTTAGAAAAGAAAATATTGGAATTTGGCTCCAGGCCCAGGGCAACATTCGGGTTTTTTCTCGTTCGGTACCTCGTTGCATTGTGCCATGCAACAGATGCACTCCCGCTCGACTTCTGCGCTTTGGGACTAGGCAGCTCGCCGCCTGAGCACACTGAGCTTGGCTGCTTTGTGCTTACACCTTGTGCACCATCACGCGCTGTGTTCACAGCTACAAGCTGCGTGTTTGTCCCTTTATCGTGCGCAACCTTCACAGCACCGAGCGCCATAGCGCAGGATGGACGCGCGCGAGTCCAATGCTGGCCGAGCAGCTGGGCCTTCAGCTCTACGCCTGGACCAGCTTCCCGCAGAGGTGCGTGCAGGGGAGCTTGCGCCCAGCTCGTCACCGCAGGGCAGCAGCGCTCTGCGCGCAGGTACAGCGCCGCGCCTCCAACGTGTGATGCCTGGCCTCTGCAGGTCCTGCAGGCGTGCGCGCTCCAACTTGCCAGGCACTCCTGGAGCCACATTTCTTCCCACGGCTTGACACAGGCTTTCTTGCTGCCGAGAGTCTGCAAGTGCGCACCGCACGTTTATAGGATGGGAAGCAATTATAGCCTTGTAGCTGTGCTTGCGACCCGATGCATGCGACAGGCGGTTCAAGAACGCACTCGAGCAGCCGTTCTGGAGCACGCTGGAGCACGAGATTGTTTGCAGCCTGTGGCGGGCCCTTGGACGGCCCGGTGCGCCCTTTGCTTTTTTTCTGTGACTCCAAGAGCTTTGCCGTGCAACTGGTTCACGCCGTGAACATAAGAAAGCACGGCATACCTGAAGTGTGCCGCCCACTCAACTAAGCACTGCCTATGCGCTGCACCCGTGCAGGGCCTGCGAGCAGCACCCTGTGGCCGCCGCAGGGACGCCTGTGGAAGCCAGCGCACGGCGGTGGCTCCAGGTGCACGGCGGCGCTGTCAAGCGCGTGCGCGATGTGAGAGTCAGAGACAACGAGGAAGAGTGTGTGGCCGCGACCTGGCCGGGCGGCTGTCGACCCTGCTGGCCAGCCTGCCCGCGCTGACGTCCATCGGCGGGTTGGTCCTTGAGTTCACTGGGACTACCGCAGCAGCCCACCAGGCCTTTCTGGCCGGGGCCGCGCGCGCCATAGCGCGCTGCTCGAGCCTGCAGCAGCTAGATCTGCTCATCCAGCTTGATACCGGGCTGGCGGGCCAGCCCCCACTGGCGCTGGTGCGCGAGCTGGCCAGTGTGCGCACACTGGAAGAGCTGGCTCTCACATTTGAGGCCGGCGAGGCCGGCAGGGCCGACTGGCCGGCCACTTTCTGCCTTGCACACCTGGTGGCAGGCCTGGCCGGCCTGCCGCGGCTGCGCGCGCTATTCCTGATGGTGGAGGATGATGATTTCGGCGTGGGCGCCACGCTGCCCGCCTGCGTGTCGCGCCTTGCGCAGCTGACCAGGCTGACCCTGAGTGGGTTTCAAGGGCTCTGCTGCGAGCGCGGCTGGGCGCGCCTGCCGGTGCTCGCGGAGCTGTGCTTTGATGAGTGCATGTTTGCAAGTGACGGCGAGAATGCGCTGCCGGGCATGGCCGGGCTGGTGGCCCTCACCAGTTTTAATGTGTGGAAGTGCCCCAGCCTGCGGATGCTTCCCGCGTCCCTGTGGGGCCTCACGCAGCTCCGGTACCTTGCTCATGGGGGCGACTACAGCGGGCTGGGCCTTGCGCCGCACCACGCGCTGCCTTTCACGTTCGTGCCCGCGGGCAGCGCACCCTGCTTTGCGTCATTGACATATTTGATGCTGGCGGGGAGCAGGCTGCAGGCCTTCCCGACGGGCGTCCTGGCCGCGACGCGCCTCATGCACCTCGACCTGATGGACTGCTGCTTTGAGCAGCTGCCCGAGGGCGTGAGCGTGCTGACCGGTCTGGAGGAGCTGTGCCTTGGGCGCCATGCTGCAGTAGATACGAAGATTGGGGGCACCCTGGACGCCCGGGCCCTGGGCAGCCTGGCCGGCTTCCCAAGCCTGCGCCGCCTGCAGGTTTTTAACAGCGAATTGCTGTTGTGCCCGAGCTTTCAGGCTGCGGCCGCGCACCCCCGCCTGGAGCCCCGCTGAGCGTCTCGTACCCTGCCCCTGGCCCGTCGTTCAGAGCAGTCCTGGGCTTTGTGACGGGCCTTTTGCAGCGGGGACGCCCAGATGTGCTTGAGCTGCAGCGCAGCGTCGTGACAGGCGCGGGGCGGCGCAACAGCCGCAACTTTCGTGCCGCCCTGGAGGGTTGGGGGTACCCGCTGAGCAACGCGGACTCCCATGATCTGGTGTAGGCCGTGGCCTGGCATGCGCCAGGTTCGGGCTGTGCGGGTTGTGGTGAGGAGGCGGCAGCCCGACCCGAGCGCATGGTGCGCAGCATGCTGTCCAGGTCTCTTGCACATAAGCCGGCCTGCAGCCAATGTTTGTTAATAAAGTGTGCATGTGTCGGGAGTGCATGCTGCGTGTAGTGTTGAGAGCACTTGTTGCGCTTCTGTGCGCCAGGCAGGTAGTCAGGAGTAATACGTAACTCATACACAGCAACCTTGACATCCCCCTGTCCGCAGCGCGGCGCTGCACAGCGACGGGTTCTTGGCGGCCGCAGCGGCCAGTGCGGGCTGCGGCGAGCGAAGCACGGTGCTGCGGATGATCGAGGAGAGCGCCGGGCTGTACAGAAGAAGATGACTTTGACACCCAGCACGTCGCCGCCTGCCCGAAGAGAGGCTTGGGGCGCGGCTGCCCTGGACGCGCGTGGGCCTGCGAGCACGCCTCTTTACAGTTGCCAGAGGCGCGTCTGTCTGCATGCTCAGGCGCGGCCTGTGGTGCCACGGGGCCTTTCACTGGCTGTGCGCCTGGCCGCCCAGGTCGCCGCTCGCCGGACGTCTTCACAGCTCGCCGATGCAGGGAGCGCAAGAGCGGGGCGATGCCGGGACGAGGCGAGTAAACGTCCTTGCACAGGCTTGCCAGACCTGCGATATGGCTCACACACCGCACCGAAGGCCGACACGCTGCCCGGCAGGTAGCGGGCTGACGCAGGACTGGCTGCTGCGGCCGCTTCTGTGGTGCGCCCTGCCGTGCGCCTGCCTCCGGGGCCACCTCTTTGACGCATGGGGGTTGGTTGTTGAGGCTTGATACTTACACTTTTGCAACTGCAGTTTTCAAGCCTGCTGGCGCTGGAACCAGTACCCTGCAGGGTCCCCACAGTCACAGCTCGAGAGGCTTGCCTCAGAATTAGTCTGTCACTTGCCTTGGACGATCAGCGCGCTGTCGCAAAAAGCTCTTCACAACTGTGTCGTCAAGCCACGCCGCGCTCGCGCTCTCCAAGCGCTTGTGCCTCTCACGCACCGGCCTCGGTGGCCCTTCAGCAGCCAGGTGCGCTGCTCCCGCTTGTGTGTAGGTACTTCCTTGTGGTGTTTACACACCGAGGCTGGTTTTGCTGCAGTGTGTGCAGAAGATTGCAGGTGGTCAGGCACGCACAGAGGCTTTCCAGGCCAGTGTCGAAAAAGAGACCTTGCATCAAATACTGCACGTGCAGCTATAGGTGCAGGTTGTTCAACAGCACAGAGTGTGCACCTGCGCGTGCTGCCAGCGCCTGGTATGTCGCAAACTGCTCAAGCGAGGCCGCAGGGCAAGCAGCAGCTCGACGTGCTGCTGCTGGTCACGCCTGACGGCGAGTTGCTGTAGGCGATGGAAGGGACACCCAAGGAGGGCAACGCCGTGCGCGCCTTGGAGCAGGCGCGCACCTGAAACAGTTGCAGGGCGATGCCGCCTTCCTGCTTACCTCCTGGATTGCACTCGACGTGGCGGAGCTGTGCGCTGTGAGGTGGCCAGACCTGCGTGTCGTGAACGGAGCCGCGATCAGTGTGTTGGGCATTGCGCATGTTGGAGTAGTCACACCGCGCTCACTACAGAGGCCTTCTTCATGGTGGTTGTAACACAGACCTCCTCTGCGCTGCAGGCAGCTCTCGACATGGCGCGCCCTGAAGCCGGTGACCAAGGCGCTGCAAAGGTGCGGCAATATGCAACAAGCACGCGCGAGGAAGCTTGTGTTGCCATAGGTGTGCAAGGTGCAGCAGTGTTCTGCAGACGGGACCCCGGGCATTGCTGTGGTGTGCATGCCTCACCACATACACCGCTGCCCCAGGCATGTTTGCTGCGCCCAAGCGCCCTGCCGGCCGCGCAGGCGCTCATCCTCGCGCTGCCAGACGAGCTGCTGGGCACCATCCTGCGCCGCGCCTGGGCGGACAGGCCGCCGCGTGCTGCGGCGGACGAGGTGCGCTGCGCTGTCTGTCTGGCGACCGTGTGCCGCCGCTGGCGCGAGCTGCTGCGCACGCCGCCGCTGCCGCTGGCGCTCGACTTCAGCGCGGCGCGCCTCAGTGGCGCGCAGCGCCGCTGGCTGCTCGCCCCCGCGCAGGCCGGCCGCGTCAGGGCCGTCAGCTTCGACGCCAAAGACGCCCTGTGGAAGCAGCGAGGGCTCAAGAACATCTTGGCCCTGCACGGCAGCACGCTGCTGCAGCTGTCTGGCGTGCCGCTGGCGCTTGTGGCATCGGTGAGCCAGGAGGAGCAGCCCAACCTGGATCTGAGCGGCCTGCGCCTGAGCAAGCTGGGCATCAGCTGCTGTGGCATCAACGAACTGCTGGATGTGAACCCTGAATGGCCCTACAATGAGGGGCAAGAGCGGCTGTGGTTGTGGCCCGCGCGCCTGCCGGGCGCCCTGGAGGACCTGGAGCTGCTGGGCCTGGACAACGATTGGCTTGGGGCCCTGGCGTGGGCGCCGGGTGTGGGCTCGGGCTCTGCAGGGCGGCTGCCGCGCCTGCAGACCCTCCGCGTGACGGCGGGAGAGTATTCTGGCCTGCGACCAGACAGCGCCCCCCTCCTCAGGGGCTTCCCTGGCTTGCCGGCCATTGAGCTTGACAGCTCGGGCCGGCTGGTCAGTGTCGCAGGCAACCTGTTTGAGCAGGTCGGGTCTGCACGCATAGTGGCTGATGGCTGTGTACACCTGTGGGCTGACCAGGAGGATGCGGCCACGTTCGTGGACCGCCTCTGCAGCGCTGGCCTGCAGGCTGCAGAGCTGTGCGCCGAGCACATCGGCGTCATGCGCCGGAGCCCGGAGGAGGATATTGTGCGTGAGGTCGTGCGCGAGCTGCTTAGCAGGTACGGCGAGCAATTTGCTGTTGAGGTGGACGTCGCAGAAATGCGGATTGAGGATGCTGAACACGAGGGTCAAGTCATACCAGTGCTGGAGCGCCTGGCCTGGCGGCGCTGGCCCGCCCCCGGCGCGCCCGGGCTGCCGGCGGCCAGGGCGGCGCACGCGCGCGCCCGCGCGTGGGCGGCTGAGGCTGAGCCGTGCTACTGGATGTGTGTGGGATAGAGGATGAACACATGCTTCAATGTAGTGCACAACCTGTCGTGTCAGCAGTGCCTTTGACCTTGCAGTCTAGCCGGCGGGCGATGCAACTGCAGACAGGGAGCTTGCACTGGTGGTTTACGTGTTGTGTTGTGTCCTGCTAGGCGCCTGTGAGGGTGGAACTGCCCGCGTGTTGTAATGCTGGTTGCTGCTCATCTGCTTCATTCCTTGCCGCCTGCCTGGTAAAAGTGTGGATCAAGACTACCTCGCGCCCCACCGTCAAAGCCGGCCTGCAACCACGGTACTCAGCGCATGTATGTTTCGAGGAGGTAGAGTGAGGCATCATGCACTCAGACGCTTAGCATGGCATGCTGAGTGTTTTGTGGGAACTGGTTGTGCTTTAGCAACAGCAACCACAGCACCCTCGAAATCTCCCTCCTATCCAGGCGCGGCCCTGCACATCCACGGTGCTCCTGGCGGCGCATGCGGGCCGCGGCGAGCGGAGCGCACTGCTGCGCATGGGCAGGGACAGCGCCGGGCTGCAAAGAGGGTGGACATGGGATGGTATACAGAGATCATGACAGCATGTCGACGATGTGTGCTTCTCTGATGGGGTGTAGGTTGTATGCACTGGGCCAAGCGTGTGCGCCAGCTGTGCAAAGTGTGCAGAGGATCGCGCGGCAGTGTTCAAGCGCATGCTGCTGTTGCCTGTGTATAAAGGGTCAGGACAGGACTGCGTGCGATGCTGTGAAGAGTGCGCGTGTTGTCACAAGGTGTAGACCGGCAAGGGGCTTTGCACCGCCGAGGCGCCTGTGTGAGCGGTGTGTGTCTGATCGAGCGGTCTCTCAACATGTGGAGCCTAGGCAATGACGGGAGATTTAGCAGCAGCCAGGGGCTCATGCTTTGTCATCCGCCGGCGTCTGTCGGCATCAGCATGTGGGGCAGCGCCACGACCGGCACCGCGCCGCAGTATTGAGGCTCGAGCGCGGCCTCTTATGCCATGTGCGCTCAAGACGCTGCGCGCCTGGCCTCCGGGCACCCTGCCGGAGACCGAGCAGAGCTGCCTGACCACAGACAGGACCGTCATGTTTTAAGACACGCCGAGCGGACATGCAAGGCGACGCCTGGAGGCGCTTGCACCTCCCGCAAATGTTCAACAACTGACATCTGGAAGTGCGATGCAGTCCACTGCTGCTGTCAAGCTTTTCCCTGTTCTGGCTCGGAATGTTGCTGGGCTGCTGCTTGCTGGCCATCCTGTGCATGCTGCTGATGCTGGTGCTTGTAAGCCCTGCAGGCTCTGATGGCCTGCTGCTGCCACACTGGCGGCCACACTGGCGGCCACCGGGCCGCCCGGGCCTTGCTGTGCATGCCATACCTCAACAGCTAATCTGAATGTGTGTTAGGTCTGGTCCACCGCGCCTGCGTGCTTGTTTAGGATATGAAGAGCGTTTGGTTGATGAGCTGCCTGGTTGCCATACGGGCGATCTCTCTCACCAGTGTAGAGTGACTTGCACACCAGTCACACGCTTGCATGCTTGATATGAACTGGGCTGACCAAGGTGTCCTATACGCCAGACCAGTTCATATCAAGCATGCAAGCGTGTGACTGGTGTGCAACTCACTCCACACTGGTGAGGGCGTCGGAAAGCAGCATTGCCACTTCTGCTGTCCCTCGTGGGTAATGCTGTTTCCCGACGCCCTCGGTGCGGAGGTAAAGCCACTCAGCCTGCATTGCCTGCCTAATGAGGGACCTTTCCGGTGTTTATCAGCAAAGTGCATTGCGCCATGGTGCGCAATGTTAGTGTTCTGCATGCTGCCATGACAAGCCTACTCAGTTCCAATTCTTGCATGCACTGTGGGCTGCCTCCCTGACTTGACATGCTGAGTGACTGAGCACGTCTGCGCAAAATCAGGCAAACCCCTGGCCGGCTGCACCAGATGCAGCAGACCACGCTGCGACAGCCGCCGCGGAGCATTAGGGCATAGAACACCTGCTCTGCCCACACAGTCATCACACGTGCATCTAAAAGCATTGGTCCCTGCACAGCGCAGGGCCAACTTGGGGTTGCTGTTGCAGGCACGCGTTGCAAAAGCTCTGTTGCATGCAGCGCGACTGCTCCCACCAGCAGTCGACCAACACGCAAGTCATCAGCCTCAGGCGTGAAAGCTTGAAAGGCCGGGAACCTGAAAGGAGAGTGCTTGCTGTGAAGTAGGTAAGAACACAGCAACTCATGGCATAGCACAGAGCGCGCCGCGAACAAGGAAGCTGAGCTGCTGCACGCCTCAGCAGCTGCTGCACGCCTTGCTCTGTGGAGGCCTTGGCTCTGTTCAAGGAGCAGGAGCGGCAATGCTGTTCGTGTGCACGCATCAAGGCCTCAGTTGACTTGCAATCATTGAATGAAGTCCAAGGAGTCAGTTGTGCTGTTGGAGGGTTCAAATCAGGACTTCAAACACATAGTTTGAAATACTCAGTTTGTACGGAAGTTGGACACATTGCCGGTCGCCAAATGCATTCTAGCATGCGGAGATGAGGTTGAGTTGATCACTGCGTAGCCCTCTTTCAGGGCTGCGCCCGTCAGCAGCAAAAGTTGGCTGATACACGGTTGTAAATCATTAACTCTGTGTGTGCTCTGGGTAGCATCATCAGAAGCAGACGACCTGAGACTCTTGTTGTCATAGGCTCGTATGCTCATATACGACAAATGAGCGCTCGCACGAGCGCGCGCTTACTGTGTGCTGCTCACCTCGTACGCTGCTGGTATGCTGGCCGCATGCGCATGGCCCGGGTCTGGATAATTTCTTTCTCGCATAACGCTTGCCTCAACAGAGCATAGCGCCCTCACGTGAGACACGGCTGGTCTGACCCGCCTGGTTAACCCCTTCCTCGATGCTTCCTGCTCTCCACACTGTGCGCAATACACTATCCACTGACACGGACAGCCAACAGACAGACACTGTTCAGCACAGCACAGCATTCCGCAAAATGTTCAGCAAGCTTTGTTCAGCGCTTTGTGCAACAATGCACAGGGTTTCCCAGCATGCTGCTCTCGCCACACTACAGTGCAGCGCGCCGCTGCAGCGCGCTCACGCCCCGCCGCCGCTGGCCGCCAGGTTGTGCACCAGGTCGAACGCGCCCGTGCCGACCTGCACCAGGCTCGGCTCAGCTCATGCACATCCTTGAATATAACGTAGGCCGCCCTCCTGTGTCCTGCAAGCGGTACTCTTTGAGATGCTCTCCACGTCCTTAAGATCTCTCTATGCACACTGCGCATGCAACGCACCTGGCAGGTAGCGCCTGAGGAACATGCCGAAGATGGAAATGAACGAAAAGACAATCAACTATACTGCAAACCCTGCCGAGGCCGGCAGTCCGCAGCCCAAAAAGCCTCCCGGGCCCGGGCCAGCGCTGGGCCGCGCGCCTCCACGACGCGGCCGAGCACGATGCGCGAGGCCGGGGACGCCAGGTCGTCGCTCGCGCCGTGCAGCGTGGCGTCGGTCAAAAAGGCGGCCGCCGTCTCGAAGCTGATTTTCAGGAACGGCGAGCGGCTGCAGTCGATGCCCAGCCGGCTGCACGCGCGGTAGCCGCCCTGCTCGGGCGGGCCGCCGCCGCTGCTCAGGGCCGTCGGCTCGCATGGCTGCTTCAGAGCCGAGCCCCGAGGGCATGAGCGCTTTGACGTGCGCTGCCGAGGTAGCGGCGTGCGCACTGGCGCGCGGGTTGGCGCGTCTCGCGTATGGCGGGGCTGTGCATTGACAGGCGAGCCAGGCAGGGGGCAGTCATGCAGCTCGACACCCTCAGCGTCGACGGTGGCGCGCATGCAAGCGCTGGCTCTCACGTCAGCAACATTGCTGTTGGAGTGCTTGCACGGGATGCAGTTCCAGACAGAGCCCAAACGAGCGAGGCTTGCGGGGGCGCTCCGCCAGCTTCCACAATCCCCCGACCAACCCCAGTGTGGCGCGCGCTCCACTCAACGGAGACGGAGACAGCTCGGCCTGTGACCCCTTCCTGTGAATTTTTGGTCCCTGAAGACCCTTGAATGGTAAACGAGGCGCGCCTGGTGCATCATGTAGTCCGCGATGAGGCCCAGGTGGCGCGGGTCGACCGCGATGCCGTACGCGCCAAACACGGCGCGCACCTCGCGCACCAGCGTCGCGCGCGCGGCCTCCACGCCCAGCACGCGCCAGACGGCCATCACGTCGTTGCTCGTGACCTGGCGCGCGCGTCGCGCCGGCGTGGGTCACGGCCGCACGCCCGTGAGCACGGCTCACGACTGTGCAGCACCGTGAACAGGCTTGAGCAGAGGGGCTGGGTGTCTGCCGCTCGAACGACACTGGTGCGCCTCGGAGCGGCCTGGAGACACAGGGGTTCAACCCCATGCGCGGTAGCTTCGAATCTGGAGCACTTGATGCTCATTGCCGCGTCCGCATCACGGACCGCGCGCAGGCCGCCTGCATTGGGGCTTCAAGGCGGCGACCTAAACGAACTAACAAACTTGTATAGAAACCCTACAATTTCAAATAAGAGCCCCACACTCGCGCCGGCAAGCCCGGCGGGCACGCGGACGCACGCTGGCCGCGTCCACGACGTCGGCCGCCTCCCAGGCGGCCGCGAAGTGGATGCCGTCCGTCTGCACTGCCAGCGCGGCGCCCGCCTCGCCCGGCGCCTTCTCCACCACGTAGCAGCGCTCGATGCCTTAGCGCCCGGCGCCGGCGGCGGTCAGAATCGACCAAATAGGGTAATGTAGGGTATCCTAGCCTACGTAAGCCTCCAGGCGCGCCGCTCCGCCAGACAGCCCCACACATGCACTGTCCCATGCCAGCCAGTGCAGTCAACCGGGCACACAAATGGGGACACACACTGCTGCACGGCGTGTAGGGTCACTGCCAGCCTGCGCAGTGACAACCTGCCCCCAAGAAAGCATTGAACGCTGTCTGCGCCGGCGCCGCTCGCGAGCCATGCTGCCAGACTGCGTTTGTGGCTGCCACGGCCCCGCCGGCGCCACCCTCGCGGGTTGGGCGCACCTGGCGTGGCGCGCAGCAGCGCATCGGCGGCCGCGCGCTCGGCCAGCTCCAGCATCAGCACGCGCGGCGCGTCCAGGCCCACCTCCAGCGACTGCGCCACGCACAGCCGCCTCTCCCCCTTTCCTGTCTGACTGACCTGCTTGACTTGAATTGACGCTTGCGCGCATGGCAGGCAACTCCGCTTGCATGATAGCCTGATTCCGGTGGGCCTCAGTGCATGTGCGCTCATGCGACAGCCAGGCGCGTCTGTGCGCTCGGCTGGGGGGGCGGGGGCGCGCCAGCTCGACGGTGTGCTCGGCCTCATGCACGCTCGTGACCGCGTCAGCGCCCGCCTTCGCCCCCGCCCCCCGGCGCCCCTTCTTTTTGCCGCCGGCGTCGCCGCCGCCGCCCGGCCCCGGGCCCGCCGCGGGGGCTCCCCTGTCGGCGCTGCCGGGTGCAGGGGCGGGCGCGCGGCCCGCGCTGCCGGGCGTGCCCGCCTCGTCCGGCCGGCTCGCGCCGGCGGCGCCGGGGCCGCCGTCCTCGTCGTCGGCGGCGCCGTCCGCGGCGGGGCGCGGCTCGGCCGCTGCGTCCTCGTCCTCCTGCAGTCCGGGCCGCTGAGCAGCTTTCCCCTCCTCCCCGTGTTGCGCTACGAAGCTTGGTGCATGCGCTCAGCGTGTACCATGTGCACCCCTTGGCCGGCAGCGCAGGTCTCTCATCACATGCGCGGCAAAGTAACACACCCAGACAGTTTCACCCAGGAAGGTGAGGAAACCCCGGGCAGGTGGTGCCACCCCAGGCAGGTGGTGCACCGAGCGAGATCGGAAGCATGCTGAGGCTGCCTCAACAGCGGCAAGGCCGGTCCAAGAGAGCGATAAGGCCCCGCACGTCTCAGGTTCAGCACCGCGCTGCGGTGCAGCGCAGCGAGCATCCTGGCCGTGCCGGCTCGCGCCAGGCCACCAAGCGCGGCGCGCTACACTCATGCCCAGCGCAACGCGCGCATGCACAGGCTGGCGGTCTTCACAACAGGCCCAACCGGCCAGTGAGCAGCAGCCCGCCGGCGCGCCTCGGGGTCGGCGTCGCGGCGGCGCAGCGCGGCGCGCGCGGCGGCCGCGGCGGCGCGGTCCTCGCGGTCGCCGGCCTCGTACGACTTCATCTCGCCGCGCCCGCCCGCCCACGCCAGCTTGCCCTCCCGGAAGTCCGGGTCCGCCTCCGCGTTCTCGTCCTCGTCGTCCTGCGCGCTCCGGGCGGACGCGCTGAGCGCGCGCATGGCGCCGCCCTGCCGGCGCGCGTCCGCCCGCGCGAGCCAACCCTTTCCAAAGCCCGCGACGGCCTCCGCACATATGGCCTCGCCCTCCTGCTCCGAGGGGCGCTGCAGATGCGCTTGCGCTGGCGCAGGCCGCCCATGCCCCGTTCTCCCATGGCTGCTTTAGGCTGCCACCACTTCCATCACCCGAGCCAGGCCCTAGCAGGGCTGTTCAGCGGCAGCACGCCCTGGTATTTGGCCACATGGGACTGCCGAGCGCCTCGGCCCCAGGCGCTTGACACACCAAAAACACCTCATACGAGGCGCTCAGGGGGTCCGCCCACCTTGTCGTTGCGCTCCTTGGCGGGCGCGGCGCCGCCGTCGCTGTCGCCGCCGCCGGCGCCGCCGCCGCCGCCGCCGCGCGCTGCGCGCTCCTCCGGATCCAGGCCGGCAGTGGCGACGCTGCTGACGGCGGACGCGGCGCCCGCGGCGCGCAGCGCACGCTGCACCGCGCGCGTGAGCTGCGGCCGGAAGACGTCGTCCACGCAGCGCGCCACCTGCGTGTGCGGGAGGGCTGGGGTAGGGCCGCTGGAGAAACACCCTGACCGAGCACTGTCGCCGCATGCACCCAGACATGTGAAGTGCTGCCACATGGCACGACTCGGCACTCGCTTGACATGCGCTTCACAGCCCCCCACCCTACTGGTAGGCTCAGAGCCGGCCTACGCCAAGTCATTTATTGCACAAGCGTAGGGGTCGCGGCACGCACGACGACAGGCGCAAGCCGAGCCAAGCCGCGCGAGGTCGCCAGGCAGGCGGGGAGGCCGGGCGCGCGCCTCGCCAAAGGTCAGCCCGGCCTCGGGCGGGTACGCGTGCGGCGGCGCAAAGCGCAGGCGCACGGTGAACGCGCGCGCGCGGCCGGACTCCTGCCCGGGGCTCTCCGCCGCCGGCCGCTCCTCGACCTCCAGGCCCTCCAGCACCTGGATAGGGTTAGGGCGCACGCAGTCATGTCGCAGCCCGGCGCGCAACTGCAGCGCCCCTGCACCCCCACCGTGCAAGACCAGAGCCTGCTCGCGCAGTGGAAGCAAGGCCGAACGGTCCCGTGCCCGGCTCTCGGCGGAGCGGTCAGCGCGCGCGGGCAGAGCCCCTGCGAGGCCCTGCCCAGCCGGGAGGCGGCACGCGCCCCGGCCAGGCACCGGTGCGGCCCTGGTCAAAACCAGAGCCGCACAGCGCCGTGCTCGGCTGCCTGCCAGGCGGGCAGCGCACACCGGCAGACCGCTTGCAGGCCAAGGTAGGGTAGGGTAGGATTAGGGTTGATTTAGCCAGCAGGCGGCGCGCGCCTCGGCCAGGCGCAGGCGGCGCAGGCGGCCGGCGAGCGCCTCTGCGTCCGCGCGCGCGGCGCCCGGCCGCAGCGGCAGCGTCATCACCGGCGTCTTGATGCTGCGCGCGGCCGTCATGAGCAGCTCGCGCATGCGCGGGATGCCCAGCGTCACGTTGGCCTCGCCGCGGCCTGCGCCGGCGCGGCGCGTCTTGCGCCGCACACGCCCGCATCCCGCGCTCGCAACACTGTCCCGACTTGAAGCATCGTCCCGCACACTTTGCGTGCCGCTTGCACATGGCAGCACAGGCCGGTGGGCAGGCCAGGCGTCTGCAACTCCTCCAACACAGGCATCCCCGGTTCACCCATCCTTCGACTGCTGCTGACGCCCAGACACGCGGGAGACACGCGGGCGCGCATCGGCTGCATCGCGCGCAGCGGACGGCTCTGCCTGCACAGTCTGCGCCCCGGGGCCCCGGGGCTTCACGGCAGCCGGCCTTGCCCCGCACACCATGCGCATGCGCATGCGGGGACCTGCGCGAATAGCAAAGCAGGGGCGAGCCAGGCGACGGCCACACCTCGGCAGCCTGCACCCCTGGCCTGGGCCACCCAGCTCGCGCACGCGCGGGCCAGCGCCGGCCGTGTGGGACACGCCCGAGCCCGTGAGCAAGGCCGATGCCGGCCACACCGCAGCAGCCTGCGCTGCCAGCCTGAGCCGCCCGCAGCGCGCGCAGACGCGCCGGGGCCGGCGCCGGCCGTGTTGGAGACGCGCGAGCATGCAGGCGAGCCCGACGCCGGCCACACCGCAGCAGCCCGCGCCGGCCTGAGCCACCGGCGGGGCGCGCAGAGCAGACGCTAACCCTAATCATCCCTTACCCTTAAGCCTACCCTAACCGGGGCCCGCACCGGCCATGTGGAACGTGTTGAGCGTCATCTGCGTGGACGGCTCGCCCACGCTCTGCGCGGCCAGCACGCCCACGGCCTCGCCCGGCGCCGCCAGCGCGCGCAGGAACTTGAGCTCCGCAAGCCGCGCAAAGCCCTCTGGCGCGCGCGGGTCCGGCGCCCGCTCGTCGCTGTCACGCCGCTGCACGCCGGCGGTCCCGCTCAGTTGCACGTGCTGCAGAGAACACACTAACTAGACAGCAGATGCGCCGCGCCCGGGCCCACCAAGGCCTGAATGGGGCAAAACGTTGTCTGCATGTTCACTACAAGCAGAGACCCTTGAAATCTTGGCACAGCTGGGCGTGCGAGGTGCCGGGGCGACGGCGGCGCGGCACTGCTGCGGCGGCACACCCGCTTGCCGCGCGCGGACAGGACCCCGTCCGGGTTGTCGCGCACGAAGGTCGCCAGCGCGTCGCCGAACGCCTCCGAGATGACGCCCAGCGCCGTGGGCGGCAGCAGCGCGCCCAGCGGGGGCTCCGCCGCGGCCGCGGCCGCCTCCCCGCGCGCTAGCCGCTTCTGGCGGCGCCTGCGGCGCGCCGCGCGCCGGTGGCCGCCGCGGGCCCTGCTTTCCGTGGGTCCCGCGCCAGCGGGCAACGAGCCGGCGCCTTAAAAAAGACCGAGAGACGCACCACGAGGACAGACGGCCCGCGCAGCATCACAATGTTTACATACAGTGTTAAGAAGTCATGGCGCCTGCGCGTGCGCACCGGCTCAGCTTCGCGGCGCGCGCCTCGGTGGCCTCCAGGCCGGCGGTGCGGGAGGCCGCCAGCGCCGCCGGCAGGTCCAGGCGCTGCGCGAAGCGGCCCGCGTTGGCCGCCAGGAAGCCGAAGCGCGTCAGGAAGGGCGTGGCCAGCACGTCCACGCCGTCCTCGCCGTACGCAAACTGCACGACGGACCTGCCGCCGCGCGGCGGGCGCCCGGGGGGTCACGGGGGGCCCGCCGCTTTCGAGCATTAGGGTTTGGAATGCTTAAGCATGCACCAGTGCATCAGGCTCATGCCCTGCCGCGGCCCTTGACACCTGCACCCTGCACGCGCCCGTCGCGGCTGGCTCGACCATCACAGCAGTGTTCTTGCTTTCTTCGGCAAAACTATAACATAAACTCAGCACCATGTCAGGCAGACCGCACCGGCTCAGGCAGGAGCGCAAGGCGCCCCAGGGGCCCAGGGGCCCGCACGCGTCAGTGTCGTCGCGCACGGTGCCGTCATAGTGGCAGCGCAGCGGCTCCAGGTTCTTGACCAGGCAGCGCTGCAGGTAGCCGCTGCGGCTGGTCTTCACCGTGGTGTCCACCAGGCCCTCGCGCCCGGCCATGCAGTGGAAGTAGTACTCCTGCGGCCGCGCAGGAGAAGGGTTAGGTTTGGGTATACAGGTACAGTCCCTAACGACCGGGCCCTCGCGCCCGGCCGTGCAGTACTCCTGCGCGCGCGTGGACATGCCCAGGTCTGCGATCAGGCGCCGGGGCGGTGGCAGCCAGGCGTCGCGCCCGGCCGCGCGCTGGCGGCGGCACGCCGGCGCCATGCCCGCGCTGAGTGCCGCACATAGGGTGAGGGCGAATCGGGTCTTTGCATGCTAATCGCTCGCTGGAGGTGGCACGGCGCTGCGCTCATTCTCGACAGGGCCGGGGCATAGGGCGAGCGCCCTCGTCGTCTCGAGAGCGTGGCTTTGACTTCAAAGGCACACCCGCCATCCCACCTAGACAAATGCGGGGCTCTCACAGCTTCACGAGCGCCTGCTACGATTTTTTTGTTATACCCATCAGATCAAGATATGGGAGAAACGGTCACTTTGCGCGACGGGCGCGCCTGGGGCCGCAGGCCGGTCAGGAAGCGGTCGGCGATGAAGCCGCCCGAGCGCGCGCCCGGGTCGAACGGCGTGAAGCACGGCAGCGTGCGCCCGGACGCCATGCGCGGCACGCGGCGGCCCTCCAGCTCCTGCGCGCGCCGGCATGCAGAGGTAGGGTCAGGGTTCCGACCCTCTGCGACACCGTGCACCGCGTTGCCGCACCGTTGTAGCCTGGCGCCAGATGTCCTTGTCTCACTTTTAAATTAGTAACCTGCAGACAAGCATATTATCTGCATACAGGGGGCTGGCGCAGCCGAGCCACAAGCTGTGATCGAAATGCCCTGCTCTCCATACGCAGCGGTAAGACGTAGGACAGGAGGACCAAACTTTAAAGGTGATTGGTGTGCGCAGGCAGCACAGCGGTGGCTGCTGCAGCACAGCCTGGTCCTGCCCTTGTGAAGCCCTTCAAAATTGTCAAGCTGCGGGGTCGCAGCGCGCGCCTGCTGGCCCAGCAGCGCGGAGATCTGGGGCTCTGTTAGGCTGCGGGGTCGCGGCGCGCGCCTGCTGGCCCAGCAGCGCGGAGATCTGGCTGAAGTTGACGCCGGAGCCCTTGGCGCCGGTGACCGTCATCAGCGACAGGCCATTGAGCGGGAAGGGCTTGGCCTGCCCGCGCGGCAGGCACGCCTTGACCACGTCCGAGCCCAGCGGGTGCAGCGCCGCCGTCACCGCCGCGTCGTGCGCCGGGCCTGCGGGCGCGCGGAACAGCCCATAGGTCCTGGTTCATGAGCTGGGGTGCGCGGCAAGCAGTGCAAGTACGAATGAACGGCCGTGGATTCATGAAGAGGACACGCATGCAGATAGCACAGACGCAGTACTCGAGTGAGGCACTTGTTTTTGTTGCGTTCTGCGCCACAGCGCGCATCCCGCCCGGGGTGCCCAACGCAACCCGGCACCCCGCAACGGCCCCACCCCGTGTCGCCGCGGCTCGCGCGCGCCGCAAGCGGCAGCGCCCAGCCGCCTCAATTTGCGCTGGCGCCCATGCCCCAGGTGTCCCGAGCTCATGGCGCCCGCGCACCTGCATCCGCGCCGGAGCGGTACCGCGCCGCCAGCGCCTCCTGCACCAGCGCCTGCGCCTCCCGGGCCTTGGCCGCCTGCGCCCATGCACAGCGCTCTCATCACATCGTATCATACCGGGCCGCCTGCGCCTCCTGCACCGGCGCCTCACCCTTCCGGCGCTTGCCGCCTGCGCTCATGCACACGCTATCACCACCGCATCACAGAAAGGGCCGCTGCGCAAGGGCTGCCTCTGCAGCCCATGCAGCGCAAGCGCGTGCCCTTGCTTCGCGCTTGCCGCGGTGAACGATCGTGCAGCCAGGCACTACGCCTCTGCGTCTTCAGTTCATGCAAGAGTGTGCCCTACCTGTGGCGCCAGGTAGGCTTCACATGCATGAACAAACGGCTTTCCCACGGCAGCCCCTTGCACTTGAGGTGTTGAGGTGATCAACGCGCCCAGTACCAACAAGGAAGAGCTTTACTACAACGGCTGCCGGCTGCCTGCCTGCCTGTGCACCAGGAGCTGCCCTCTTTGCTCAGTGCACGGCTGGTCCCGCTGCCTGCTCTGTATCAGATTCCTCATTACCCACGACCAGATTTATGCACACTGGACAGAGCCCAATCGCACCTCCAGTCCGCCCTCCGCGTACCCGGCCGGCAGCTCGACGCCCGCGTAGCGCGCGCTGGCGGCGACCGCGGCGCCCTCCGCGCGCGCCAGCAGCGCGCCGCGCGCCGCCTCCGCATCGCGCACCAGCAGCAGGTCGTCGTAGCCGCAGGTGAAGCCCCGCACCTGCTCACCGCTGCTGCCAGTCACGGGTGTGCAGCCCCCCTACCATAACCTAACCCTCACACAGGTATCCGTTGCAGGCAAGCAATGCGCCGAGCCACCTACCTCTTGCATCTATGCACGCCGGAGGATGTTGCAATGTGCCGTGCTGCACAGGCTGCCTGGCAGCACCCAACAAGCCACTTTTGGAATGTGCGCTCGCCGTTCTTCCAGTGCTCACGGCGTGCACAGCAAAGCAACCATGCAATGTACCCACTTAAATGTAGTAGTCCAACCTCCTGGGCAGGCTTGTGGAACAGGCTTCTGGGCAGGCCAGCGCGATGTTGGTGCCGGCGGCACATCAGACAGCTACCTCCTGGGCAGCAGGCCACGCACGCATCTGAGGCGCGGGCCGCGCCTGCAGGTAGTGCGTGAACAGGCGGCTGAACACGCTGATCAGGCGGCCCGCGATCGCGTTGCCATACAGCTCCTGCGGGGCGCACAGGCGCGCAACCGCTGATGCGCATGCATATAATTTGGCACCGAGCGCAGCGCATCTGCAGGCGATGACGCACACTGGCAGATGCCCAAGCACTGATGACATCCGCGCTTTCCAAGAGGCAGCTGACCCTTGCGCGAACAACGCGCGAGACGCCAGAGACACTGCTGCAGAACAGAGCCACCTCAAAAGCGAATCCTATGACCTCTTCATAAGAGCTGTGCACAAGGGGCTCCCTCCTGCTCACAATGGCGGGGAAGGATGCCAGAAGCTCATGCGTGCCGCATAACACACATATGGAGTAGGTCGCTACTGTGTCAAGCCTTCCGCGAACCATGCACTAGCGCCTCAGTGCTCGCAATCACAAGCACGCTCTCAGACTAACACCACTGTTGAGCCTGCCCGGAAACGCGCGCGGCCCGCAACCGCGCCTGCACGGCGTGCACGAGGCCAAACTTGGCGTACACGGCCTTGTCGGCCACGCCGGTCAGCAGCTCGCCCGACAGCACGGTCAGCTCGCCGTCGGCCGACTTGGGGAAGGCGACCGGCTCGGCGCGCCCGCGCCAGCGCAGCTCCGCGGTGCCGCCGGCGCTCCAGTAGTCGGCCGGCGTCTTGGTCGGCGCGTTGAGCGCGAGCGGCGGCATGCCGCGCGTCAGGAAGGCCAGCACCGCCGTGACCACCTGAGCGCGCGCGTCACCCCTCGCTGTGGGACTGTTCAACAGGCGAGTCACCTCTGCGCCGCGCCCGTGCAGCTCAATGGGTCTGCCTTAGAAGCGCGTCCATGATGCCGCTGCGAGAAGGTAACGCAAGTGGCACCGTGGCAGGCGCTGTCAGTGTCGAAGGCTCCGCGCGCACTCTGAGAGAGTGCTCTGGCAGTACACGTCCGCCTTTCCAGAGCGTGGCAGCATGGAGTCAAATAGTGTGGGCGCCTGCCGGCGAGGAGCGCGCGCGCCTGCTTGCCGGTCCAGAGCAGGCGCGGCTTGCGCATGGCCGGCGGCGGCAGCGCCAGATCTCGCTCGTCCACCAGGCCCGGGCGCGTGGGCGAGCAGCACGCGTACAGCAGCTGCGTCGCCTCCGGCCGCGTCAGGAAGGTGCCGCGCGCGGTCAGCAGCGTGCCCGCCACCACGTGGTCCTGCGCGCGCCGTAAGGGTATATGCTTAGGTGTAAGCTTCGGGTACAGGCATAGAGCCGCGCGCTGCGGCAGCCCGCATGTGCGCCCGCGTCCCGCAGGTGCTGTACACCCCGGAAAGTTCGGAAGCAGTGCATGTGTCCACGCACGACTCGCAGGTGCTGTGCGGCCCGCATGTCAAAAGCACTTATCGAGCCGCGGCGAGAGAGCTGGTCCTTGCCAGCACGCACGCTGCGTCCATCTGCCTGTGAGTTGCCGCACTGACACTGGCATGGATGGCAGAACACTGCGGCCCGCGACACTGCGGCGGCCCAGCGCCACCTGAAGCACCCTGCGGAACGGGCTCGCCGAAACCCTGCATGCAGCTGCTCAGCCCAACTGTATCAGCCCGCGCACGGGCTCACCAGAACCCTGCACAGAGCTGCCCAGCCCCACCGAGACTAGCCCGCGCACGGGCTCGCCGAAACCCTGCACGAAGCTGCCCAGCCCGACCTGGATCAGCCCACGCACGGGCTCGCCAAAACCCTGCACAGAGCTGCGCAGCCCCACGGACGAGCTCGCCCAAACCCTGTATGAAGCCGGCGCAGCCCCACCTGAATCAGCCCGCGGATGGGCTTGCCGTCGGTGGGCACGATGTACTGCTCGTCCGCGTGCACGATGCCGTAGCCCTCCGCGCGGCCCAGGTGGTCCTGCCGCACCGGGTCAGGGTTTCACCCGGGCGGCAGGCTTGGCGCGTCATGCGGCAGGTTTGGCGCACCATGCGGCAGGCCGAACGCACGCAGCGCCTGACGCTGACAGATGTATCGGGCAGGTAAAGAGGGTTGAGGGCATGCCTCACTGGCGGCCCGGAACCCCACTCAAACAAGGCCCGCCCCGCGCCTCATCATTTTGCTGACCAAACCACAGGACGGCATGGATGATGACGACCCGCATAGGCAGGTACCAAGCTTGCGCGACGCCTCACGCATGGCCATACCCTGACCCTAGCCGCGCCGGGGCCGGCGGGGGCAGCGCGCCTGCGGCAGGTGGAGGTTGATCTCGTCGCCGTCAAAGTCCGCGTTGAATGTCGCGCAGTTGGCGTAGTGCATGCGGATCGTGCGCTCGCCCTGCGCGCACGCGCAATCAGGTTAGGAGCACGGAGGTGCTATACCTTAACCCTATAATACCCTGCCAAACCCTCTCTACCCCAGCGGGTCCCGCCGCCCCTGCTGGCAAGGCACAGGGAGACCGGTAGCACTGTGCACAGTGCACATGTGGCTTCCCCGGTGCTGCCTAGAGCTTAGATGTGGCCGAAGCTTGCCCTGCGCGCGCGCGGGCGCGGCAGGCCCCGCCGCCTCTGCCGGCAAGGCAGAATATGGGGCAGGTACTACCTAGTGCCACATATGTGTGGCGCGCCCGGTGCCGCCTACCCATCTTCCGCCTTGCCGGCGACGACACCGCTGCTCCTGCACATGTGCAGGGCGAGATTCGGGCCGCCTAGAGCTAGGAGCTGCTTCTTGGGGGGACGCGCCTTGAGCACGCGCGCGCGGTGCGCCATGAGCCCGGGCTTGTGCAGCGTGGGCTGCCGGTTGGTGAGCAGCAGGTCGCCGTCGCGCAGGTGGCGGTACACGATCTTGCCGCGCCCGCCGCCGCCCACGCCGCCGCCGACGCCGCCGCCGGCGCGGCGCCGGCTCGCGCCGGCGTCGCCGGGCGCGCCGCGGCCCGCGCCCGCGCGCGCCGCCAGCTGCTTTGCCACCGCCTCGCGCTTCTGCGGGGCGCGCCGGCCCGGCGCTGACTGACGCGTGCTGCATATCTATGTGTGTGACTGGCGGACACGTGCTGCGCGCGTCCGCCTGAGATACGTGCGCGCGTGGCCACACGCCTTTCGCGGCCTCGCATGCGCGCTGCCAAGGGGCATCCTGTCCTCCAAAGCATCACCACCTCACCGGCAACACGATGCGCAGCGCACACGAGCCCCCGGCTCACGCTCGCACCCTCCAGAAAGCCCCAGCATTGCTCCAGCCTGCGGCACAACGCCTGCCAGCCTTGCTGCTGCTACCCCAGTCAGGGCTAGCACTTGCGCCTTGGAATCATGGGATAGGGTAGGTCCCTGTGCCCAGCGGCGCGCGCGCCTCCAGCGACAGCCGGGACAGGTTGACGACGGCGCCCTTCTCATCCTCCACGGCCACCGCGCCCGGGTGCTCGTGCGCGCCGCGCAGCACCATCGCGCGCAGCTCCTGCGCGCCGGCCGCCCTGGGCGGCTGCTCTCGCAGGTGTGCGCTGCGGCAGGGCGGGCGCTTGACATCGGACAGCAAAGGGGTGCAGCGGATGCGCGCACGGCAGGGACTGTGTTTCGCGAGCAGCGCAGGTGGCGCCAGTTTGGCAGCACGCGTCCAGGCATGCCGGCGCCCATCCAGGAAGACACCCGCATGCAACCCCCAACAGACAGCAGCCACACGGGCGCCGCGTCACGTTGGAGCGCAGCTGCCGAGCACAGGCTCTACGCCCTAACCCTGGACCCTATCCTGTCCGGCGCGCGCGCGGGCCGGCGCCGGCGCGCCTCCACGTTCCAGGGCGTGACGCGCTCCGGGAACGACAGCCGCGACGCAAAGTAGGGCGGCACGCCGATCTCGCCCGCGCCCAGGAAGGGGTCGGGCGAGATGACCGAGCGCGCGGCAAAGTTGACGCGCTTGCCCATCATGTTCTTGCGGAACAGGCCCTCCTTCTTCTCCAGCATCTGCCGGATGCCCTGCGCGGCCGGGGTGGGGGGTGTGTCAGGCTGGGGTACCATAAGCTCGGAGGTTTGGCATGCTTGCAAGTTGCGGCCCTGCATAAACAGCCCCCCCTTCCCATCCAGCGTTCGCCCCGCGCGGCAGAGGCGCCCCGCTCTGTTCAGCACACTCGTTTTTCCTCGAATCGGGCCTGCGGCTCCCTCTGATGCTCAGCCATGAAGCCCTGCGGTATTGGCACTGCCAGCATGATTTGCGCAACGCTCGCAGAGTTTGCGGCACGGGCTGGCACAGGCGCATACGGGCGGAGCGGGCCCTGTCAAGCACTCGCGGGGTACTGGGTGCCTGCATGCTACCCAGAGCTGCTCAAATCTAAGTCATAAGTGCTCGCTCAGTCAAGCCAGGCCGTCCCTCTCTGCAGAGCGATGCGCTCGGGACATATGCGCGTGAGCAACGGTCATGCCCCACAGAATGACACGCACATGATCAGACGCTGCTCACATCAAGGCCGCAGCGGTGCTGAGAGTGTGTGAGGGTTTCATGGTTGCAGAGCTGCCGCTAGGGCATCCAGCAGCGCGCGGGCCGCGCTGTGTATGGGGCGCCGCCCTGCTTGCCGTGTGCGCGCCTGCACGCCGGCCTCCGGCGCGGTCGAGGAGTCCAGCAGCGCATTCACGGCCGCCTGCAGCTCCAGCCATAGCCGGAGGCTGCGTCCCAGGTCCACCTGTGTGGCGGAGTAGCGGGACAGTCAGCACCAGTGGGTGTTTCAGGCGAGTCACTCCCAAAGCTTACACCTGCCATATCACTTGCATGTCTGTCTCTACCAGCCTGCAGTGTGGCAGCCCCCTCATGCTAGGCCCACAGCGGCGCTGCACAGCGCTTGCGCACAGGCGGCACGCAGCGGTACCACAATCAAGCCTACCCTACAATATCTAATCTTACCCTACACTACCCTTTACGCCAGGCCCACAGCGGCGCTGCACAGAGCTTGCGCTCAGGCGTCATCGTGAGACAGGCACCTCGGGCAATTCCCTGAGAAAAGACGGGTCGCTGGCCTCACCTGGCGCAGCAGCTCGCGGTTGGCGGCCAGCGCGCTGTCGGCGGGTGCGGCGTCGGCGGCCGCGCCGGCCTCCGTGTGCGCCGCGTTGAGGCTCACAATGTCCAGGTTCAGGCCGATGATCTGCGCATTGGCGCGCCGGCCGTTAGGCGGGCATGCAGGCGAGCGGCGCGCCCTCGGGTACCGCTCCAGCGCAACCATTGAGCCCGAGCAATGAACGGTGGCAGGCAGGCCGGCGCCAGACCGCCTGCCAGCAGCATAAATGCGCTTCATCCTTGCATGTGGGAACTTTACACGCGCCGCCACAAGGCGCAGTGACTGACGGTAATATCACATGGCCCATGTACAAATACAGGTGGGCCATGTCTTTTCTGGCCCTTGGGAGATCGAGATGTGCGAGACATGCAGACCCTCATAAACCCTCGGGCGCGCCTTCTGCAGCTGCGTGTTGTACGGGTGCTCGTACACGACGTCGCCCAGGCGGCTGGGCGGCCGCACGCGGTTGGGCGGCACCGGCAGCACCGTCAGGAAGAACATGTGAAACGCGTGCGCAAACTGGGCGCCGCCCGGCGCGCCGCGCCCGGGCCGCCCGCCGAGCGGCACGGCCGGGCTGGGCTCGCCGGCGCGGTACACGCGCGCGAGCACGCCCGCGTTGGCGGCCCACATTCGGCGCATGACCTCGCGCACCTCCGACACGGTCATGAAGCGTGGCCTGCGCGCGCGCGGCGGGGCGCGGGCTGCAGGGCGCCCAGGATGCGGGGGGTGCGGACGGGCGCTTGACCCGCCGCCAGAGGTATTGGCAGGCGCGGCGCCCATCTCCATCGCAGCCTGGTCACTGTACGCACGATGAGGACACTGCACGCTTATGTCGCAGAGAAAGGCGGGGGCTGTCTGCCCGCGAGCGAGCAGACCGCACAGGTCGTGCTGCCTATCGTTTGCAAGCATTTCGAGTGCCAGCTGTGGCTCTCTGCCTGTGCCGGGGCCTCTTCGCCGGTGGCTACGGCCTGCGGCGCGTGCCCGGCGTCCATGGCGGGCCCGCACGGGTCCAGCCCACCATGGACGCCGAGGGCGTCGCCGCAGCTCGCAGCCATCAGCGAGGAGGTCCCAGCAAAGACGGACGCAGAACTGGCATTGGAAAGGCATGCAGACAAAAGGCGGCGCGACCAGCGCGGTCTGCTCGCTCGCCGGCAGACAGCGCCCGCCTTTCTCTGTGACATCGTGACAATGTAATACAATCAGGCGCGCAGCATCCTTGTCGTGCGTGCACTCCAGCCTGTCACTCCGCTCTTTGCGCGCTGTCGTGCGAGAGCGCGCGCGCGCACTCACAACTTGTGTCCTGACAGCCTTAAAAGCCGCCACAACCCCACAGCAATGCCCATGGGCAGGCGGCGCGTGCACAGCCGGCCCCCAGGAACGCAGCAGGCTCGAACGCTCCAGTCCACGCCGGGTGGCCACGAGGCCGTGCCTGCCCCTGGCGCCGCACCTGCCGTCCGGCGCGTCGTCGGCCTCCGCGCCGCCGGCCAGGCCGGCCTGGCGCGCCACAACCGACTCAGCCCCACCCTCGTCCTCCTCCGCTTCCTCTCCCTCCTCGTCCTCCTCCTTTCCGCTGGCGGCGCCGGCCTCGCCGGCCCCGCCTCGCTTGCCCTGGGCGCCCCGGGCGCCGTCGGCCGCGGGCGCGCGCCCGCGGCGCCGCTGCCGCGCCGCGGCCGCCTCGCGCGCCAGCTGCTCCGCCAGCTCGCCCTCCAGCGCCTCGATCTGGGCAAGCGCGCAAGGCGTCAGAGCCCCTACCCTACTCGAATGCCTACCCTAATACTACCCTACGGCCGCCCCAGCCCGCCAGCTGCTCCGTCTGCTCGCCCTTCAGCGCCTCAACCCGGGCGACCGCGCGGGGCGTCAGAGACTGCCATCCCTAAACTGCGAGGCGGTGCGTCAGAGGGCCCCGAGCTCAAGTCAGCGGCCTGCTTTCAGGGTCTTGGCTTGCCTGCTCCAGCTGGCCGGACAGCGCTGCCGCGCTGGTGCGGCCCTGCGCGCCAGCTGACCAGCATCTCGCCCTCTTCTGCCACACGGGCCCCAAGCGTGCGCCGCGTGGCCTTCCACATGAGAGGGCGGCACCTCCCTGACTGCAGGGGGTCATGGGCGCCCCCGCGTCTTCCGCAGCAAGCGCGCAGCCAGCCCAGTACGCATGCCAGGAGACCCGGGAGTGCATACCCATGCTCTGTTGCTCCGGTTCGTAACTGGGCAGTCAGCGGGTCGTGACCAGCTATTAGCGCCGGAGCGCTCGCTGTGGCAACCGATAGATCACCCCGCAGGCTGGGTCGCCCTCGCGCAGTGTTTGATGATGCTGCCTCTCGGTGACGCGCGCGCGCGCACGTGTGCGGCACGGCGTAAGCACATGCCAGAAAGACTCCTTCCGGAAATTGCTTAAAAACCTTGCCTTGGCTAATAAATGCGCGGACAAGAGACCTATGCGAGGCTCCTGTTCAGAGCTAAAGCAGAGCGCCCGCAGGCGCAGCGCGCCGAGGAGGGCGCGCGCGCGCCTCCGACGTGGCCGGCACGGTGAGCGCGCTCGTCAGGCGCACGCCCAGCCGGGCGTTCTCCGCCGCGGACTTGCTGCTCAGCGGCTGCTGGAAGATTTTGCTGAAGCCCTCCCTGCGCGGGGGCGGCGGCGCGTGAGCACTCGCAACCCGGAGGCACGGGTGGTGGCCTAAGGCGTGCCCTCAGTGGCAACTCCCAGGCTGCTCCCGGCACCTGTGAGCTGCGCAACCGCTTGGAGGGCTGGCTTTGGGGGCGCTGCGCACGTGCCATCAGCTCCCCTGTCAACAGGGTTCCCAGAACAGCAGCACTCGAGCCGCATGCTCAGCTCGGCAGCACAGATGGTGAGCCCTGAACGCTGACCCGAGACGGGCCTCCCATCATGCAGCATAGCACGTGCGTGCGCGGCATGGGCCCAGACGTAAAGCACACCTGCGCCGTGCCCTAGCCTGTTGTAAGCCCCGCAGGGACTCCATCACGCAAGGCGCGGCGGGCGCGCCTGCGCAGCGTCAGGTTGTACGCGCCGCAGTTCTCGCAGCGCCCCTTGGGCGTGGCGCACTGGCGGAAGAAGGAGCCGACGGCCGCCTTGGTCGCCTCGACCGTCAGCGACGTCTCGGGCCCGCGCGCCGCGCGCAGCCCGGGCGCTCGCCCCGCCGCTGCCGGCCCGCCGCGCGGCGCGCCCGCGCCGCGGCGCGCCCGCCCGCCGCTGGCCTTGCTGCTGCTGGCCGCGGCCTCGTCGAGCGCCGCCAGCTTGGCCGCCAGCTGGGCCGCGGCTGCGCGCGCCACCTGGTGTGAACGTGCTGCGTGCGACGAAAACAGCAAACAGGCCATGGTCACGCGCAGGCTTGCAGGGCACGGCATGCGAGCACGAGCAGAGCGGCTCCAGAGGAGGGCCGCTGCTTGCGCGCGGTCACTCAACCCGGCGCGCACTTCCCGCGCTCCCCTGGTTCCGGCTGCGACACAGCCAGCGGCTGCCTGTCTCTGACCCATGTTTGAGTGAAGTCACGCAAGGTATGCTGCTTAGCGTCCTACCATGCACTCTCTGCCATTGTACAAAGTCCCCGCCCCTGCACATCACCGGGACCAGGCAGTGGCCGGCGCGCACCCTTCTGCTGCTCCAGCGAGGGCTCGGCCGCGTCCTCGGCCGCGCCGCCGCCGCCGTCCCCATCCGCGCCAGCCTTGCCCCTGCCGCGGCCGGGGATGGCCGCCGCCAGCGCCTCCGCCAGGCGCCCCTCCGCCAGCAACGCGAACTTCCGCGCGTACAGGTCCGCCTGCGCGGGGCTTGCCTAGGATTGACTGCAGGATTAGTGTTGACGATACAGATCCCGGCCCTGCAGCAAGCACGCCTGCGCCGCTGGCAATGCGGAGTCGTGCGTGCCGACACAATGCCCTGCTTGGCATGCACGCATGCATGGCCGCAGGCGTCGCGCACAATGCATACTCTCGAGGAAGAATGTTCAATCCGTGAGTATGGACTCCACATGAAGGGCAGGCTCAGCCGTGCCAGGCGCCGCACCACAGACTGCTTCAGCTTCAGCTTGAAGCAGTGCAGGCAGGTGAAGCGCAGCAGCTTGAACAGCGACCTGCGGCGCGCCGGCGCCCGCGCTCGTGTCAGGCCAGCATGTCTGACGCTGACACACAGGTGTGGCGACGCCCGCCTGCGGCTCCTCGCCTGCTTCGACTGAGTTCGGACCTCCACACAGAAATGTCCACCTTGAGCAGCGAGTGCGCGATGCGCACGCCGTGAGAGCAGCCAAGCACACAGCTGAGCTGCTCCACAAGCATCAGCACAGGCAGCAGACTCCAGCACGTATCTGATGGCAGGGCGCACAGCGTGGGTGGGGCGGGGGCGCACATGAAGACGAGCGGGTTGTAGACGGGCACCGCCAGCTCGACGTGCCCGAAGTGGCCGGGGCAGGCCACGTAGCGCAGCCCGCACGTCGCGCAGCTGCGGCCGCAGGCACGCCGTCAGGGTGCTCGCCGGCGGGTGCCAGTGGGTCTCAAGCCGCGCAGCTGTTTCGGTCGGCTGCTCTCGAGTCGGGATAGGCGCGTGAGTGACAGCACAGCCGCTGCACACCCTCGACAGCAGATACGCAGGCAGCAGAGGGGCGGCAGGTGTGCGGGGAGGAGTTCCAGCGCTGCAGTGTGGAGTCACCCACATAAAGTTGCTAGCAGTGCACTCGCCACGGTGGAAGTGCTTGCATGCCAGTCTCCGCTGCGTGTGATAAACAGGCAGTGGAGGTCTGCGGCTAGAAGCGCCTCATCAGATCCGCACCTGTCATGCTGCTCCAGGGGCCCGAGCGCCTTGTCGTACGGCCCGCCCGGCTGCGCATTCTTGAGCGCGTCGTAGGCCTGCGGCACGGTTATCTGCTTGGCGCTCAGCTTGCGCACCTGCGGGCGACGGCCTCCCCGTTAGCAGACTGCACGCAGGCGGTGAGCTGAGAACGGCACGTTCGGCGTCATTGAAAAAGCAGATGACGAGCCAAAGTAAAGTTTGTGCTTTTTCAAAGACAAGCTAAGCACGGATGAGCAGCAGCAGCAGCGCTTTACTCGTGAACCTAGCGGTGCGATGCACCTCGGCGTCGCTGTAAAAGCCGAATGTGACGGCGGCCACCTGCGCAGTGGTCACCTCCCTGCTCGGGATTGCTGCCATCCCAGGCCCAGGCGCCCCTCCCCGCCAGCCAAGCGCACAGCCAAGCGCACAGCCTCCCTTTCGACTGCTGGGCAACCTTGGACGCAGACCCTATATACATCAGGCTCGAGCTTTGCTCTGGTGGAACCACTGAGCGCTTGTTTCCTTCTATTTAGAGGTGCAGGTTGTTCACACGGTCCTTTGCTGGCATGCTGTTGCGGAAGCGTGCCCTGGTGGGGCTGCAGGGGGAGTTGGCCGCAGCCCTGCTCCAGTCAGAGCTGGCGAGCGCCCCCAGACGCCGCAGAGCCCCGCTCGCAGACAGCAGCGCCGGAGCAGAGGGTCGCACTTTCCAGGCAGAAGGGCGCAGGGATTTCACGTCTGCCTTTGACTGCCCAGCACCTGGCGGCGTGCGCAGCGCGGAGGCAGCGGCAGCGCGCTCGGCTCGGGCGGCCGTGCCAGCAGCGAGACAGGGCAGCGCTCCTGAGCAACGTGCCGCAGCGGGGCGGGGCGTACAGCATGCCCTGTGGCCGCAGCGCGCCTGTGTCGCAAGCTGCCGCTGCCCGCGTTGCCGGCTTCTGGGCACGCACCGGTACAGCAGCGCGACTAAGTCGAGCTGCCGTTGCGTGCGCTGCCGCGTCCTAGGCACGCACAGCTACAGCAGCGCAACCGTGGACGACAAAGCGCGGGAGGTGAGGATGGTGTGATTGCATGGGGAAGGCATGGCTGCCGAGGTCGGCGCACTGACGCTGGACAAAAATAGCTGATGTCTTGCGGGCGCGCAGATCGACCGCGTCAACGACCTGTTCGTGGCGGCGCGGGAGGAGATTGATTATGCACAGGTGGGCTCAAAAACCCGCGGATCTATGCACACCAGCTCACCCTTGGCCGCGGGCGCTTTCAGCTCTGTCGTGCATGTGCAGGAGGACGCCGAAACCACATACTTCAACGAGTCTGTGGATACGGCGAAGGGCGCGGTAGCGGAGGCGTTTGCTGCGTATGACACCGTGCTCAAGGTATGGCGCGCCCTTACTGTCTGCCAGCAACGCACACTCAGACGTGAGTCTCTTACAGCACGTGCGCCCGCAGGACCTGTCGGAAGGCGAGCGTGGCAAGCTGCAACGCGCCATGGGTCTGAAAATGGAGCAGCTCAAGGTAATACCCACGCAGCGTGTTGGTGCTGTGTAATGCTTTGGGTGTGCATTGTGCCACCTCACGCCCGCCGTGCGTGGCAGGCGGAGCTGGCGCAGCTGGACCACCTGCACGCCTGAACACCTTTTCGGCGCATGGTGCATGACCACCATGGGCAGAGTTAAGGGGCTGTCATCAGCTGCACTGGTCAGCAGTGCGTTGCCTCCGAGCCTCTATCCTGTAACAAGGCGCTGAGCAGCGAGCAGCAGACTTGCGCCAAGGTCCTAACAGGGCTTTGCGCAAACACAACTGTTCCTCCTCTCGGAGCAAATCGAGCCTCTGCGCACGCCAGGCGACGGCCCCCCACGATGTTTGAGGCGCGGCTGACCCAGGGCGGCCTGCTCAAGAAGCTGCTGGACGCCGTGAAGGATCTGGTCACCGATGGCAACTTCGACTGCAGCAGCACCGGCTTCGGCCTGCAGGCGATGGACACCTCGCACGTGTCGCTGGTGTCCATGATGCTGCGATCCGACGGCTTCGACCACTACCGCTGCGACCGCAACATCAGCATGGGCATGAACCTGGTCAATATGGCCAAGATGCTAAAGTGCGCCAACGACAAAGACATCGTGACGATGAAGGTGGGCCGCCTGTGGAGCGCCCGCGGCGAGTCCCGCTGCTTCCCTGCGCGCTGTTTAAACCTGCGCGCTGCTGATGCGGGGCGGCACGCGGCGGCGGCCTGCAGCAGTGAGGCACTGAAGGGCAAGGCGTGCGTTTGCGGCAGCGGTGCGGGCGCTCACGCGCGTGCGCGCGCGCAGGCGGAGGACCAGGGCGACACCATCACATTCATGTTTGAGAGCGAGAACCAGGAGCGCATCAGCGACTTTGAGCTGAAGCTGATGGACATCGACAGCGAGCAGCTGGGCATCCCGGACACCGAGTACACGGCGACCGTGCGGATGCCCGCGCAGGAGTTCCAGCGCATCTGCAAGTGCGCGCCGGGGGCCCGCCTGGTGCCCACGTCGTGCGCGCCCCACGCCTGTGCGCGGCCCCAAAGGCGGCGCTGTTTGAAGCGGGAGCGAAGCGCAGCGGGGCCGCTTTGCGCGCTGTGCACGACCTGCGCACGACCTGCCTGACTGTTGGTGGTACAACTGCGCCGCTCCGCAAGGTAGAAAGCTGCGCTTTGGCAGCCACGTGCTGCGCGCGCGGCTGTGCGGCGTGGCGCGCTCGGGTCGCCCGCGAGAGGGCCGGAGCGCCCTCGGCGCGGGGCCGAGCGGCCGAGGAGAGCGCTGCGCTGCCTGGCAGCGCTCGCGGCAGACGCAGCCCCGGCAGCCGGCAGCACCGTCTGCTCCTGCAGCGTCGGCCCTGACCTTTGGCCTGATATGGCTGGCCAGCCTGGCCGCTACAGCCCCGCGCGGCAGCGCGCCTGCTCGCCAGCCGGGCACGGGCATCTACGGCGTGCGGCGTGCTGAGGCCGGCTCGCGCCGTCGCGGCGGCAGGGACCTGTCGAGCATCGGCGACACCGTCCTGATCTCGGTCACCAAGGACGGCGTCAAGTTCTCCACGAGCGGCGACATCGGCTCCGCGAACATCACCATCAGGTCCGCGGGCCGCTCTGGGGCAGCGGCGCCCTCCGCTGAATGGGCCGATGCAGCGCGTGTTCGCTATACCGCTGGCGCTGCGCAGTGTGGCGGGTGCCTTGATGAGCGTGCCGCTTGGCGCCGTGCGGCTCACTCATTCTGAGCCAGCTCGACCAAGCCACCGGAGCGCTCGCGCAGCTGGGAACGCTTGCGCAGCTGTTTGTTTAGGGCCAGGTACCTTGCAGGGTGCCCTGCTCACTCTGTTGACGGTTCGCCAGGACGGAGCACGGGCCCGCGGGGCTCTGCGGGCAGCCCGACGCGCTGCAGCGCGGCGCGCTCACTGTTATGGCCGTCCGCGCGCGGTCCCTCCGCCGCCGCGCTGAGGCGCAGCCGCCGGGCCGCAGGCAGAGCACGTTTGCGGACAAGCTGAAACCGCGCAAGCGGCACTCACCAGTCTGGCCACATCCACGCAGTCGCCGCGTCGCCGCGCTGAGGCGCGGCCGCCCGGCCGCAGGCAGAGCACGTCCGCGGACAAGCCGGAGGACAACACGGTGATCGACATGCAGGAGCCGGTCGCGCTGACGTTCGCGCTGCGGTACCTCAACTCGTTCGCCAAGGCGACGCCGCTCTCGCCGCAGGCGCGGCCGGGCCTGGGCGGGTGGGGGGTCGGGGCCCGGGCGCCCGGCGGGCGCGCGCGGGCGCCGGGCGGCGCCGGGGCTGCCGCTGCGCGCCGAGCGCTTGATGCAGCACGTTGCGATGCGAGGCCCGAGGCCCCTGGTGGACACTGCTTAAGATAGGCCTGGGAGTGGCAGGTTTGCTGCTTTGGCATGGCCGTGGGAGCGAGCGTCCTGCATGCACGCAGCACGTCATCGCTGCCGTGCCTCCCGCAAGCAGCTGGCCGCTGGCGCGGTATACCTGCGGGCTCGCCTCGCCTCGGGCGGGCTGGCGCGGGGCGAGCGGAGGCCGGCTGCGTGCCTGCGTGGGCCCCTGCCGGATGCGCATCGCTGACAAGGTGATGGTAACCCTAAACTTATGCTCCGCAGGTGACGCTGTCCATGTCCAAGGAGCTGCCCGTGGTGGTGGAGTACCGCATCAGCGACATCGGCCACATCTCGTGCGCCCGCGGCGCATGCTTGCTTGGCCGGCCAGCCGTAGGGTGTAGTTTCCCATGCCCTAATCCTCCTCCCCCCGGAGCGAGCGCCTGCGCGACGCCTGCCAGAGTGCAGCCCGCAGGATGCTCGCCGATGTGATGCTAGCAGGGCTTGCCTCCACTGCCTCATGCACATGGTACGAGTCCATGCCACTGCTACCCCTGCTGGTTCCCCATTCTCACGACGGACAACAGAGGCTCAGGCGCTCCTGTCAGTGAGTCAGCGTCACTCGGGAGGGGCACGGGCGCACCGCACTGTCTCACAGGTCTGTAGCGCGCCTGCTTGTCCGTGCGCAGGTTCTACCTGGCACCAAAGATCGAGGATGAGGAGATGGATGACAACAACGAGTAGGCGCTCTGGCGGCGGGCTGGCAGCGGCCGCCCGGTGCCCAGGGATCTCAGTGACAGGGTGTCAGGCGCTGCGCAGCGCCTTGCAGAGAACGTGGCTGGCTGTTGCATTGCTGAGAGCTGTCATCCTACTCGCTGCCGTGCGAAAGAGCTCTGCGTCAGCTAGCTGAGGGCGGATGCGCCTCGTGCTGTTTGTGATGTGCAGAGGCGGAACCTGCAGTGGGTACTCGGGCGTGTGAGTGCGCATGGCCCTTGTTGGTGCTCTCCAGCATGCGTTTGCCTGGTATACTTGAAAAAGCGTGTGCGGGAACCGAGAGAACTTGTTGCTGGCTGCTCTTTGCTCCTGTGTAAAACAAGCGCTGTTTGCAGTGCGTGGGATGCGGCTCGGGCATGTAGATGTGCAAGGGGTGCTGCGTAGTGCCCATGCACAAGGGTCGGCACTAGCGTTTGCTCTGTCTGGGCGTCGCATGCACACGGTCAAGGCATGGACCGACTTTTCTGCAAAATATGGCACAGGATAATGACTCCAGTGTATGAGCAAGTCTTTCTGAGTCAGAAATTATGACCACATCAGGTGGCAGTAGTCTGTGAAGCACCACACTGCTTATTTCCTGACGCCCCAATCAGCAAAATCAGTTACAGAGCAGTGGCACACTCCACGAGTGGCACACTCCATGTGAATGCTGGACCATGCCCGTCGCACTTCCAGGTGCACCGCTGGCTATCACGCATGTCGACCTGTTATAAGGCATAGATCAGAGATGAGGAGCACTTGGCAACAGTCCCACAAAGCAGCGCACTTCTTTTGCATATTGAGCATAGAATGAGTGCAGTGCACATAAGCTCCTGCTAATGTCATCACTAGCCATACTTCCTGCCGGCATGTTGCGGCCATGCGGAGCCACTTTTGCAACCTCGCATGACACCACCATCGCCAGAAGACGAAAGGGCCAAGAATCGCCATCGTATCATGACGATCCGTGCTAGGGCGCAGCAGCGCCATGCAAACAGCAGTGGCGGCCACATGCGCTGGCGGGCCGCCCCTACCTGAGCCTCTGCCAACACTCTGCATGGCCACATGCATGACCCCGGCACAGCCTGACAAAACGCACGACCCAACAGCCACCCACCTCACCCACCCTTCCCCGCTGGCATAGTCATGGGTGCAGCAGGCCGCCCTGCGCGAGGCCGGCAGGCCCGCGGCCAGCGCACTGCTCCCGAGCGCCACGGCGCCCGCCGCAGCGATGCACACGCGCCGCTGCCAAAACCGAAGAGCGCGCCGCTCGAGCGCAAGCCAGGGCGGGTCCGGGAGGTCTCCCCGCGCTCAGGGAGCGCTGCTGGGGCTGACAGCCAGGAAGTCGCAGAGCGGCCCCTGGTAGCGCTGCAGCCACGCCATCTCGGCCTGCGCGGCCCCGCGCCATGTCACGCGTTGGCATGCAAGGCCCGAACCCAGCGCCGCAGCGCGCGTCTGCTCCCCCCCTCGAGGACCCATGCATGCGTCATCAAGCGCGATTTACGCCAAGGTGCCGGCATGGCATGGCGGCCACAGCGCGCTTCTGGCCCATGCCCGGCCCAAGCCCTTGCGTGCCGCGCGCCAGCCTGACCCGCGCCAGGCAGTTCGGGACACCCCGGACGCCGCCCGGGCGCGGGGCGCGCCTGCACGCGGCCGACGACGCGGTCGCGCACGCCCGCGGCCACGCCCGCGCCCACGCCCGGCGCGCCGCCCGCGCCGTCAAAGAAGCGGCGCGCCGTCGCCAGCTGCGCCGCGGTCGCCGGCAGCGCCACCTGCGCGGCGACGGGGCAGCTCGTGTGCATGTGCAGATAGGGTTAGGGTCAGGGTCAGGTACGATGCAAAGCAGGGTGCGCAGTGGTTGAGAGCGGCTTGTGTGAGGCGCTCGGCACGGCCTTCCACTGCGCCGACGCATGCGCTGCCTGCGCCGCGCGGGCGCTGCCGTGCAGAGCGGCAGCGCGGCCGCGCGCCACACCCAGAGACAGCGGCACGCGCTCGAGCGAGGTGGCGGCAGCCAGGCTCGACTGCAGCAGGGTTGCGGCAGGGTCCTGGGCGGCACCTGCTCCAGCAGCGCGCCGGCGCCCGCCGGCCCGAAGCGGCCCAGGATGGCCTCCCACTGGCCGCGGAAGTACTGGAAAACCAGCCCGAACGCGTCGCGGTTGGCCGCGCGCACGAGCGCCAGGCGGTCGTCCATCTCCGCCACCGGCCGCGCGCTCGCGTTGCGCAGGCCGGTCACCATGTCCAGCAGTTGCTGCGCGCGCGCAATGAGGCGTTTGGCACGTGTTTCGTGTGGGGCCCCCAATGCCTCCCCGTGCGCCGGGCTGGCGCGCGCTGCAGTGCCGCAGCTGGACACGCGTGCAGCTGGATACGCTGGGGTGCATTCCGGGACACATATGCGCTTGAAGTGCATGAGGCATGTTGCACAACTGCTCACATCCTCATTAACATCGCACAGCGGATCGCGGCTCTGCCTGCCCAGCACATCACCTTTAGCGCGTGGGGATCAGCCCCCGGCGCAGGGAGTGCAGCTGCCGGCCGCCGGCCGTGCGACGCGGCAGGCGCGGCAGGCGAGCGGGGCTGGCAGGCGTGCGCTGATGTATGACCGCAACCACGCACGACGGCAGGCTGCAGCGCATGCGGGCCGGCGCGCGCCGCGGCGGGCATGGGGCCGGGTGCCGGGCGCACGTTGGTGAGCGAGGGCCCAGAGATGAACGGCAGCGCGAACAGGCCGCGCCGCGCCTCCGCCGTGTCGCCGCCGGCCTCCCACACGCCGCGCATCACGGTCCAGACGTCCGCGCGGCCTGCCGCACGCAGCGGGCGGGTCGGCGGGCGCCGCCGCCGCGCCGCCGCGGCATCGCCGCGGCGGGGTAGAGAAGGTTTGGTGCTACCCGAGGCAAACTGGCCGGCGGGCCTGCACACCGTCCTTGCCCAGGTTGCAGCCCGCCGGCTGCACGACCGCGGTGCTGTACGCCGCGCCGCGCCAGTCGGGGTCGAGCGTGCTGTTGGCGCCGGGCGGGTGCGCGCGCACGAGCGCGCACAGCGCGCCGGCTGCGGCGCGGTCGCCCGCCAGCGCCGCCGCGCGCAGCACATTACCCTGCGCCGTCACAGGCCGGGCGAGTCAAGCCCGGGCCTGTCTGTTGCACATTTCTGGGCGCGTGCACAAGAAACGTAGCAGCGGAGTTGCGTCGTGTGCACGCTCGCATCAGCTCCGCAGGCGGTATGAAGTTGCAATCACCCATCTCGACGCTGGCACCCTGCTGCTGCGCTGCGCCACACATCCAGCCGTGACTAGTGCAGTCATGGCAGGTTGTGTGCCGATGCCATGCGGCCGCTCTGCTGCAACCCTAGCCAATCAGGACCAGCGACAGCCAGCCCCTGCGGCGCCCCACGCGCGCCTTGGACAGGCGGCCCAGGAAGGCGGACGAGAGCTCGCCCCCGGCGGCGCTGGACGCCCGCGGCGCGGCCGTGCCGTTCAGCCCGGCGAGCAGCCGCGCGGTGTGCGGCGCTAGCAGCGTTGTCGTGAAGTTGCGCAGCGCCACCAGGCACGTGGCGTTGCCGGCGCTGCGCGCGCGCGAACGGCGGGTCAGCCGCTGCGAGCCTGCGGCGCCCCGGCGCCCGACCGCTAGCAGCCTGAGCACAGCAACTGATACTGAACACAGCCCTGTGGCATGTGTATGTAGGGACAGGGTTTAGGGCCCTGCACCTCCCGAGCAGGCGCTCGTACTCGCCCAGCGCCTCCACGACCGGCAGCAGCAGCAGGTACTGGCCGACGCCGTCAGCCGCCGCGGGCGCGTTGGCGGCCGCCTGCGCGACCTGCCGCGCGGCCGCCCGCGCCCAGCTCGCACCCTCTGTTCGGCACTTCTCTGCCTCCGATGCCGCCCGCGGCGCACATCCTCCCCGCCGGCGCTGTGCTGTGTGCTGATCAGGCGCTGCGGTGCACAGGCTGCAAACGCTTCCGTTCCACGGGCGGGCGCCTCGGCGCCCTGGGGACAGGCGACCACCGCCACAGCCCTGGACCAAAGGGGGTGTCTCGACCGCCTGCTGTAAACCAGCACAACTCCAAGGTGCGGGGAGCGCCCGCAGCGCCCCCGCCGGGGCTGCAGCGGCAGCCCCGGTGCGGGGCCAGGGTGCGGGGCTGCACCGGCAGCGCCGCCGCATATCCGGTAGCTCTGGGGGTGTTTTATGTCAGGGCATGCCCGCAGCGCGGCCGCCGGCGCTGCAGCGGCGGCGCCGCATCATCACCTCTAAGTCAGGGGGTGTTGCTTAAGGGTTTCCAGGGCGCGCCCGCAGCGCGGACGCCGGCGCCAGGCGGCCCGCCAGCGATAGCGCCAGCGCGTCGTCCACGAACGCGTGCGCGGCCAGCACGTCGCTGAGCGGGTCCGACGCGACCGACGCGAGCGCAGCCTCCAGCAGCTCGTAGCGGCCGCCCGCGTAGAGCGCGCGGAACAGGCCGCGC
>JAABUV010000997.1_pt1 | contig 42071 bp, 44 predicted proteins | sample 5559971 | NCBI WGS metagenome assembly JAABUV01 (sample SAMN10711881, study PRJNA513362) | rock metagenome | isolation source: Antarctica rocks | place: Antarctica: Victoria Land, Knobhead nord | collected 2015-12-19 | reverse complement strand
GGGCGCGCAGGGCCGGCCGCTGTCGGAGTGGGACGAGGAGCGCGCAGCGCCGATGCCGCCGCCGCGCGTTGTCGACCCCGCGCTGCGGCAGTCGATCCAGCTCGCTGACTTTGTGGGGTGCCCGCCCTGCGTGGCCCCCTGCCATGCTGCGCCCCTCACGAGGGCGGCCTGTCGCCGCGCGCCCGCAAGCAGGACATGCTCCTTCGGCAGGCATTGCGTCGAGGTTGACACGCGGCCATGCCTGCATCCACGACTGCGCCCCGGGCGCGCTGAGCGCGCCGACAGCGACCTGTCAGCTGCCGGCCCCGCGACCGCAGCACCCGGTTCCGCACCTTTGTGCAAAACGCGGTCACGGCCTCTGCGCGTCGTCACTACAGTCTGTGTCCGATCCGACAGCGGAGTGCTTGCCTGACCAGACTCCTCCCGCATTGCGTGCAACCCTTGAGAGCGACCCTGCTGAGAGCCGCCCTTTGGTGCAGAGCCTGCGAGGCTTTCCCCCCCTCAGCTCACTGCGCGTCACCGACCTCGCGCCGTTGCCGTGCGAAGGGCGGCTGCCGCGTGGGCGCTCCCCAGCCCAACTCCCTGCTGAAAGGGCTTCGACCGGCGCGGCGGGGCAGGGTCGTGCAGAACCCCGGTTTCCGGCGGGGCGCGCCGCCCGGAGAGGCCGCGCGGCTGGCGGCCCCGCTGCGGAACGCGCGCCTGCAGCCGCGCAAGGCGGACCCGAGCCAGTGCGCCCCCTGCCGCTTCAAGTCCTAGGGCTTGTGTGCGTTTCTCACCCGGCCGTAAGCATCGAGCCACGTGCAGGAAACGAAACAAGCGCGTCAGCGTTGTGCTGCTCTGCCTGTTCGGCAGGCCCAGGGCGCGCGACGCGGCGGCGCACGCGGCGGGCGGCAAGGGCGCGCCGCGCGCCGGGGCGCTCCCAGCAATGTACCGGCGCGTGCGCAGCAAGCCGCAGCAGTGGGGCGGCCGCTTCGAGGACGCGGGGCCGGACGCGCTCAACGCCACGCGCTTCGCCGGGCTGGAGGGCGAGATCGCGAACGGCTACGCCAACTCGCTGTTGCAGGTGCGCAGGGTTAGGGTAGGGCGAGGGGTAGACAGCATGTCAGACAGCGAGGGCTGCGCCTTGAGCGCAAGTTGCGCCGCGCGCGCGGCCCGCGAGGCACAGTGGCGGCTGCGCCAGCTGCGGCGCGGCATGCCAGCGGTGCCCAGGGCTTGTCTCGCCGCACAGTCCCAGCTCGCAGGGAGGCGGACATGGACTGACTCGCGCAGCCACCTACCTGACAACGTTTTTGTCTCCACGTGCAAAACAGGACTGCTGCAGATGCTGCGGCGGTTAACTTCTCATGCATGCCGGCGACCTCCACACGGCGTCCCTTCTGTGCCTCCTGTTCCTGCTGACCTAGCCCTAACCCTAATACCCGACCAACAACGGCGGCAGGTGCTGTACTTCATGCCGGCGGTGCGCGCTGCGTTCCTGGCCCTAGCGCCCGACGCGGACGCGGAATTCAGCCTGGCGGACGAGCTCGGGCTGCTGTTCCGCATGCTGGCCGGCGGCGGCCCGGGGCCGCGCGCCGCGTCCAACCTGCTGCGCGCGCTGCGCCAGAATCGGCAGGCGGCCGCGCTTGGGCTGCTGGAGACGCACAAGCAGCGCAGCGGCCAGGCGCGCTGCGGCCCCGGCCGGCGGCGCGCGGAGGGAGCTCCGCGCGCGCGGCTGAGGCGCCAGAGCGTTTGGGTGACGCAGGCATGGTGCAGGGGGGAGTATGCAGGAAAAGCACGGGCTGTCGCACTGGCGCAGGCGGCGTGGAGCACCAATGCCTGTCACAGCTCAGTATACCTGCCGCAGAAATCATGCTACCCGCTGTCTGCTGGCAGCGAGGGCCTCCCCGCGCGCCTGGTCATGACCTGGCCCACGCCCAAACAGTGTCACTGTCTATCTCTGGGAGCAAATTGTCTCTTCATTGCAGCTCAAACAGGCAAACCGGTGCAATTGTTGACGCGGCCGCGCCTCTGCGCCGCCTGGCTGCATGCTGTTGTTGCTGGCCAATTTCCGGGCGACCGGCGCGCAGGGCTCGGACATCGAGGTGGAGACCACCAAGGACCGCTCCCTAGCGCGGCGCTGCCAGTCGCTGCAGCGCTTCCTGCTGGAGCAGCTGCACCGCGAGCTGGCGCAGCGCGCGGCCGCTGCGGCGGGCCCTGGCCCCAGCGCGGATCCTGCCGCGAGCCCCGACGTCGCGCCGGATGCCGCGCCGGGCGCCGAGCGCGGCCCAGATGCCGCCGCTGGCGCTGTGGCGGACGCGGCGGGCGAGGGCAGCACATGGCCTGGACAGGGCGCGCCCGCGACGCCCGACGTAGCACCCACAACGGCAGCAGGGCCGCCGTCGGCGCCCGGCGCGGGGTCCGGCGCGCCGCCGGGGCCGGCGCAGGGCGAGCCCGCCGCGACGGTGGTGGAGCAGCTCTTCCGGCTCAGCGTGCACCAGCGCACGCAGTTCCTGTCGGGCTCGCACCGGGACAAGCCAGAGCAGGCGCGCCCGGCCGCATCCTGCTGTCGGCGCATCTCTTTCTCGCTCCCCTCCCGCGCTGCCGCGTCCCTCTGGGAGGTCCAGCGTCAGGTGCAGCACTTGCATGCTGCGCACTCTGCGCCACAATGAGAAAGTGCCTTTGGTGCAGCACATGCATGGATCGGCAGCGTAGCTCTGCAATGGCAACCCGATCAACCAGGTCCACAGGGGCAAGATACAGCAGCCTGGCCGTAGCTCCTGCACTCGACACCGCACATCTTGGTGCCTTGGTGCCAGCAGCAGGCCTTCGGTGTGCCCCGCTCGTGACCCGCGCCGCGCGCCGCGGCGGCCCGCAGGTCAAGGAGGCGGCGTCGTTCCAGACGGAGCTGCAGTACCCGCCCGCGCGCGCGCGCCCGCCGCTGGCGCCCGCGCCGCCCGCCGAGGAGCCGCGCGCGCAGTCCTTCCGCCCCGGTGCATCCTGCGCTCGCGCCCTGGCACACGGCCGTAACTTGTTTTGGCCCTGGCCGCCATGCCTCCAAGCCTGCGCACACTTGCAGGTGAGGACTTTGGATAGGGCCTTGACACCCTGGCGGCGAGTCTATCACCATGCGCGCAGATGTCCTGCACCCCTGCAAGCCCTCAGTGCACACGCACGGGGCGCCATATGCGCATGACTCGGCAGTGTCTTCATTCGACACGCATCACACGCAAGCAGCGTCGCCTCACCGAAGCACAGCATTTGGACATGCAATGCGTGTCTAGACCAGCACGAGGCCGGTCCCGCGCTGCCGCCCGCGCTGACCCCACGCGCCGGCCCCTGCCCTAGGCGCGCCCGCGACGCCGGCGGCGGCGGCGGCGCCGCCGCGCTTCGCGCCGGGCGCGCGGCGGCCCAGCTTTGCAGAGCTGCTGGGCGCGTCGCTGGCGCAGGAGGGCGAGCTCCGCGCCTGGGTCAGCGAGAGCCTCGGCTACCAGCAGGCGCGCCCGCGAGGCTCAGCGAGCGCCTGAGGCGCTGCGTGTATGCTGTGAAGCGCGAGTAGCTCGGCCGACCTGCTTGGCGGGGCAAGGGGAGTGTGAGCGTTGCCCTGCGTCAGCACCATGAGATGCATGAAAATACTCTCTCAGCCAAGCTGTGGCACATGCTGCAGATTCCGCAGTGCATGCCTGGCGGGAGCCTCTATTGCTGCACGAACAATGGTACGCACTCATCCAGGAGACGCCCGCGGTCCTCTGCAGAGACCCCGTGCGCGCGCGCAGGTCCGCCGCGCGCGGCTGCCGGTCGCGCTGCCGCAGGTGCTGGCGGTGAGCGCCGCGCTGCAGGACCGCGCGGACCTCGCGTACTGGCTGCCGCCCGCCAGCGCCGCGGCGCCGCCCGGCGCCGCCGCAGCCGCCGGCGCTGCTGCCCGCCCCGCCGAAGTCGGGGCCCGTAGCGTGCCCGACGCTGCCGACGCCGGCACTGCCGCGGGCGGCGGCGCGGAGGGCGATGCTGGCGGCCTGGCTGCCGACAGCCAGCACGCGAATGGCAGCGTGGAGCGGGAGGCCGGCGGGCGCCAGCAGGCTGAAGCAGGCAGCGACGCCGCACATGAGGTCGGCGGCGGTGCTGCTGCGGGCGGTCCAGCGGAGCGCGCCGGCGAGGGAGCGCTGCCCTGGCTTCCGCTCGCCCTCGAGGTCGGCCCTGGCGCTGGGCTATCGATGTAACAGCTGCGCTCTTTGCCCCGCTCACCACGCCATGGCTGGTTTGTGGTGGCGCGTGCTGCGGCAGCGGTGGCTCCCACATGAGCAACCTGCATGCGCCGGATCCGGCGCGCGTATGGAGTGCGAGCTTGGCTTCATAAGGAGTCAGAGCGCTGACGTCCTCGCTTGTTCGCCTGCACTGAGTGCAGCGGTGCGTTTGCTTTTGGGCGCAGGTGCGGGCCGAGCGCGCCGGGTGGGCGGTGCGCGTGCGCGGCGCTGAGTCAGCAGCCGAACTCGCGCATGAGGGGGCCGAGGACGCCGGGGCACCCGGCGACATACGGTGCGGGACCCTGCACCAGACCGCTGACCTGCTGAAAATGTCTATTCAAAGACATGCTGAGTATCATAAGTGCTGCATGAGCATGTCCAGCCGCACAGGGCCACTCTGCACGTCCACAACGCGCGCGCGATCACTTTGCACAGTGTTGCAGAGACTGCAAGTCAAGGAGTCCTTGAACGCTTGTCAAGATAAAGGAATGTGTGCTCCCTGGTGCGCGAGCTCGCGGGCGACGTGGTGCGCCCGGCACCCACGGCACCCGCTGGCTGTGGCGCGCAGGGCGGTATATGAGCTGACGGCTGTCGTGGCGCACGTTGCTGACGCCGGGGACGACGAGGGCGATGATGGCGCGCAGGCGGAGGGGCACCTGGTCGCACACATCCGGGTGCGCCCCGGCAGCTGGACGTCATGAGAGCGGTCTGCGGGGAGGCGTATCCTGTGCCAGCGGGTGCTGTGCTGGCTCGTGCTGCATGCGTGCGCTGCTGAGTGGCCAGTGATAGTGCCGGTGCCTCCCCTTGTCACTGCCACACTGGGGAAGCGGCCCTGCGGAAGGCTTAGGACTGCGCGTGCCTGACCAGGTGCTGCCGCCCTACCTGGACCCCGAGCGCGGCATGCTGCCGCCGCTGGCGGTGCCGCCCTCGCCCGGCCAGTCACCGCTGACGTTCCCGGGGCGCCCCGGCCGCGGACGCGCCGCGGCGGCTGCGGTGGATGTCGCGAGCTTTCGCCCGGAGCCCGGCATGCACCGCTGCCCTTCCCCTTGCATCTTGCAGCCCTGACGCCGCGGCGCATCTCTGCGTCATCTTCTGGCTGATAGTGTAAAAAACACTATAGGTAAGCTCTGTGCCTGTGGCGGTATTTGCGGCCAGACCGAACACTCTGAACGCCGCTTCGCAGCGTGGCTGTGAGCCATAAATGTTGCATGTGGCGAGCGCCAGCGACTTTCACTGCAACACGCAATGCTTCTGCCACGATATACAATGACCCAGCCTCGCATGCACAGGCAGCCTTACAGTCTCGGCAGTCACAACAAGGATGCCGAGCGAGCTGTGAGGGCGCGCAGGCGGGCCGGCACTGGCGGGGGACGCCGCTGCGCCAGAGGACCCCCCCGCCGCTACGGCGCCAAGCCCTGCAGACGGGCGGCCCACGGCGCTGCAGGCGGTGGGTGACGGCGGGGGTGGTGCAGAAGCGGGCGGGGGAGCTGCGCAGCCTGCCAGCGAGGGCCTGGAGCCCCCTGAGGAATTCTTTCATGAGCACCCGACAGGCGCCGTGCAGGCCGATGCGGCCAGCGTGGGCGAGGGCGGTGCACATGCGGAGGATGCCCGCGAAAGCGGTGAGGCGGGGGGGCCAGATGCACGAGAACCTGGGAGCTCTGCAGCAGGAGCTGGGAGCGCTCCCGCAGCTGCCGCCGCAGATGCGCTGGGAGGCGCCGGGGCGGATGCGGCCGAGGCAGTGGGGCCAGCTGGGGCCGAGTGGAGGCTTGGAGGGGGAATACCCGGGGCAGCCGGCGCGGAGGGCGCGGGGGGCGCCGCCGCACCGGCCCCTCCCACAGACCCTGCTGAGCGCCAGGACGCCGACCCGGCCGCCGCGGACGCGCAGAGTGCCGGCCTGCGCGTGCGCCTCGCGCCGCAGGCGCCGCGTGCGGGCAGGCCCGCAGGGCCGGGGGCTGGCGGGGAGGGCGCCGCGGCCGCGCCGGATCCCTGGCTGCTCTTCAATGACGCAGCGGTGAGCCCGTCGTCGGCGGCGGAGGCGCGCGCTCTGTACGACGGCCGCGTGGCGCCCTGCCTGCTCTATTACACGCAGGCGCGCTGCTGCCCATGCTTGTGTCACCGCTTGCTGCGGGGGCAGGCTTGTGCAGCCGCCGCGGTGCACTGGAGCTGGCGTTCGGTGCGCCGTGCGACGGGCTCGGCTGCAGTGACTGTTGCGGCATGGCAGCGCCGCAGCGTGTGAGCACTCCGGCGCGAGCACTGACACACATGCGGTGGAGGCTGGAGCACACTGGGCGGGAAGGAGCGGGCGCCGGGCGTGGCAAGCGCGCAGCTGGGCGAGAGCGGCTGCGCCGATGCTGACCTGCAGATGCTCCTGCTGTGCCAGGCACTCACTTGACTCGCAGCGCACTGCAACGCGCAGCGATGGCCGTCATGACCGTAATCCAACACCACAATCCTACTCAGTGTTGCAAAGCAGCGTGAAGGAATTGAGGTGGTGTTCGCGTGCGCGGGCCGGAGCAGGTGCAGGCGCTGGACGCGGCGGCCGCGCAGCCGGGCGGCGAGCCCGCGCCCGCGCCCGTGCTGAGCTGGCCGGCGTTCCGCGCGCTGTGCGCCGCGCCGCCGCTGCAGGCGCCCGGCGCGCCGCTGCTGCCGGCCACGTTCGCGCCGCTGGGGCGCGACGAGCCGCCCGGGCCGGGCACGCTGCTGGGCCTGGACGCCGAGTTTGTCGCGCACAGCCCGCCCGACACCGCGCTGCGCGGGCGCGCGCCTGGGCGCGTCTGGTAGGGTGGTGAAGCCAGCCGCGGCAGTGGTGCTGCCGGACAGGCGCCTCGACTTCCAGTGGAGAGGCCTGGGCCCTGTATGCTGCTGGCGCCGGACGCCGTCCGTGTTGCATGGACTCCACCCAACATGTCTTACTGGGTCGCGTCCCTGGAACATGTGCGGAGGGGTTCCCCTGAGGCCTGCAGCCGTGTCCAGAAAGAGACTCTGTTAGTAAGTAGCTGCGGTAGCTGCAGGCCGCCGGCGCGCTGACACTGCTGCAAACGCGCGCGCAGCGGCGTGGAGGTCGAGGTGTCGCCGGCACGGCTGGGCTTGCCAAGCGTCAAGCTAATCAGTTGCGGATTTGTGCAAATTTGTTTCAGCATCAATACCTGTGCCCAACGCCCTCATGTGAGGGCTATGCGCCTGAGGAGCTCCAGCTGGCCCCGAGCCCAGACTTGTGCCAGCTGCATGGCAGGGTGCATCTCTGCCTGAGCAAGCCTAACAGACACATAGTCGCACAGACAAACACACAAAAGCATGTTCCTGGCAAGGGTTCTTTGAAGCACATGATGGCAACCTGGCACTGTACAAGGGCAAATAACATGTGGCTGGCAGTTCCCGCTCGCACCCTAACATGTGGCTTGAACACAGGGCCGACCATCGCCGGCTGGTAAAAGCTCGCTGATGATGTGACTGATGCCAAAATCCACATACCCAAGCCCCACAGGTGACGGCATGGCTGAGCCATGCTAAACACATCCACCCCACAAATGACCGCATGGCTAAGCCATGCAGCTGGCCAGAGCCGCCCACCATGCAGCTGCCCTCGGCCGCTCCGGCTCGCAAGTGCGCAAGCTGCTGCAGCCCCGCATGGCGGCGCCCGGGCCGCCGCGAACGCGCTTTGTCGAGCGCACCTGCGCGAGCGCCGTCACCTGCCGAGCTTGCACTTGACCACGTCGCCGGCGCGCCCCGCCTGCAGCGCGGGGGCAGGCCGCCATCGCTCGATGGCGGAGGGCTTGCCGCGGCAGCAGCTCGCCGCGGCGCACGCGCAAGCCGCAGCAAGCTGCAAGGCATCCATGTCCGCCCCTGCCTTGCCGGAATACAGCTTGCTCCGCCGCGCGCGCGGGCGCTGCCGCCGCCGCAGCCGGCCTCATATGCACTCTACTCAGCTGCTGCGGCGGCCGGGGCTGCCCCCGCCGTCGGCCGGTTGGCCTCGCCGCCTGTGCGCGCTGCAACTTTGCCCCGAGCCTTTGCCCTTGGCCACAGCGCGTCCGCACGGGCGTAGAGCGGCGGCGGCGCAGGGGTCGCTGCGCGCCCGGGCCTGCCGTACAAGGTGTATGCTGGGCCGGTCTCCCGCACACGCGCGCCGCGCTGGCCGCATGCTGGCGCTCCTGTGCACTGAGACTCAGCGACGGGCGCCGCCGTCGCGCCGCTGACGCTGCGTCCGCGCTCGGCGGGCACCTTCACGGGCGCCGCCACATGGCGTCCAGCGGAGCGCGGCGGCGCGGCGCGCGCTGCCCAGGCCTCCCGCTGTGCACCTGGCTGCGCTGTCCTCTGAACCAGCATGGCATTGTTCTTGCGCGGCGCCCCGTCGGCCTCAGTGCGCGCGGCTGCAGCCGCGCGCGCCTGAGGCTCCGGCTCAGCGCGCAGCCGCGCGTCTCCCACAGTCTTCGCAGTCTCCGGGTCCTGGCGCAGACACAGGATCAATGCTGCACTCCAGCCAGGCAGATCATGCGCTTATCCGCGCCCTGGCGTGATGCATTGTCCCCGGCTGTGACAGGGCAGACCTGTGGATCAATCATGCCATGCGGGCTGTGCCCTTGTCGGCAGCCGTACAGCATGCACCGCCGCGCCAGGAGATCATGCCAGGACCCCTGGCGGGTGCGCTCTGCAGCTGCTCGGCACACTGGCGCACTGCTGGCCACGAGGGTGCACACGAGCTCGCTAAGTATGGCACAGCCGCCTGCTGCGCCGCCTACTGTGTAGCACAAGCCCCTGTGGCATGAGCCAGGCGCGCGCACCCGCCGGACGCCCAGCGCCAGGGCCTCGCGCACGGCGGCCTCCCTCTCCTCGCGGCGCGCCTGGTCCAGCGCGGCCAGCCGCTGCTCGGCTGCCGCCTCGGCCTCGGCGCGCGCCTCCGCGCGTGCTTGGTGCACCTGGGCAGAGGGTAGTGGTTTTGCCAGCAGAGCATGCACGTCATGATGACATTCATCTTGCCATCACCCCAGCTGAGCTCCACCACCCCATGCCCTGTGCTGCAACATGCATTGCAGTAGGCCGTTCCATGACGCCGCACACACTCTCCGCAGGACCAGGCTCGGGCAGCGTAGCCTACTGCTGCGCTTGCACAGCAGGCTGCGCGCCTGCTTGGCGAGCTCCGCATGCTCATGCGCCAGCGCCGCGGCAACGCGCTGCTCGGCCGCTGCCTCCGCCTCGGCGCGCGCCACAGTGCGTGCTTGGTGCACCTGGGGCAGATTTGCTAAGTAAGCAAGGCGTCATGAACAGGACATGTGCTTCGATACAGTGCAGCTCATCTCCATCACCACTGCCTACGCTGCCACGCAAATGTCGTGTGAAGCGGGTTCCACTCGCAGTCTGGTGCACACACAGTGCAATAATATTCAAAGCAGGCTATGGCAGTGCAGCAAACATCCCTGTTCTCGCACATGCACAGCCAGCTGCGCGCCTGCTTGTCAAGCTCCACACGCTTCAGCGCCAGCGCTGCGGCGATGCGCTGCTCAGCTGCTGCCTCCGCCTCAGCGCGCGCCTCAGTGAGTGCTTGGTGCACCTAGGTACATGTGCTTGTTCAGCAAGGCATCATGAGTAGGACAGGCGCTTCCCTGCACTGCAGCTCATTCTTATCATACTTGCCCATGCTGCCAGGCGCATGACATGTACAGTGGCTCCATTCGAAGTCTGGTTGTGATCACACAGTGCGCAAAAGCAGGCTAGGGCACTGCAGCAGACATCCCTGTCGCCGCACATGCACAGCTAGCAGCGCGCCTGCTTGTGAAGCTCCGCGCGCTGGAGCGCCAGCACCGCGGCCAATCGTTGCTCGGCTGCTGCCTTCGCCTCAGCGCGCGCCTCAGCGTGCGCCTCGGCGCGCGCTTCGGGGGGCGCGGGCTCAGGGCGGGCTCGATGCACCTAGGCAGGACTGCCCCATCAGCAGCCGCGGCACGCTGTGGGGCACGCTTGCCGTGTCAGCCAAGCTCAACACAACATGCCCGATGGTGCCCACATGCGTGACAAGGATCAGCAGGCTAAGTACTTGTTGGTCCTGCAATTGACCATGCGAGAGCAGGCTCCTGCACTGCAGCAAAGCCGCACAAAGTCGTGAGCTGCGCGCCTGCTCGACGGAATCAACGCGCTCATGCGCCAGCGCCGCCGCATAGCGCTGGTCCGCAGTTCGCATGCCCAGACGGCGCGATGCCGCGCGGACGTCTCCTTCGGCGTCGTCCTCATCGATTGCCTCACCAGCACAGCGTGCCTCCGCCTCTGCCACGCCCGGCGCCGCACGCGCGACGCCAGCCTCGTCACCGCTGGGTGCGCCGGCCACCGCGGCCCTGTGCCGCTTGCTGGACCTGCCCTCGGAGGGCAATCCGCTGTCACAGGTGCTGCTCCCCGCCGCTTCGTCCGCGGCCGCCTGCCGCTTGTCGGCCTGGCGGCGCGCCTCTGCGGCCGGAGCTGCCGTGGCAGGGGCGGCATGCTTAGGGTCGGCAGCACTGCCGCCAGCGCTGCCTGAGGCCCGCACAACAGCTTGTTTACAATTCAGGCTCACACTCTCAGGTTCACATTTGCACTGCAACACTAATAATACACAATGCGTTGGGGCTTGGCAGCACTCTGAGACTCCAAGAGCACAGCCTGGGACGGCAGCATGCCCCACCTGCACGCGGGTCATTGCCAGCAGCGCCGCCAGGCTCAGAAGCGCTTTCGAGAGTGCCGAGGGCGTGCGAGCCATCTGACATGCCCACATCATCCTCGCCTGCCGTGCAGTGCAGCAGCCGATCCGCCGCCGGGTCGCCACCGTCGCGCGCGCCGTTAGCCAGCAGCCACATGGACGCTGGCTCATGCTGGTCAGCAGAGCGCGCCGGCGCGGCGGTCGCATCACCTTCGTCGCGCCCGCGCTGCACCACCAAAGTGACATCCTGAATGGCCTGGGCGGGTGCAGTCGCCCGTCCTGCTGCAGGCGCAGCTCCAGCAGCGGGTGTGGCTGCTGGGTGCGCAGCGATGCTGTGCCCAGTGGGCCCCGGCGTTGCTGCACCGGCCAGGCGTGCCCGCCGCTTGCGCGCCTTTCGCTGGCGTGCTGCCTCGAGGCTGGCCTTGCACGACCTGCCATAAAAGGGTGGACATCGGTCAGGAACTCCGCATGAATGCGCATGCGTAGTTGTGCATCTTGCATGCAGCAGGGCGCTCTGCTCAAGCTCACTGGAGCACCTTGCTGAAGCTCACTGGAACTAACACGTTGCTGCGCGAAACGCACTAGCATAACTTTGCAGATTAATATCGTTTTGTGGGCATGCACAGAACTCCCAGTGCGCGGTGGGCGCGTGCCTGCGGCCGCCGCTGAAGGCCTCGAGCACATGAAACTTGCGGCAATATGGACACCAGCGCTGCGGCACGCCGCGGCGCAGCACCGCGGAGCACTTCATGTGCGCAGGGCACAGGCGAGAGTCCAGGTGGTATGCTTTGATGAGCGGCTCGGCGCAGCCCGCCACGCCGCACATACGAGGGCGGTCACGTAGGCGCTGGCCGCTCACTGCTCTGTCAAACCACTCCTCGAGCACGGGCAGCGCATCGCGACTGCGCGCCGCCATGCCACCTGCGTGCCAGCATGTAAGTGAAACAAAGTGCTGCTGGCTGCACAACCCTCAGAGTTTGTCAAAGCGCACAGCACAGGCCTGGCACGCTCAGTCATTGATAAACTTGGCTCAAATGTGCCGCTCTGCAGGCCCTGAGGGCCTGTAGAACCGAAGAGCAGCGAGATTGATTGCACTACCTGCATGCGGGCCGTAGCCAGGAGTGCCGTCAGACTCAGAGGCGCCGTCTGTGGTGCCACAGTCGTCTGAGCCGGACGTATTGGCCACATCACCAATCGCCATGCGGCAGTGCGAGCGTGCTGCTGCGGCGTCGCATGCGCGCTCAGCGGGCAAAGACGCAGGCGCCGCCTCGTGGCCAGAGACGGCCAGCGCGGCGTCCGCGTCGCCGGCGGCGCCCCCGCATTGGACCTGAGACATGTCCAGGAAGACCTGAGCAGGTACCCTCCAGTGCGCTGTAGCAGCGGTCGCGGCCACCGGAAGCGCAGTGCCCCTCGCTGCGCAACCGAAGCTCACTTTGCGGCTTGAGACTCGCAGCCGCACTGGCGCGGCGCGCTCAACGCTGGCGGACCGCCTCGCGTTGCGTGCTGAGGCTGGCTGCACAGCTCCTGCTGCGGCAGGGTGCACCTCAACGATGACCTCGCATGATGCATCATATGAAGTCCATGCCTCTGGCAACAGAGTGCTAAGGCCAGACTTTCTCAGGTGGTGAATTGGTGGGTCACTGCTGCGCCAGCGCCGAGCGCGCTGCAAGCATGAGGCAGGCGCACACCTTCGGCTGCCAGAAAAGGCTCCAAGCGTTTAGAAGCAGTGGCAGCGCTTACACCAGCGCTGCCGCACGCCGCGGCGCAGCACTGCCAAGCACTTGTTGTGCGCGGTGCACAGGTGGGCCTGCAGGTGTCAGATTTTGACAAAGTGCGCTGTGCAGCCCACCACGCCGCACGCGTGGGGTCAACCCGTGCCACCCCTCAAGCACGGGCACATCAGCGTGGCTGTGCGGCAATGTGCCAGACGAGCGCCAGCGCACAGGTGAGCTAAAGCGCGCCGCGTGCTCTACTGCCTTGGAGGTTGTCAGGCGGACGGCGAAGGCCGGCGTGGTGAAATTCAGTGATTCCGGTGAAATTCAGTGATTCCATGACTGAGCAGGCCAGAGCCCCCCACCACGCAGCTGCCCGCGGCCACTCCGGCTCGCAAGTGTGCGCAAGCTTTGCAGCCCCGCATGGTGGCGCCCGGGCCGCCGCGCTCGTGCTCCCCCCGAGCGCGCCTGCGTGAGTGCCGCCGGCGCCCGGATCGCCGTGCGTGCACCTGACCAGATCGCCAGCGCGCCCCGACAGCAGCGCAGGGCAGGCCGCCAGCGCTGAAAGTGGGATAGCTTGGCTCGCCGCGCGCTCGCAAGCCGCAGCAAGCTGCGAGGCAGATACATCCGCCCCTGCCTTCCTGACATACAGCAAGCGTGTCGCGGCGCGCGCAGCCGCGGCCGGTGCCACCCAGCCAGCCTCCCGCGCGTTTAGACAGCTGCTGCGGCCGACGAGGCTGCGCCCGCCGTCGGCCGCTCGGCCTTGCCGCCTGTGCGCGCTGCGCCAGGTCTGCCCCGAGCCTCCGCCCTTGGCCACATCGCGCCCGCACGCGCATAGAGCGGCGGCGGCGCGGGGGTTGCCGTGCGTCCAGGACCGCCGGACAGGGTATACGCAGGGCCTGTCTGCCGCGCGCGCGCGCCGCGCTGGCGGCATGCCAGCACCCCTGTGCGCCCAGGACCCGCGATGGGCGCGGCCGCCGCGCCGCTGACGCTGCGCCCGCGCTCGGCGGGCACCCACACGGGCGCCGCCCAGTGGCGTCCAGCGGAGCGCGCCGGCGCGGCGGCCGCTGCCCATGCCCCCCGCTGCGCACCCGGCTGCGCCGTCCCCTGAATCAGCATGGCGCTGTTCTCGCGCGCGGCGCTGTCAGCCTCAGTGCGCGCGGCTGCGGTCGCGCTCGCCTGAGCCTCCGGCGCAGCGCGCAGCCGCCCGTTCCCCTCCGCCGTTGCGGCATCCGCGCCCTGCCGCAGGCACAGGCAGCAATACTGCATTCCGGCCAAGCAGAAACTTGTGGTGAGTGCGCCCTGGCATAATGTCTCACCTGTGGAAGGGTAGATACAGCATGTCCACGGCGGGCTATTCCCCTGTCAGTGGCGTGCGGCACAGCACCGCCGCGCCAGGAAACGATGTCAGGACCCCCGGCGGGCGCTCTGTTCTTTGCTCTGTCCCTTGGCGCAACGCGTGATGCGAGGGTGCACATGAACGGCCACAACAGGGCACGGTGGCTTGCTGCGCCGCCCACTGTGAAGCGTGTGCCCCTGCGCCTGCGGCCCCTGCGCTGCGGCCAGGGTGTGCCCGCACCCGCCGTACGCCCAGCGCCAGGGCCGCGCGCACGGTGGCCTCCCTCTCCTCGCGGCGCGCCTGGTCCAGCGCGGCCAGCCGCTGCTCGGCTGCCGCCTCCGCCTCGGCGCGCGCCTCGACCCGCGCTTGCTGCACCTGGGCAGAGGGTAGCGCTCGGTCAGCAAAGCATGACGCTTCTGTGGTGAGACAAGCTTGTCTTCACCCCAGCTGAGCTGCGCCACCACATTGCCTATGCTGCATGGCATGTATGGCCGTTCCACGGTGCCGCACAGAATCTGTGCCGGGATCAGGCGTGAGCGTTGCAGCCAACTGCTGCATGCACGACAGGCTGCTCGCCTGCTTGGCGAGCTTCGTGCGCTCATGCGCCAGCGCGGCGGCGAAGCGCTGCTCGGCTGCCGCCTCCGCCTCAGCGCGCGCCTCTATGCATGCTTGGTGCACCTACGCAAATGCGCTCGGTCAGTAAGGCGTGGCACATCTCATTGGACCGGCTTACCCTCTCTCCGGCTGAGCCCCTCTTACGCGTGCCCCATGCCGCCACGCTGGCATGGCGTGTGCAGCCGGCTCAACCACTATCTGACGCATACACACTCTGCAAACAGAGCCCGGGCAGTGGGTGCACTTCTGCAATTCCGCACAGCCAGCATGAGCAGCACCTGCTCGTCCAGCTCCGCGCGCTCATGCGCCAGCGCCGCGGCAATGCGCTGCTCGGCCGCCGCTTCTGCCTCACCGCGCGCCTCGGCGCGCGCTTGGTGCACCTGAGCAAAGTGTTTGCTTGGTCAGCAAAGAGTAGCATGTGAAAATACAAGGTTACCTCCAGCTGAGCGGCACCACCACCCAATGCTCCATGCTGCCCCATGCAGAGCATGTACAGCCATCTCGCTCACGGTCTTTCGCATACATGCTCTGCAGAACCAGGCTGGGGCGTTGCAGCCAGCTGCTGCACATGCACCGCAGGCTGCGCGCCTGCTTGTCGAGCTCCCCGCGCTCACGCGCCAGCGCCGCCGCAAAGCGCTGCTCGGCTGCTGCCTCCACCTCATCGAGCGCCTCGGTGCGTGCGAGCAACACCTGGGCAGACTTTTTAGTCAGCAGTGCATGCACATCATAATGAGGAGGATGGCGCTTGCACTCATCGCCGCTCATATTTACCACCCATGCCCTATGCTGCCACATGAATCGCATGTGCACGTGTGTAATTAGTATGTCGCATATCAACTCGGCGGAAGCAGACTAATGCTGTAACCATTTTAGTGCCGCATGTGCGCAGCAGGCCGCGCGCCTGCTTGACAAACTCCGCACGTTCGAGCGCCAGCGCCGCCGCAAAGTGCTGCTCGGCTGCTGCCTCCGCCTCACAGCGCGCCACGGTGCGTGCTTGGTGCACCTAGGCGCATTGCCTTGGTAAGCAGAGCATGCACGCCATGAGCAGGACGGCACTTGCACTCATGGCGGCTCACATTCACCAGCAGATGCCAAAGGGTGCGCAAACACATTTTCAGCCACGGAGCTCACAGACCACTGAGTGTCGACTCTGTGAACGGCCAAGTGCCGCACGTGCACGATGCTCAGGCTGCGCGCCTGCTTGTCAAGCTCCGCGCGCTGGAGTGCCAGCGCCGCAGCAACGCGCTGCTCGGCTGCTGCCTCCGCCTCAGCGCGCGCCTCGGCGCACGCTTTGTCCACCTAGGCAGAAATGCCCGATCAGCAAGGCGCGGCACGCTGTGGGGCACGCTTGCCGTGTCAGCCAAGCTCACCATGACTTGCCCCATGCTGCACATATGCGTGGCCAGCAAACAGTAGCTTAACTCTCTTCAGTCTCGCAACCGACCATGCATGAGCAGGCTCGATGCACTGCAGCCAGTCACCGCAGAAGGTCCTACGCTGCGCGCCTGCTTGGCAAAGTCCGCGCGCTCATGCGCCAGCGCCGCCGCAAAGCGCGGGTCCGCGTTGCGCACGCCCAGGCGGCGCAAGGCCGCGCGCGTGTCTCTTTCGTTGTCGTCTGCGTCGACTGCCGCACCAGCAAAGCGCGCGTCCGCCTCAGCCGCGCCCAGGGCCGCACGCGCGACGACTGCCTCGTCACTGCGGGGTTCCCCGGCCGCAGCGGCCCTGTGCCGCTTGCTGGGCCTGCCCTCGGACAGCGCTCCTCTGTCACAGTCGTTGCTCCCTGCCGCATCGCGCGCGGCCGCCCGCCGCTTGTCGGCCTCGCACCGCGCCTCTGCGGCCGGAACGGCCGTGGCAGGGGCGACATGCTCAGGGCCGGCAGCGCTGCCGCCAGCGCTACCTGAGGCCCGCAAAATCCAAGCTTGCTTGGAATCAAAGCTTACACTCGCATTCCAAACATTAATATGACACAACACGTTGGGGCTTGGCAGCGCTCTGAATTCGAGAGCACAGCCAGGGACAGGCAGCATGCCCCACCTGCATGTGGGCCATCGCCAGCAGCGCCGCCAGGCTCGGAAGCGCTGTCAGAAGTGCCGGGGGAGTGCGAGCCATCCGACATGTCCATGTCATTGCCGGCTGCCGTGCCGTGAGGCAAGCGGCCCGCTGCCAGGTCGCCGCCATCGCGCGCGCGCTCAGCCAGCAGCCACAATGGCGCTGACTCGTGCTGTTCAGCAGAGCGCGCCGGCGCAGCGGCCGCGTCATCTTCGGCGAGCTCGCGCTGCACCACCCGAGTGATGTCCTGGGTGGCCTGGGCGGGTACAGCCGTCCGCGCTGCCGTGCGCGCAGCTCCAGCTGCGGGCGCGGCTGCTGGGTGCGCACGGGGGCTTCTGCTCTCGGTGGGCCGTGCCGCGGCGCCGCCGGCCAGGCGCGCCCGGTATTGCTTACGCTGACGCGCTGCCGCTACCGGGAGGCTGGCCTGGCAGGACCTGCAGCAGGTCGCATGCACATTGTCTCAGGAACTTCACGCACATGCACAGTTTGCCTCTTGCACGCAGAAGGGCGCTCTGCTCAATCTCAATGCAGCACCTCGCTCTGTGGAGCGCATGAGTGTGCATTGCAGAGGAGCATCAGTTTATGGGTGAGCACAGCGCTCCCAGCGCAAGGTGGGCAGGCGCATACTGGCGGCTGCCGCTGAACGCCTCGAGCGCATGAAACTTGCGGCAGTACGAGCACCAGCGCTGCGGCACGCCGTGGCGCAGCACCGCTGGGCACTTGATGTGGACAGGGCACAGGCGGTACTTCAGGTGGTTGGCTATCACGAGCGGCTCCGCGCAGCCCACCACGCCGCATGCGCGCGGGCGGGCATATGGGCGTACGCCGCTCTCTAGTCCGTCGTGCCACTCCTCGAGCACGGGCAGCACATCGGGGCTGCGCGATGCCATGCCACCTGCGTGCCAGCACGCAAGTGGGACAGAGCGCGCCTCCTGCATGCCCATCGGTGTTCGTCAAGGCGCGCAGCAGGGCTTGGCGCGCCCAGGCAGCAGAGGCTACAGCCCAAAGTTCCCGCCCTCCATGCCCTGAGAGCCAGCAGCCCCGCGCGGTGGCGACATGGCTTGCCCCACCTGCACGCGGGCCGTCGCCGGCATCGCTGCCAGGCTCGGGAGCGCCGTCCGCAGTGCTGGGGGCGTATGACGAGGCAGAAGTTGAGCCAGACGTGTCATCTACATCATCGGCCGCTGCGCGGCTGCGCGGGCGCCTCGCTGCTGCACTCGTGACGCAGGCGCGCTTGGCGCGCGACTGCACGAGCGGTGTTGCATGCTGCCTAGCAGAGCGTGCCGGCGTGACCGCCGCGTCGCCGCTGGCGCGCGAGGTCTGGAACACAGGAGTGCTGTCCTGGGTGACCTGGCTTTGTGCGTGTGTCTGCGCTGCCGCAGGCGCAGCTTCAGCGGAGGGTGCGGCTGCTGGGTGCGCAGCGCTGTTGTGCCCGGTGGGCCCCGGCGCGGCTGCACTGGCCAGGCGCGCCCGCTGCTTGAGCATGTGGTCCTCGCGCTTTGTCTTGAGGCTGGCCATGCAGGACCTGCCGCGGGTCCGGCGCAAAGCGCTCAGAACAGGACAGGCAGGCTTTTGAATCAATTCAAAATCACTGCAAAATGACAATGACATTAACGCCGTTCCCAGCGGCCAAGAGATGCAGCCATCTATCGCACATGTCCTGCCCCTGCTTTCCCATTCATTGTTATGACTTCTATAGTCAGAAGCTTTCCTCTAAATTCAGTGTTCCAACCCCCTTGGACATGTGCATGCTTGCGGAGTCATGCCTCTTGAATGCGACACTGCTCGGCCTATCAACCTGGCTATACATAGCGCACGAACCTGTCGACGAACAGGTGCATCAGGTTTGGGTAGCGCTGTGCGCAACCAGTGCAAGGCAGGCGCGCACATTTGGCTGCCATAAAATGCTCCGAGCGCGTGGAAGCAGTAGCAGTTCCCACACCAGCGCTGCGGCATGCCGCCGCGCAGCACCGCGAGGCACTTGATGTGTGCATCGCACAGGCGGGCCAGCATGTGTCTCTTTGTGACGGGCTGCAATGCGCAGCCCTCCACGCCGCACGCCTTGGGTCGCTTGCGTGGGTCGCTCAAGTGCCACTCCTCAAGCACGGGCAGGTCGGCGTGGCTGTGCGGCGCCATATGCCAGCGCACAGGTGAGCCGAAGCGCGCCGCGTGGTACACTGCCTTGGAAGTCGTCAAGCGCGCGGCAAAGGTGTCGGCGTGAAAGATTGCAACGAGTGCAGCGCAGGACGGGCTCCCTGCGACCTCAACGCCCTGCCACTCTTGAACATGAAGAGCCAGTGGTCTTTGCAGGAGGCGGGCCGTGCAAGGCTGCGATAAGCAGCCCAGGGCTGCGGACAGGCGCACCAGGTGCAGGTCCTTGTTCCAGAGGAGGACGCGCAAGTGCTGAGGGCACATTTGTGATCACCGCGCAGCTGTCTGGCGCAGGAGCACTGTTCCTCAGCAGAGTAGCACAGGTCGTGCTCGCCCGGCGCAACTGTCCGGCGGATTGTACTTGATGCGCATTTGCTCGCTACTTGGTCCAGGACCAGGTCTGGCGAGTGCTTGCAAGTATAAGCTAGGGTACAATATTTAAATTTTGCTGGGCTGTTGATGTTTCTCCCCAACAGGGCTGTGCGGTTGATAATAACAGCTCATCTACTACGGCTGTGAGTTTGTTTGTCTCAGCTTCGTTATCTGCTTGGCAGCCACCATGTGAGGGCTGAGCGCCTGAGCAGCCCGAGTTGGCCCAGAGCCCAGACTTGCTCCCGTGCAGCTGGCAAGAAGGTCTCTGCATGAGCCAGCTTTTGACAAACTCAGGGTCGCACTGACGAATAAAGCAAAGTCCCTGGCAAGCATTCTGTGAAGAAATGCATGTGGTGGCAGCATGGCATTGTATAAGGACGGGAAAGACGCAGTTGGCGGTTGTGTGCTCGCATGCATTGAGCAGGTGGCCAGGCGCTTGCCCACAGGGGCTTAACAATTTAGCCTGAGACCCTCCGGCTGGCAAGAGCTGGCTGATATGTGACTGATGCATCAAACCCACTTACGCAAGTCCCACAGGTGATGACATGACTGAGCCATGCAAATCCAGCCCTGCCACACCGGTGAGTGCATGGCTGAGCCATGCAACTGGCAAACGCGAGCTGGCCCACCATGCAGCTACCCGCAGCCGCTCCGGCATGCAAGTGCGAGGAGAGCTGCTGCAGCGCACGCGATCCGTCAAGCGCGCCTGCGTGAGGGCCGTCACCCGCCGCGCTTGCCCCTGACAGGTCGCCGGCGCGCCCCGCCGGCAGCAGGGGCAAGCCGCCAGCGCTCAACATGAGGAGGATTGGCGCGACAGCGGCACGCCGCGGCGCGCGCGCAAGCTGCAGCAAGCTTCAAGGCGGCCGCGTCCGTCCCTCCCTTGCCAACACAGCGCTTGCCTTCGCCTCGCACGGGGTCGCGGCCGCCGCCAGCCAGCCAGCCCCACATGCATCTAGATACCTCCTGCCGCCGCTGGGGCTGCCCCCGCCGACGGCCGCTCGGCCTTGCTGCCTGTGCGCGCTGCGCCAGGTCTGCCCCGAGCCTCCGCCCTCGGCCATATTGCGCCCGCACGTGCATAGCGCGGCGGCGGCGCAGGGGTCGCTGTACGCCCGGGACCGCCGGAAAAGGTGTATACAGGGCCTGCCTCCCGCGCGCGCGCGCCGCGCTGGCCGCATGCCGGCACCCCTGTGCGCCCAGCGTTGGCAATGGGCGCGGCCGCCGCGCCGCTGACGCTGCGCCCGCAATCGGCGAGCCCCCACACCAGTGCCGTCCCTTGGCGTGCAGCGGAGCGCGCCGGCGCGGCGGGCACTGCCCAGGGCTCCCGCTGCGCACCCGGCTGCGCCGCACCAGGTACCAGCATGGCTTCCCTCACGCGCGCGGGCTTATCAGCCTCAGTGCGCGCAGCCGCAGCGGCGCGCCTCTGGGGATCCGGCTCAACGTGCAGCGCGTCCCGGGCCGTTGTGGCAGTCTCCAGGCCCTGGCGCAGGCACAGGCAGGAGTGCTGTACACCGGCGGAGCAGAACATGCAGGGTCCACGCCCTGATATGATGCAGAGTACTCCGCTGTCACAGAGTATATCCATGAAACAATCATATATACGGCGGGCTGTGCCCTTGTCAGCAGCCTGCGGCATGCACCGCCGCGCCGCGAAACCATGCCAGGACCCCCGGCGGGCGCGATTTTCAGCGGCTTGGTGATATGTCTGTCGCACTGTGTGTTATGAAAATATATAAAGAGGCATGCCAGATAGGGATGCGGGCGGGCGAGCGCCCACCGGCCGGGCGCCCAGCGCCAGGGCTGCGCGCACGGCCGCCTCCATCTCCTCGCGGCGGGCCTGGTCCAGCGCGGCCAGCTGCTGCTCAGCTGCCGCCTCCGCCTCGGCGCGCGCATCGGCGCGCGCTTGGTGCACCTGGACGGAGGGTAGCGCTCGGTCAGGCAAGCATACCACATTATATAGAGGCAAGCTTGCCTCCAGCTCAGTTCCACAACCCCGTTGCCCATGCTACCAAAGGCAGAGCATGTGCAGCCGTCAGGTCCTCACCTGCTTAATGAGCTCCGCGCGCTCATGCGCCAGCGCCGCGGCCAAGCGCTGCTCGGCTGCCGCCTCTGCCTCAGCGCGCGCCTCGGCGCGCGCCCGGTGCACCTAGGCAGGACTGCCCGATCAGCAAGGCGCGGCACGCTGTGGGCCACGCTTGCCGTGTCAGCCAAGCTCACCACGACATGCCCCATGCTGCCCTCATGCATGGCAGTGTACAGGGGGCCTGTCTGTCAGTCTTGCGGCTGACCATGCGAGAGCCTCGCACAGTAATCGTGACAGAGCTGACTGCTGCACTGCAGCTGACCACCGCGCAAAGCCAGAAGCTGCGCGCCTGCTTGGCAAAGTCCGCGCGCTCATGCGCCAGCGCCGCCGCAAAGCGCGGGTCCGCGCTGCGCACGCCCAGATGGCGCAATGCCGCACGCGCATCTCCTCCGTCGTCGTCCTCGTAGGCCGCCGCACCAGCAAGGCGTGCCTCCACCTCAACCGCATCCAGCGCCGCACGCGCGACGCCAGCATCGTCACCGCGGGGTGTTCCAGCCGCTGCGGCCCTGTGCCGCTTGCCGGGCCTGCCCTCGGAGGGCGCTCCATTGTCATAGTCGTTGCTCCCTGCCGCGTTGCCTGCGGCCGCCCGCCGCTTGTCGGGCTTGCGGCGCGCCTCGGCGGCCGGAGCTGCCGTGGCAGGGGCGCCACGCGCAGGGTCGGCAGCACTGCCGCCAGCGCTACCTGAGGCCCGCCCAAACAGCCTGCTTAGAGTCAACCTTACACTCTCTTGCAGCAATGAGAAGACACCATGAGTTGGGGCTTGGCAGCGCTTCGAGACTCAAGTGCACTGCCAGGGACAGGCGGCGTGCCCCACCTGCATGCGGGGCGATGCCAGCACCGCCGCCAGGCTCGGAAGCGCTGTCGAACGTGCCGGGGGCGTGCGAGCCATCCGACATGTCCACATCATTGCTGGCAGCCGTGCCGTAACGCAAGCGGCCCGCCGCCGGGTTGCCGCCGTCGCGCCCGCGCTCGGCCAGCAACCACATGGACGCTGACTCAGGCTGTTCAGCTGAGCGCGCCGGCGCGGCGGCCGCGTCACCTTCGGCGCGCTCGCGCTGGAGCACCCGAGCGACGTCCTGGTTGCCCCGGGCGGGTGCAGTCGCCCGCGCTGCCGCGCGCGCAGTTCCAGCTGCGGGCGCGGCTGCTGGGTGCTGCGCAGCGCTGCTGTGCCTGGTGGGCCCCGGCGCGGCTGCACCGGCCAGGCGCGCCCGGTGCTTGCGCATATACGCTGCCGCTGCCTGGAGGCTGGGCATGCAGGACCTGCCGCGGTGTCCAGCACACATCGCTCAGGAACCCCGCATGAATGCGCATGCGCACTGTGCCTCTGACATGCAGCAGGGCGCTCTGCTCAGGCTCACTGGAGCACCTTGCTACGTGGAGCGCACGACCAGACGTTTGCAGAGGAGAGTCAAACTGTGGGTGAGCACAGCGCTCCCAGCGCGAGGTAGGCAGGGGCGTACCTGCGGCTGCCGCTGAATGCCTCGAGCGCGTGGAACTGGCAGCATCGTGAGCACCAGCGCTGCGGCATGCCGCCTCGCAGCACCGCGGGGCACGTCATGTGCGCAGGGCACAGGCGGGCGCTCAGGTGGTGAGCTTTAACGAGCGGCTCCGCGCAGCCCGCCACGCCGCACATGCGAGGGCGGTTGCACGGGCGCTGGCCGCTCACTGCTCCATCGTACCACTCCTGGAGCACGGGCAGCGCGTCGCGGCTGCGCGCCGCCAGGCCACCTGCGTGCCAGCGTGTCAGTGAGACAAAGCGTGCTGCTGGCTGCATGCCCCTCAGTGTAGTTCAAAGCGCGCAGCACAGGCCCAGCGCGCTCAGGCAGCAGAGACTACAGCCCAGATTCGCCTCCTTCACCATCCAAGGGCCAGCACACCGCACGGAGCGAAGTTGCTTGCCCCACCTGCATGCGGGTCGGAGCCAGCAGCGCCGCCAGGCACCGGAGCGCCGTCCGTTGTTCTCGGGGCATATGGCGAACCAGGAGCTGAGCCGGACGTGTCAACCGCATCATCGGCCGCCGCGCGGCTGCGCGAGCGGCTCGCTGCTGCACTGCTGATGTTGCGCGCGCGCTCAGCGGGCGACCGCACCGGCGCCCGCTGCTTGCGCCTGTAGCTCTTGCGCGCTGCCGCTTTCTTGAGGCTGGCCATGCAAGACCTGCCGCGGCGTCCGGTGCAAAGCGCTCAGAACAGGGCAGGGAGGGTTCCCTGTCATGTCACAATGGCCTTCCACGCAGGACCGTTGCCATATCCTTCGTTGCGATTGCAGGGGCATCCAACCGTCCATTGTTTTCACGTCAGTAATGAGAAAGGACAACCCTCTCACTTCAGTGCTCCAATCCCACTTGGCATGTGCATGCGGGGAAACTCATGCCTCTTGAAAGCGGCACTGATTGAGCACTCCATAGCACCTTGCTGACAGAGCGCACGACTTGTTTCAACTAGTAGATGCGTCATTCTTGGGGTGACCAGAGTGCTCCCAGCGCGAGGCGGGCGCGCACTTCAGGCTGCCGCTGAACGCCTCGAGCGCGTGATACATGTGGCAGTTGCCACACCAGCGCTGCGGCACGCCGCCGCGCAGCACTGCGCGGCACTGGTAGTGCGCAGCGCACAGGCAGGCCTCCAGGTGGCAGTATTTGACGAGCTGCGCAGTGCAGCCCTCCACGCCGCACACGTGAGGGCCAAATACTGAGCGCACTCCATCATGCAGCACAGGCAGGTCAGCAACCTCAGGCGACGCCGTGCCGCCTGCGCGCCAGCGCGCAGGTGGGATCACGCACAGCATTGGCTTAGGCGGAGGTCATGAATGCGCACAGCAGCGCCCTGGCATGCTGGTTAAGCTGTGACCCAGCTCAAGGTTGCCGCCCGCGCCCTCCAGTGCATACGCCCTAGGGGCCAGCAGCACTTCTTACGACATGGCAGCACTGCAGGCAGCAGGCCTGATTGGCCACCTGCATGCAGGCCGGCGCCAGCAGTGCCGTCAGGCTCGGGCGCGCTGTCTTCGGAGCCGGAGGTGTCTGACCCAGATGCGTCCGTCACGGCCGTGTTGCAGTGCGAGCGAGGCGCCGCTGCGTCGCCGACGTGGCGCACGCGCTCAGCGAGCGGCAACGCGGGCGCTGCTTCTTGATCGGAGAAGGCCAGCGCGGCGTGCGCGTCGCCGGCGGCGCGCCCGCGCCGGACCTGAGACACGTTCAGGGAGGCCTGAGCAGGTACACCGGGAGTGCGCTGCAGCTGCGGGCGCGGCCGCTGGGTGCGCATCGCCAATGCGCATGGCCACGGCTGCCCGGGCCGCGCGCGCCTGACGCTCACGTGGCGCCTTGGGACTCGCGGCCGCACTGGCGCGGCGCGCTCGATGCCTGCGCTTCGCCTCACGGTGCGAGCTGAGGCTGGCTGCGCAGCTCCTGCCGCAACTGGGTGCGCCTCAATGAGGACCTTGAAAATTTTGCCATATGGAGTCATGCCTCTGACAACAGGTCACTGAAGCCAGCGCAGTGTAACACCTTGCTACAAGCGCAGTTTAAAGTTGTGATAGAGGCGGGTCGACCCTGCGGAAGCGCCAGACAGGCGCGCTGCAAGCGCGAGGCAGGCGCACACCTTCGGCTGCCAGAAAATGCTCCGAGCGCGTGGAAGCAGTGGCAGCGCTTACACCAGCGCTGCCGCACGCCGCCGCGCAGCACTGCGGGGCACTTGATGTGCATGGCGCACAGGCGGGCCTGCAGGTGTCTCTTTGTGATGAGCTGCACGGCGCAGCCCTCCACACCGCACGCGTGGGGTCGTTTGCGTGCTATGTGCCACTCCTCCAGCACGGGCACGTCAGCGTGGCTGTGCAGCGCCATGCCATACGCGCCCCAGCGCACAGGTGAGCTGAAGCGCGCGGCGTGCTATACTGCCTTGGAGGGCGCCAGGCGCACAGCAGAGGCCGGTGTGGTGTTAGCGGTGAGTACAGCGCGGACTGGGCCACCTGCACTCCCGATGCCCCGCCACTCTTGAGAGTGGAGCCAGTGGTTTCAGCGTGAGCTGGGCAACGCAAGGCTGCGATGAGCAGCTCAGGGCTGCGGACAGGCGCACCGGGTGCAGGTTGGTGTTCCAAGGGAGGATGTGAAGCTGAGGGCGCTGGCGCTCCTGTGATGCCAGCGGAATGTCTTGCGCAGGAGCACTATTCCTCAGCACATAGCACAGGCGCTGCTCGCCAGGCGCGAAGTGTCGGCGGAGCGCAATATTGCAGTTTTGCTCGTTTCACCTGTCCAGGACCTGGACAGGTCTCGAAAATGTGTCCTAGGTGTAACAGAACACATTTTGGAAGCAGAAGATGCTGGGGCTGTGCGGTGTGTTGACAGCCAAGCTAATCGGTTGCGTATTTGTGCATCATCGTGTTTCAGCATCAACATCTGCCCGACGCTCCCATGTGAGGGCTGTGCGCCTGAAGAGTTGCAGATGGCCCAGAGCCCAGACTTGTTCCAGCTGCATGGCAGGGTGCAGTTGCAAGGTTTTGCATGAGCCAGCTATTTGCAGACACAGGGTCGCACCGACAAACAATACATGTACATGACAAGCATTTATAAGGCATTGCACTGTGTGACAGCCTGGCACTTCTTTGAGGACAAATTAAATGCAGTTTGCAGCTGCCGCTTGTACCTCTTACGCACCTGACCACGTGGCCAGGCGCTTATATACAGGGCTGGAGCGCTCTGGCTGGTAATAGCTGGCTGACCCGCTGAAACTTATCCACTGACACAAAAAGTTAGCTAATGACCCACAGGTGACTGCATGGCCGAGCTATGCAAACTTAACCCAAACCCTACCCCCACACTTGCTTGGCTGAGCCATGAGCTGCCCACCATGCAGATGCCCGCGGCCGCGCCCGCTCATAGATGCGCGCACGCTGCTCCAGCCATGGTGGCGCATGATGGCGCCCGGCTGACGGTCGAGCATGCCTGCGCGAGCGCCGCTGGCGCCCGCTGCGCTTGCACCTTGACCAGGTTGCGGGCGCGCCCCGCCAGCAGCGCAGGGGCAGACCGCTAGCGCTCATCGCAGCAAGCTGCAAGGCAGCCGCGTCCGCCCCTGCCTTGCCGACTTGCCTTGCCGACACACAGCTTGCTCAGACGCGCGCGCGATTGCGGCCGCCGCCACCCAGCCGGCTTTACATGCATCAGACAGCTGCCAAGGCTGGCTTCACCCCCACCGTTGACCGCTCGGCCTTGCCGCCTGTGCGCGCTGCGCCAGGTTTGCCCCAAGCCGTTATCCTTGGCCACATCGCGCCCGCACGGGCATAGAGCGGCGGCGGCGCGGGGGTCGCTGTGCGCCCAGGACCGCCGGACAGGGTTTATGCAGGGCATGTCTCCCGCGCGCGCGCGCTGCACTGGCCGCATGCCGGCACCCCTGTGCCAGGCGCGGCTGCCGCGCCGCTGACGCTGCGCCCGCGCTCGGCGGGCATCCGCACGGGCGCCGCCCAATGGCGTCCAGCGGAGCGCGTCGGCGCAGCAGGCGCTGTTCAGGCCCCCCCGCTGCGCACCCGGCTGCGCCGCCCCCAATACCAGCAGGGCTTCCCTCTCGCGCGCGGCTCAGTCGGCCTCAGTACGCGCGGACGCGGCGCCGCGCGCCTAAGCTTCTGAGTCAGTACGCAGCCGCGCGTCCCGCTCCTTGGTCGCAGCATCCGTGCCCTGGCGCAGGCACATGCAGATTCTGCATCCCAAGCCAGCAACATGCAGTGTCCATGCCCTGGCGTGATGCATGTCCTCAGCTGTGACAGGGCAGACCCGTGAACCAAGGATGTCTATGGCAAGCCGTTCCCTTGTCAGCAGCCTGCGGCATTCGCCGCACACAGGCGCACTGTGTGCTGCGGAGGTGCACATAATCTGGCTGAACAAGGCACGGCGGCCAGCTGCGTCGCCAAATTGCAAAGCGCGGCCCCTGTGCCAGGGCAATATGCGGGTGTGCTCTGTGGCGGCTTGGTGGCATGTCTGTCACACTGTGTGTCGTAAAGTGTACACCGAGAGGCGTGCCAGGGGGTGCGCGCACCCGCCCCGCGCCCAGCGCCAGGGCCATGCGCACGACAGCCTCCCGCTCCTCGCGGCGCGCCTGGTCCAGCGCGGCCAGCCGCAGCTCGGCTGCCGCCTCCGCCTCGTTGCGCGCCTCGACGCGCGCTTGCTGCACCTGGCCAGAGGGCAGCGCCCGATCAGCAGAGCATAAACACCGATATATAAAGACAAGCGCTTGCCTCCAGCTGAGCTTCATCACCCCATGACCCATGCTGCCACATGCAGAGCATATGCAGCCGTCTCGCTCACAATCAGCCGCACACATTTGCTGCAAAACCAGGCTCAGGCAGTGCAGCCTATCGCTGCACATGCACAAAAAGCTCCTCGCCTGCTTGACCAGCTCCGCGCGCTCAAGCGCCAGCGCCGCGGCAATGCGCTGCTCGGCTGCTGCCTCCGCCACGCGCGCGTCGGCATGCGCTTGGTACACCTAGGCAGAATGACTTGATCAGCAGGGCAGGGCACATGTTGGGAGGACAGGCTGGCTGAGCTCCGCTTCTACACGCCCCATGCCACACCCACATGGCAGGTGTAGCCGTGGCAACCATCAGCCGACGCGTCCACACTGCGCAGAACCAAGCCAGAGCAGCGCTGCACTGCCGCACTGCTGCACAATAGACTGAACTGCACCTGCTTGTCGAGCTCTGCACGCTCAAGCGCCAGCGCTCCAGCAAGTCGCTGCTCGGCTGCCGCCTCCGCCTCGGCGCGTGCTTGGTGCACCTGGGCAGAGGGTAGCAGTTTTGCCAGCAAAGCATGGCACTATTATGACAATCAGCTTGCCATCACCCTAGCTGAGCTCCACCACCCCATGCCCTATGCTGCAAGATGCATGGCCAGTACGGCCGTTCCACGACGCCGCACACACTCTCCGCAGGACCAGGCTCTGGCGGTGCAGCCCACTGCTGCGCATGCACAGCAGGCTGCGCGCCTGCTTGTTGAGCTCTGCGCGCTCATGCGCCAGCGCCGCGGTGAAGTGCTGCTCGGCTGCCCCCATCTCAGCACGCGCCTCGTTGCGTGCGAGCAACACCTAGGCAGACTACCTCGGTCAGCAGAGCATGCGTACATGAGTAGGACAAACACACTTGCCTTCACGGCAGCCAACATACCTCACACATGCCCCCTGTTGGCAAATGCATCACATGTGCAGCCGGGTATTTCCAGTCCACCGTACTCATCTCTCCGGATGTAGGCTAAGACTGTGACTGGTCAAGTGCCGCACATGCACAGCAAGCTGCGCGCCTGCTTGTCAAGCTCTGCGCGCTTGAGCGCCAGCGCTGCAACAAATTGCTCCTCGGCTGCCGCTTCCTCCGCGCGCGCCTCGGCACGCGCTTGGTCTACCTAGGCACATCCGCTCAATCGACAAGGCGTCATGAGCAGGACGGCCGCTTCCAGACACTGCCGCTCTCAATCTTCAGTGCCATGCTGCCACTCGCATGGCATGTACAGCGGCTGCACTCGCACTTAATTGCACAAACAGTGCAACAGTAAAAAGCAGAGTATGGCAGTGCTGCGGACATGCCTGTTGCCGCACATGCACAGCCAGCCGCGCGCCTGCTTGACAAGCTCCGCGCGCTCGAGCGCCAGCGCCGCGGTAATGCGCTGCTCAACCGCTGCCTCCGCCTCCGCGCGCGCTTCAGTGCGCGCTTGGTCCACCTAGGCTGACTTGCTTGATCAGCAGCACGTGGCACACAATGAGAAGACAAGCCTAACTTCACGAGACCAGCTGAGCTCCGCGTCTTTGTGCCCCATGCAGCCACACCCGCATGGCGTGTGCAGCCACCTCTCAATTATTGTCTGACGATTCACATTCTTCAGAACCAAGCCAGAGCACTGCCGCACTGCCGCACAAACAGACTGAGCTGCACCTGCTTGTCGAGCTCCGCGCGCTCAAGCCCCAGTGCCGCGGCCAAGCGCTGCTCGGCTGCTGCCTCCGCCTCAGCGCGCGCCTCGGCGCGTGCTTGGTGCACCTAGGCAGACTTGCTCGATCAGCAAGGCGCGGCACGCTGTGGGGCACGCTTGCCGTGTCAGCCAAGCTCATCACGGCATGCCCCATGCAGACCACGTGCGTGGCACTGAATAGCAGGCTCACTCTCAGTCGATGGCGCAGCAGACCGTGCGAGAGCAGGCTGCTGCACTGCAGCAGACCACCACAAAGTCATGAGCTGCGCGCCTGCTCGGCGAAACCTGCGCGCTCACGCGCCATCGCCGCGGCATAGCGCTGGTCCGCCTTGTACACGCCCAGACGGCGCGATGCCGCGCGCGCGTCTCCTCCCTCGTTGTCTTCATCGGCCGCCTCACCAGCACAGCGTGCCTCCGCCTCAACCACGCCCAGCGCCGCACGCGCGACGCCAGCCTCGTCACCGCGGGGTGCCCCGGCCGCCGCGGTCCTTTGTCGCTTGCCGGGCCTGCCCTCAGAGGGCGCTCCTCTGTCACAGGCGTTGCTCCGTGCCGCAACGCCCGCGGCGGCCTGCTGCTCGTCGGCCTTGCGGCGCGCCTTGGCGCGCGGACCTGCCGTGGCAGGGGCGGCATGCTCAGGGTCGGCAGCCCTGCCGCCAGCGCTACCTGAGGCCCGTACAGCAGCTAAATTGGAACAAAAAAATTCACACTCGCATTGCAACATTGATATGACACAAAGTGTTGGGGGTTTACAGCGCTCTGAGGCTCTAGAGCACTGCTACGGACTGGTAGCATGCCCCACTTGCACGCAGGCTCTTGCCAGCAGCGCCGCCAGGCTCAGGGGTGCCGTTCGCAGTGCTGGGGTCGTATGGCGAGCCAGAAGCTTTGTCAGACGTGTCAGCTATATCATCGGCCGCCGTGCGGCTTCGCAAGCGGCTTGCTACTGTACTGCTGATGCGCGCGCGCTCAGCGGGCAACTGCACGGGCGCTGTTTTACGCTGCTCAGCAGAGTGCGCCGGCATGACAGCCGCTTCGCCGACCCCGCGCGCGCGCTGGAACACCTGAGTGCTGTTGTCAGTGTCCTGGCCATGCGCGTGTGTCTGCGTTGTCGCACCAATCACCGCGAGCGCTTGCCGGTTGCGCTTTTCACGCTCGCTCTGTTCCTTGAGGCTAGCCACGCAGCACCTGCCGCGGGTCCGGGGCAAATAGCTCAGAACAGGGCAGGCAAGGTTGCAAACCATTTCAGCATGCCATTCTGAGGCAACCGTCGCAAACGTCCGGTCCTTGCACTTGCCGAGGCTTCAACACCAGTGATATCACTCCAATGTCCAGAAAGTGCAGGCCTCTGACTTCAGCGCTCAACCCTCTCTGGCGTGTGCAAGCATCTTTTTTTGCAACTCTGATTGAGCTATCTAGACCTCCTTGCTGTACAGAGCGCACTGCACTGCGCTGCACTGCACTTCGCTGCACTGCGCTGCACTGCGCTGCGCTGCGCTGCACTGCCTGTCATCGAACAGGTGCAATCAGTCTTGGGGGTGACCAAAGCGCTCCCAGCGCAAGTCGGGCGCGCACCTCAGGCTGCCAGAGAACGCCTCGAGCGTGTGGCATGTGCGGCATTTCGCACAGCAGCGCTGCGGCACGCCGCCACGCAGCACCGCGGGGCACTTGAAGTGCGCATTGCACAGGCGGGCCTGCAGTTGTCTCTTTGTGACAAGCCGCAAAGCGCAGCCCTCTACGCCGCACGCCTTGGGTCGCTTGTGTGGGTCGGCGCTTGCGTGCCACTCCTCAAGCACGGGCATGTGGGCGTGGCTGTGCAGCGCCATGCCGTCTGCCAGGTGAACCAAAGCGCGCCGCGGCCTATATTGGAGGTCGTTGAGCGCACGGCAAAGGCCAGCGTGGTTGATTACAACGAATACAGCGCGGGATGGGCCGCCTGCGCCCTCAACGCCCTGCCACTCTTAATTATGAAGAGCCAGCGGTTTTCACACGTAGCGGGCAGGCAACGCAAGGCTCCGCTGAGCAGCCCAGGGCTGCGGACAGGCGCACCAGGTGCCAGTAGTTGTTCCAAAGGAGGAGGCGCAAGCGCTGAAGCGCTCTTGTGATGACCGCGCAGCTGTCTGGCGCAGGAGCACTGCACCTTGGTGGAATAGCACGGGTCCTGCTCGCCCGGCGCAACTGTGTAGCGGATTGTACTTGATGCGCATTTGCTCGCTACTGGTCGCAGGACCAGGTCCCAGTCTGAGCTAGGGTAACAATATAATTCAAGCAGAAAAGGGCTGAGGCTATCAACATCCACAGCTTGATTGACTTCGCTTGCTCACTACCCTGCCTGACAGTCGCCATGTGAGGGCTGGGCGCCTGAGCAGCCGGAGTTGGCCCAGAGCCCAGACCTGCTCCAGCTGCATGGCAGGGTGCAACTCTGCGTGAGCCAGCTGTTTACAAAACCACATGCATGTTTACTGGCAGTAACTTACTGGTGAGAGTGAGTGACGCATTGCACATGGAGTCGGCCTAGCACCAAGTAAAGGACAAGTAACATGCGGTGCTGCTCGCATTCCCGACTCATTTCACTCTGGGCCCTGGCGAATAAAAGACATCATTCTCTGGCAGGTAGAGCTGATTGCGGCCCCATTCAAGTCACTCACACAAGAACGCATTCCACCCCAAAGTCTACCCACGCAGCTCTGGCAGGTAGAAGTGATTGAGGCGGAAGTTCACCTACTCGCGCATGTCACCCCGAAACGGACTCATGCAGCTGGCAGGCCAGAGCCGCACAGCACAAAGATGCCCTGCGATCACAGGCGCGCGCAAAATGCGGCAGGCCCCGCATGGCGCCGTCTGAGCCGCTACAGGTGCGCCTTGTCGCGCGCGCAAGCGCAAACGCCGCCCGCGCTGTGATGTTGCACCCGGTCGCGCTGCCGGCGCGCCCGCCAGTGGCGCAGGGCCAGGCCACATGCGCTGCCCTCCCTGGCCGCCACGTGGGTGCTCCGCCGCGTGCGCAGGCATAACCGCCGCCGCCGCTGTACTGAAAGTCTCCGGCATCTAACCAGCTGCAGGGTGGGGTGCGCCCGCGGTCGGCCGCTCGGCCGTGCCGCCTGTGCGCGCTGTGGCATGTCCGCCGCGAGACACGACCCTGGGCCATATCGCGTCCGCGCGCGCATAGAACGGCGGCTGCGCAGGGCTCGCTGTGCGCCCAGGAGCGCCCGAAGCGGGTGCGGCCGCCGCGGCGCTGGCGCTGCGCCCGCACGCGGCCGGCACCCGCGCGGGCGCCGCCCCATGGCGTCCAGCGGAGCGCGCCGGCGCGGCGGGCGCGGCCCAGGCCCCGCGCTGCGCACCCGGCTGCGCCGGCCCCGGCACCCGCAGGGCGTCGCGCTCGCGCGCGGCTTTGTCGGCCTCTGCGCGCGCGGCTGCGGCCGCGCGCGCCTGCGCCTCCAGCTCAGCGCGCAGCCGCGCCTCCGCCGCCTTGGTCGCGGTCTCCATACCCTGGCACAGGCACAGGCAGCACATTCAGCTGGTGCCACCTGGGTACCGCGGCGCCTGGTGCGCATACTGATCAACGTCTCAAGCGCCTCTATCAGTGTGCAGCACGCGCCGCTGCCCCACAGCCCATGGACCAAGCGGGCCTGCTTTGTGGCTGTTTGATGGCATAGCTCACGGTGTGTTGCACAGGCGGACATGCGACATATGCCAGGGGAAGCAGGCACGCTGGGCAAGCCCTCGCCTGCCGGACGCCCAGCGCCAGGGCGTCGCGCACGGCGGCGTCCCGCTCCTCGCGGCGCGCCTGGTCCAGCGCGGCCAGCCGCTGCTCGGCTGCCGCCTCCGCCTCGGCGCGCGCCTCGGCGCGCCCCTCGTCGCGCGCCTCCCGCACCTGGGCAGCGGCTCCCTGATCATGAAGGCGTGGCCCATGTTGAGACGACAAGCTTGCCATTGCCGTAGCTGAACGTTGGTGTCACATGTCCCATGCTGCCACGCACGCATCGCATGTACAGCCGTCTCACTCGCATTCAGTCGCATACACGTTCTCCGTGGAGCGGGCTCAGGCGGTGCAGCCTAGCGCCACGCGTGCACGACAGGCTGCGCGCCTGCTTGACAAGCTCCACACGCTGCTGCTCCAGCGTCGCGGCGGAGCGCTGCTCGGCCGCCGCCTCCGCCTCGGCGCGCGCCTCGGCGCGCGCTTGGTGCACCTGAGCAGCGTTGCGCTCTCCTGTCATCAGGAGGGCATGGCGAGTCTTTGTAGGAAATACCTCGACTCCACTAGCCCGTGCCCCATGCTGCGACATGCAGAGCATTTTCAGCTGTCCCGTCCACAGTCTGTCGCACACGATGCCTGCAGAGTCAGGCAAAGGCAGTGCAGTCAACTGCCGCACGGGCACAAGAAGCTGCGCACATGCTTCGCAAGCTCGGCACTGACACGTGGCAGCGCCGCCTCAAAGCGCTGCTCGGCTGCTGCCTCCGCCTCAGCGCGCGCCTCTGTGCGTGCTTGGTGCACCTGGGCACACCCGGCTCTATCAGCACACCATGCGTCGGACAAGTGCTTGCGTCCACTCCGCTGAGTCCTACCACCACACGCCCCATGCTGCCATCTGCACAACATACTCAGCAGTCTTGTTTGTCGCTAACTTAAGTCTGCAAAAGCAGGCTAGGTGCCGCACATGCATGACAGGCTGCGCGCCTGCTTGACACACTCCGCGCGCCCATGCGCCACCGCCGCGGCAATGCGCTGCTCGGCTGCCGCCTCCGCCTCGGCGCGCGCCTCGGCGCGCGCTTGTGAGATCTGGGCACAAAACCGCGGTCAGCGGAGCATGGTACATCTGCCAGAGACGAGCTCGCGTTCACTCTTGCTGGGCGCTCCACCACCACACGCCGCAGCTTCCAAATGCGTAGCATGTACAGCCGTCTCATTGGCATTCTGTGCCACACTCTTCGGAAGGCTCAGGCAGTGCACGCAAGCACCTCGCGCGCACAACAAGCAGCGCACCTGCTGAGCAGATTCCGCGCGAGCGTGCCGCAGTGGTGCAGCGCACTTTATGTTCTGTCTGTCTCTTGCACGACCGCGCAACAGCAGGCTAGCGCAGCGCAGCGGGCTTCTGCAAACATAATGAGCTGCGTGCCTGCTTGTCGCGCTCCGCGCGCTCGTGCGCCAGCGCTGCAGTGCCGCGCTCCGCAGCTGCGGCCTCCGCCTCAGCGCGCCCCTCAATGCGCGCTTGGTGCACCTGAGCAGGACTGCAAAGTCAGGAAAGCATGGCGCATCTTGGTAGTGCAAGCTTGCACTGCTCCAGCTGAGCTCCACCGGCCTGTGCCCTAGGCGGGCACGTGTGCAGCATGTCCGGCAGTCCCATCCATGGTATGGTGCATGCGTTCCCCGCAGACCTGGTGATTACAGCGCAGGCCCCTGCCGCGTGAGCGTAACAGGCCTCTTGCCTGCTCATGTAGCCCAGCGCGCTGCTGCGCCAGCGCCGCGGCAAGGCGCTCCTCGGCCGCTGCCTCCGCCTCAGCGCGCGCCTCAGCGCGTGCCTGGTGCACCTGGGCACAGTTGCTCTGTCAGCAAGGCGTATCACACTGTAGGGCGCACTTGCCTTACCTTGTCAAGCTTACCATGACCTGCCCCACGCGCGGCATGCACAGCACTCTCACTCTCACAGCATCTCTGCGCGCAATACGCCCTGCACAAGGCCTTGGTGTGCAGCCAACTGCCGCCAAAAAAATGAATAGCGCACCTGCTTGGCGTGGCCCGCGCGCTCATGCGCGATCGCCGCTGCGAGCGCCGCTGCAAACCGCGGGTCGTTCTTGTGCACACCCATGCTCCGCAAGGCTGCGCCCGCTTCGCCTGCGAGTGCCCCGCCGGCGCCGCAGCGTGCCTCTGCCTCAGCCGCGCCCAGCGCCGCATGCGCCGTGACGGCCTCGTCGCCGCTGGGTGCCCCGGCCGCCGCGGCCCTGTGCCGCTTGCCGGGCGAGGCCACGGAGGGCGCTCCTCGGCCATCGGCGTCGCCGTCTGCAGCGGCGGCCTCCGAGGTCCGGCCTTCCGACCGCCGCTGGTCGGGCTTGTGGGGCGCCTCGGCGCCTGGAGCTGCCATGGCAGGCATGGCGCGCTCAGGGTCGGCAGCGCCGCCGCTGCCGTGGCTGCCTGAGACCCACACAACAGCTTGTTTGCAGCTCTGCATGCTTGCATCCATGCCTTGCGGAGGCACAGTAGGTCGAGGTTCGGCAGCACATGGAGACTCAACAGCCCTGCCGGGCGCAGTGTCTGCATGCCTCACCTGCGCGCAGGCCGCCGCCGGCCGCGCCGGCAGACTCGCCGCTGCCGACAGCGCCGCGGGCGTGCGAGCCGTGACACACGTCCGCAGCCGCTGTGCGGGGGCGCGAGCCGCGGGCGTGCGAGCCGTGAGACACGTCTGCAGCCGCTGTGCGGGGGCGCGAGCCGCTTGCGGCCGCATCGTCGACGTGGCGCCCGCGCGCAGCGGGCGGCCCCGTGGACGCTGCCTCGCCATGGTGGTGGGCGCCGGCGTGGCCGCCGCCGTGGTGGTGGGCGCCGGCGTGGGCGCCGCCGTGGTGGTGGGCGGAGGCGTGGCCGCCGCCATAGTGGTGGGCGGAGGCGTGGCCGCCGCCGTAGTGGTGGGCGCCGGCGTGGGCGCCGCCGTGACGGGCGCAGGCGTGGCCGACGGCGGCGGGTCCAGCGGCGCGGGCGGCGTGCCGGTCGGCGTCGGCGGCGGCGGCGGCGCGGTGGGCGCGGTGGTGGGCGCCGGCGGGGCCGGCGCCGGCGTGGCGCTCTCCTGGGTGGGCGCCGGGGTGGGCGCCCCGCCGCTGTACAGGCAGCACGAGGAGCCGGAGCCCGCTGCGCGGCCCCGCACACCGGGGTCAGCACCCGCCGCCTGCCCGCATGCGGTACGCGCCCGCACCGCATGCGCGGCACGCTACGTCCTCGGGCTGCATCGCAGGCACCCCGCAGCGCTGCTCCTCGCCCATCACGCGGCACTCTCATGCGCTTGACGGCCACGTCGTGATAAAGACTGCAGAAGCTCATATGACACCAAAGCTCTGATGGTGGGCGGCGAGCTGGCACGGTGCCGGCCAACGAAAGGGACGAGCGGGGGTGCACAAGAGGTGCGCTGCCAGCCCGAGCACTCGAGCAGCTGCCGGTGCAGGCGGTGCAGGCGGTGCGCCAGCAGCCACAGGCACTGGCGGGAGGGCCGAGCGAGGGCGCACAGGTGGTGCGCTGCCAGCCCGAGCAGCTGCCGGTGCAGGCGGAGCAGCAGCTGCTCGCGGACGACGCGCCGACCACGGCGCTGCACTCGCCGGTCAGCATGGCGCTGCTGCCGCCGCTGCCGCCGCTGACCATGTAGCAGGGCGTCGTTTCCGGCGTCGGCGCGGCCGCCGGCGCGTACGCCAGCAGCTGCCGCCCGCGCTCGGCCGTCGCCGTGCGCGCCTTCATGTACCAGCGCGTCCACCTGCGGCCGCGGCGGTCGGGTATGGGCCATGGAAGGGCGCGCCGGCGGCTGCCGCCCGCGCTCGGCCGGCGCCGTGCAGCCTTCTTGTTCCGGCTGCCCAGCTGCGCCCGGGTCGGCCGGGGCACCGCGTGACACCCCCGTGCCAGCCTTTGCGGCGAGATCCCGCCAGGCGTCAGTGGCCGTCGCACTCTGCTAAATAGCATGCGTTGCAGTACGCAATCAGCAGCCGCCACGCGCAGTCTCCGCGACGCGCCTGCACCCCCGGGCTGTAGCGGCACTGGGGGCTCGCATGAGCTGCACGGCAGCCCGGGACTTGCTCCCTTGCGCTGCACTGTGCTCCTCTTCTCTTCTTAGCCCCAAAGGCCGCCAGCTCATCGGCCTATTCTGAATCTGTGTTATTGGTGCTTGTCCCTGGGGCTCGATGGACTGCCAGGCGCCGGCGGCGGGCGCACTGTTTGAAGACGGTGTCCTCCTGCGCGCTGCGCTCGGCCTCCTGGGGCTGGTGTGTCGCCGCGGCCTCCGCCTCATATTGCGCCGTCAGCTCATCCTCGTGCGTGCGGCACACCTCTTCGCGGTTCTGCGCGGGCACCTGCGCGCGGCGGCCGCGGCCGCTCGACGGCCGCTGTACGGGCTGTGCTGCAGTGCACAGCAACGACCGCTGCAGTGCGCTCCCCACTGCTTCCGCGCTGCCCAGGCGCCAGTCAGGGACCTCAATCGGAGTGCCCTGACGTGCTCCTTCTGCAGCAGGAGCACTGGGCGCTTGACGCATCCCAGCGGCGCTTGTGGCTCTTATTGGCGCCCGCCCTCGCCAGGGGTGTGCGCCTGCGCAGGGCCCGCACCTCCGCAGGCACGCACAACCCGAAGCCCGCGCCGGGCGCCGACGTACTGCACGACCCAGAGGTAGCGGTCGCGCGTGGACGTGGCCGGCATGCCGGCGTTGCACGCGCCCGCGGGCAGCACCGGCGGCGCCTGCGGCGGCGCGGCCGCGCCCGACGCCGGCAGCGTGGTCGCGTTGAACGCCGGCAGGCTCGCCGGCGGCGTCACGCTCAGGTCCAGCGACGCCTGCCGCGCCGCGCGCGCCTCGGCGGCCGGCGCTGACATGGGCGCTGCAGCGGCCTGCGGCAGGGCCATGGCGAGCGCAGCCCCAGGGCGGCGGGGGTACGCAAGCACAGGGCGGGTATGGGGTCGTGCGCCTTGGCTCTGCCTGAGAGGGCCGCAGCGCAGGGGCGGAGAGGGGCGCACCGCCGTCTCCGCATAGCACGGCGCGCCGGTCGGCGCGGGCGCGTCCGCAAAGTGCGCGAACGTGAACGGCAGCCGCACGGCGTTGAAGCCCAGCTGCTTGATGCGCCAGACGATGGTCCGGAAGTCGCGCGTGGCGCTCGTCGTGCCGCGCGAGAGGTCGCCGGGGTAGGTCAGCCTGCCGGCGGGCGCCGCACAGTGCCGCGCGCGCCCCGGGCATGCAGCGCACACAGCCGCGCTGGTCGCGCCGTTCGAGAGGCCGCCGGCATCGGGCAGCCCGCATGGTCGCCCGACCCCGCACTTCATCGCACCAGTGCTGGACATGGGATGCAGGTGCTGGTTTCTACAGCGCAGGCCAGCCTGCGGAGCGTGGACACTATTGACACAAAAGGCGCTCGAGGTGCCATGCGAGAGCCCTTGAGTGGCCCGCAGTGCTTCCGCAGAGGCATGGACAGCCCAGAGGTCTCGTGTGTGAGTCGGCCTGCCAGAGGTGCAGCCTCAGAGCCTGCACTTGTGCCGGGCCCGGTGGAGCGCCCATGAAGACTGTGGGGAAGCGCCGCTGGTGGCCCCAGCTCCATACGCGAGCCAGCGCTTGCGCCGGCGCCGGGGCAGGCACGGCGCCCCTTGCGGCCGCGAGGAGGGCGCTCGTGCACCCGGTGTTGAAGCCGAACCAGCCGATGCCCTTGAAGACCACGGGGGCGCCCGTGCCGTCCATAATCACCCCGCCGCTGGTGGTCAGCTCCAGCGGCGCCTGCGCCGCCGCGCCCGCCGCCGCCAGCAGCGCTGCCGCGTGCCAGGCCCCGCTCAGATCACGCGGGCAATGTAAGTGCCCTCTGAGGCCTGTGACTGTTGGGGCATGTTTTACTGAGCGGGCATCTGCCAGTGCATGAGCAGCTGCTGCGCCACGCACCCAGGCAGAGCAGCGCACGCGGCGGGCGTGGTGCGTGGGGCGCTGTCCTGCGGCGCGCAGCGCTGCAGACAGGCATTGCGCACAGGGAGCCACGCTGGTTGCGCTACAGCATAACAACAAAGAATGATGGGCCTAAGCCGGCAAGAGCTTGGTGGCTGTCGGATCGCAGGCGGCGTAGTACAGTAGCAGATCATGTCTCGCCGAGAGCAGCTTTCGAGATATAAACTCACAATCGCAGCATAAATTGAATTTCAAATTCCTCGACCGCGCGCCCGGCCGAAGTACGCCTGTTGAAGCGCCAGCTCGGCGGCCATGCGTGCCCACTAGCCGTCGCTCTCTTTAGCACGAGGCAGCTTGAAGCAGGCGAGCAGGTCAACCAGCAGGAAACCGGGCGCACGGCCTCGGCAGCTGCTTATGACTGCCCTGGAACGTGCCGTGTGAAGAGTGCCGGCGGGAGTTTGAGTGCGGGAGGTCGCGCGGGCGCTGCGTGCATGCCCGCCGCGCCAGCCCGCGCGCGGGGCCCGCCTGGCGCGGCGGGCGCCCGCAGGCCCGCATGGTAGTGCAGCCGCTGCGCGCCCTGCTGACGCTCGTCCTCCTCTCCGCGCTCGCCGCCCCGTTGCACGCCACGCGCCCCTCATACGCACCCACCAGCAAGTCCGTCTCTGTGAGTGGCGGCCTCCTGCGAGTCTACCTGGAGTACGACAATTTCCAGGGCTACTTCCTCAACAACTACACCCTCCCGGCCGGTGCGCGCGCGGCCGCCGCCCTGGGCGCGTGACCGACCGCAGCATGCTAGGCAGCCCTGGCTCCTGCGCTGCCGGCTCTGTGCGCCCGGCGCGCGCCTTTCGCCAGGCGGACGGCCCCCTTTTGAGCCTCACCCCGCCCTGCTCAGCGGGCCGGGCGTGCAGGCTCGACCGTCAAGGACGAGTTCAACGTGACGTGGTGGATACAGCAGGACATCGTCGTTACGACGCAGCCCGTGTCCTCGGCGGACCAGGACCGCCTGCGTGCGCCCCGAGCCACGCCTGCCTGGCATGCATGGCATGGGTAAACACATGCGTGGGGGCGTCTGTTGCCCCAGTCTCTGCCACAGGCGCCACGCGAGCGCGGCTGCCTGGCGCGGGCGCCTGCCCTGGCTCTGTGCGGGCCCGCCTCGCCCCGGCGGCTGTATGCGCTGCCAAGCTGCCGGGCGCGGCCAGGCAACCAGCACCGATGGCACCCAGCACACATCACCAGCTGGCTGCCTGCCTGTTGTGCCGCAGCGCGCCGCGCGGGCACGGAGGGCCCCTTCCCGGCGCCGGCGCGCTCCCTCACGCGCTCAGGGCCACTACACGCGCGCGCGCGCCGCGCAGCGTACCGCGTGCAGCCCGTCGCGGGCTTTGCGAGCGCGGGCGTGCCGTGGATGCTGCCAGTGCAGAGCGCGTACGAGATATCGACGCCGGGCCTGTGCTCCGGCGCGACCTGCTGCGGCGGCACGCGCCAGGTCGCTCTTGCGCTGGACCCCGTGACATACAACTGCTACTACGCCGCGCTCGGCAACGTGCCGAACCGGCAGGCCGGGTACTTCAACATGTCGGTGCGCCGCGCGGCCGGCGCCGGCGCGCCCGCTCGCGCGGGCCGAGCGCGCGCGCGCGCAGGACGGCGCGGCGCTGACGCCGCGCGCGCCGCAGGTGAATGTGGCGCAGCAGCCGCACGGCGTCAACGTCACGCTGAATTTCACGCCCTGGACGTGGTGGCAGCTCGGGCAGGACGGCCAGGGCTACGCGCTGGCGCCGTATGGCGCCGCCGCGCAGCCGAACGTGTCCGCCTCCGCGTACATAGACGGAGCGATGCAGAGGTTTGCCAGCACAAACGGGCTGGCCTTCGACCCCTGGGTCTACCGGCCAGCGCGGTGGTGCCAGAACGCTGCCTCGCCCAGCCCGGCCACCGACCAGGGTGCGCGGCCGCCGGGGCTGCCCGCCCTGCGCGCATGCGCGCCCGCCGCCGCCGGCGCTGCGCGGCCGACGCTGCGCGCCGCGCGCGCGCGCGCTGCCAGGGTTTGCCGTCCCGCCCGCGGAGCTGCTCCTCAACAACTACTCGGGCGGCTTCTACGGGGGCGCCAACCACCTGGGCCTGAACGCGAGCGCCAGCAGCTGGGGCGGCTGCTTTGCGGCGTCCGGCTGTTCTCACGCGCTGGACTACTGCACGGCCACGAACGGCGCCGCGAACGCCACGGACCAGTGGAGCCCCTGGCGAGGTGCGCGCGCGGGGAGGTCCGCACCTTCGACGATCAGGTCCTGGGCTGCAGGTCCCACGCCTGGGCCTGTGGCCGAGCACACTGGGGTCGGTCTAAGCCATCCGGCTGCGTGCTGAGCGCTCTCCGGCCGCAGGCACGGCGCTGTCGTCTTACGTCAGCACCAACCTGGCCTGGGCGCCCTGCAGCTTCCTGCAGAACCAGTGGATCGCGGACCCCTACACCCAGCAGCCGTTCTGGTCGTACCAGCTCTCCTGCAAGTGGGGCGGCCTCAGCGGCTACTGGGGCATCGGGCTGTACGTGACCGCCAAGGTCGCGGTGTCCGCCCTGGCCATGACCAGCGCCGCGCCGCCGCCGCCCAGCCCGCCGCCGCCGCCGCCCTCGCCGCCGCCGCCGCCCAGCCCGCCGCCGCCGCCGCCCTCACCGCCGCCGCCGCCGCCCAGCCCGCCGCCGCCGCCGCCGCCGCCGCCGCCCAGCCCGCCGCCGCCTCCGCCGCCGCCGTCGCCTAGCCCACCGCCGCCCCCCAGTCCACCGCCGCCCCCCAGTCCACCACCGCCCAGCCCTCCACCTCGTGTGCCCCACCGCCCAAGCTTCCCGAATGTATGCTCAAGTCACTTGCCTGTCTGCGCACGCCTGCTGCCAGGCATGGAGGTTCCCTGAACGGCTGATGCTTCCGGTTTGTCTCTTGGCCCGCCACTACTCTCGCTAATAGCAAACACCGGTGCCCGACATGCGTTGCTGGCTGCCTCCGCGTGCCTTGCTGTGCTTTGCATGTGGCGCTCGGGATGGGCTCGGCGCGGGGCTGACATAGGCCTGTGCTTGCGCATGTCGCCAACAGCGCCGCCCAGTCCGCCGCCGCCGCCAAGCCCCCCGCCGCCCAGCCCCCCGCCGCCGCCCAGCCCTCCCCCGCCCAGCCCCCGGCCGCTGCCCAGCCCGCTGCCGCCTGACCCTCCGCCGCCCAGCCCGCCGCCGCCCCCCAGCCCGCCGCCGCCCAGCCCGCTGCCGCCGCCCAGCCCTCCCCCGCCGCCCAGCCCGCCGCCGCCTGACCCTCCGCCCCCCAGCCCGCCGCCGCCCAGCCCTCCACCGCCGCCCAGCCCGCCGCCGCCCAGCCCGCCGCCGCCTG
>JAABUV010000996.1_pt1 | contig 42128 bp, 45 predicted proteins | sample 5559971 | NCBI WGS metagenome assembly JAABUV01 (sample SAMN10711881, study PRJNA513362) | rock metagenome | isolation source: Antarctica rocks | place: Antarctica: Victoria Land, Knobhead nord | collected 2015-12-19 | reverse complement strand
AGGAGAGAAACGAGTGCGGTGGATTTCATGGCTTTTCCCTTACTGACCGAACGGCTGCGGGCCGTTGCCGAAGCCGCCGGGGGGAGTGTTGCCCTGGTCGCCGGTTTGTCCGTTGCCCTGACCGTTGCCCTGACCGTTGCCCTGACCGTTGCCCTGATCATTGGGCGAGCCGCCGCTGGAAATGGAAATGGTCTGCGTCACTCCCGTCGCCGAGCGAATCGTCACCGTGCTGTCCTGGATGGACTCGATGCGGCTGCCGTCGAGCAGTGAGTCGCCGGGCTTGACGGTCTGCGACTGCCCGTTGATCGAGGCGATGGCGTAGATGCCGTCAGCGGCCTTGACGATGCCCTGGATGGTGATCGGCAGGGCTGAGGCCTGCCCCTCCACGACGGGCACCGGGAGCACGGGCGGGGGTGGGGGTGCGGCAGGATGAATCTGGAACAGGTTATACGCGGGCAGGACGGAGCGCAGCGGTGCCCTCACGACCAGAGGAGTCAGGGCGGCGAGCCGCTTCGTGCCGCCCGGAATGTTGAACGGGTCCGGGCCGTAGGCGGGGTTGACGAGGACGGGCGCGACCGGCACGGCGGGTGTGACCGGGCCGCCGGGCCGGGCGATCCCGCCGGGCCGGGACATCGCGCCGAGCCGGCTGGCGACCTGCTGGGAGGGCGTGCCGACGGGCAGTGGTGCCAGCCCAGGGCGCGGCGGGCCGGACGCCCCAGGCGGCAGGCCTGGCCCCGGAGCACTGGAGGCGACGGGCACAGGGGCGGGAGGCGGGCTGAAGGCGCCCAGTTCCAGGGCGATCAGGCCAGCCGCCCCCAGCAGGAGGAAGACAGCCAAGCCGATGACGAGGGGCAGCTTCTTTTTATCTTTTAGCAGATCCATAGGGGTACGCTATCCTCACGTTCCGCCTGAGACTCACCTGTAAGAGGGTCCACAAACGGAAACACTTCAACCGCATGACGAATGTTTTTACCCGCCGCGGCCCGCGCCCGGCGGTGGGCCGCCGGGGCGTCCTCCGGGGAAGGCACCGGGGCCGGGCGCAGCGCCCGCCGCCGCCCCACCGCCCGCGGCCGGGATGGGCGGGACGACCTTGTCATCGTTCTGCGGGAAAATGTAGAGCGTCGCGGTATACGTGCCCTGCATGTACGGGCTGTTGCCGCTCAGGCTCAGGCCGTCCACCAGAACCAGGCGGTTGAAGTACTGCCAGTCGTAGAAGTGGGTCAGGATGCGGCGGAAGTCGCCGTTGACGGTGATGGAGCCGAGCTGGATGACCACCGGCGCGTTGGTGATGTCGTTGGGGCTGATCGGGGGCGACGGCAGCGCGACCTTGGTGCCCGACGTCACGCCGCCGACGTGGAGCTGGCGCTCGATGTCCGGCCCCAGATAATGCGTCAGCTCATAGGTAAGCTGCGCCAGCGAGGTGAAGCGGGGGCCGCCGACATCATAGCGCGGCATGATGGCGGCCGACGTCTGCGCCCACCGCGCCCTGGTCTGGGCCACCTTGATCTTGGCGTCTGCCAGGTCTTTGCGCGCCTTGGCCTGCACGGGCGGGGTGCTGTCCGGGTAGTTCGCGTCGAAGCGCGCCTTCTGGACGACGATCCTGTCTTGGGTCGGCTTGACGAAGAAGTACAGGATGCCTCCCAAAGCCAGAAGGCTCAGGGCGATGCCGATGGCGGCGACGATGCCGGGGGTGAGTCGAGCGGTCTTCATAGCGAATCTAAAGCTCCTCAGCGGCTAGCCAGCCGGGCGCGGGCTGCCGGGCGCTCCAGGGAGGCCGCCGGGCGCTCCAGGAGGGCCGCCGGGCGCTCCGGGGAAGCCGCCACGGCCGCCGGGCGCTGCGGCGGGTGCCGCGCCGGGCAGGGAGGGCGGCGTGAGCGGCTGCTTCAATGTGGCGGTGACGTTGATGTCGAAGCCCTTGGGGGCGGTCCTCTTGACCACGCGCCGCAGGAGCTGCCGGTAGACGCTCTGCCGGTAGGAATCGGGCGCGAATGGGCTGATCATCAGTCCGTTCGCGATCTTCAGGAACGCTGGGCTGTAGCCCCCGCTGGACGCCACGGCCATCCCCCCGCCACCCGAGAAGCCGCCGCCGGGCGTCGGCCCGCTGCCGCCGCCGGTCGGTGCGCCGCCGGTCAGCTCGGCAGGGGGCGGGCCGACGCCCGGCGGGACGCTGCCAACGGCATTGGGGCCGATGTTGGCCGGCGTGTAATTGCTGGGAGCGCCGGAACCGGCCGCAGTCTGCTGCCCCCCGCCGCCTGACGAGCCGCTCCCGGTCTGGCCCGATGACGAGGACGAGGACTGCCCCGGATAGGAGGACTGCCCGCCGCCCGAGGGCGCGGCCCCCGTGCCCGCCGCCCCGGAAGCGCCGTCGGCGAACACCATCCTGCCGTTCAGGTAGTACAGGTTGCGGCCGTTGTCCGGGTAGCCGGGGATGTGATCCACGACGACGCTCTGGAAATCCGGCTCCTGGTACATGACCTGGAGGTAGCGCCCCACGTCTTCCACCGAAGGCGACCAGGCTTTGATGTTCATGGTCGCGCCGGCAACCGCGACGGCGCTGTAAATAAAGCGCGTGTGGGCACTGGTGTCCGCCAGTGTGTTGAAGCGGGCCACCTGCGCGCGGTCGTAGGCATGGACGGCGTCCACGAAGTCCAGCTTGTCCTGGATCGGCTTCACCTGACTGATGGTGGCGACCGCCTGGGCGCGCAGGCCGTCCGTGGTCGTCTTGCCCTGCACCGCGGTGTCCGCCTGCTGGGTGATGTCTGTCAGCTTCTTATGCAGATAGGCCGAGTAGACAAGCGGCACGGCGACGAAGACGGCGAAGACGGCGGCGAAGATCGGGATGAGCTTCTTGATCCATCGCCGTTGGTTGACGTAGGGGGGCAGCAGGTTGATACGGAGCATGGTTGTCTCAGGGCGTGCGGTGTTTGAAAGCGGCAGGCGAGGGCGGCGGGTGGCCTACGGCGACGCCGGGGCGCCCGCCTTGTCGCCCTTCTTGACCTTGACGGGCTTGGGCGCTTTGGGCAGAGGGTTGGCGATGAACACAGCCTCGCGGGCGGCCAGCCCCACGGCGACGGTGAACACGGGCGCGACGGTCGGCAGATAGGACGGATCGAAGTGCTTGGCCGTGACCGGCAGAGAGGCCAGCGGGTTGGCGACCGATACGGGCACCTGAAGCTCGTTCTGGAGGAACGCGGCCAGGTTGGGCAGGCCCGCACTGCCCCCGGTCAGCAGGACACGGTCAACCGAGACCTGCGCGCCGCGGCTGCGGAAATAGTCCAGGGAGCGGCGTATCTCCGAGGCCAGCTCGCCCAGGACGGGCGCGATCGCCATGAAAATGTCGTCGCGCATCTTCTCCTCGTCCGCGCCGCCCAGGCCCGGCAGCCCGAAGCCGTCATCGGCGGGCGGCAGAAAGGAGGGCGGGATGTCGCCCGGCGCGGGGCGGGCGAGGTTGAGGGTGCGCCGCGACATCGGCTGCGTCCGCTCCATGTCGTCCGCCCCGCCGCCGAGCCGGCCCGAGGGGGTCGTGCGGAAAGGGTTGTCGGCGTCCTGGCCGCCCAGGCCGAACGGCTGGTCGGCCCCCTCCGGGTTCAGGGGGAAGGCGCTGTCGTCGTCGGTGAACGACGGACCCTCGTAGCCGCCCGCCTCGTATTCGGTGCCGGTATAGACGGCCATGCGGTCGAGCTGGACGACGGCGTAGTCGCGCTTGACCCGTTCGGCCTGCTCCACGGTGTACTGGAGCGCCTCGGCGATGGCGCGGGTCAGGCTGTCGCCGGCCAGCGGCAGCGAGCGCGGAAAGGCGAGCTGCCCCCCCTGGAAGATGGCGATGTCGGTGTTGGCCGCGCCGATGCTGACCACGGCCACGGTTTCGGCCACCTCGCCCTCGACGAACACGGGCTGGCCGGGCAGCGTGGGCGGGCCGGCCACGGGCTGGCCGCCCTCGATCTCCAGCAGGGCGCGGGCGATGGCCAGCGGCTCGATGTCGATGGCGATCGGGTCCAGGCCCGCCGCGAACAGGGTGTCGATGTAGTTAGAAACGGCGTCCTGCTGGGCGACGGCCAGCAGGACCTCCATGTTGGGTCCGTTCGCGGCCTCGGCGGTGCGCGGCGAAAGCGGCTGGTAGTCCAGCACGGTCTCGCTGGGGGCGAACGGCACGTGGCGCTCGACCTCCCACTTCATCGTTTCTTTCAGCTCGGCGTCGGTCATCCGGGGGACTTCAATGATGCGGATCACGACGGCGTTCTGCCCCGAGATGCAGCCCAGGACGCGCTTGCCGGTGATGCCGCCCTCGCGCATGATCTGCTTGATCGCCAGGCCCATCGTCGCCGGGTCGGTGATGATGTTGTTCTGGATCACCCCGACCGGAGTCGGCCCCAGCCCCAGGGCGGTCACGGTCAGCCCGGTCTTGCCCGGACGCAGCTCGGCGATCTTGATCTGCTGCGAGCCGATGTCGATGCCGATGAGTGGTCCGGCGGCCATGGGATTACCTCGGTGTGGTGTGCTTGGGCGTAGCGGTTGGCGTAGGAAAGGGGCGCGGAATACCCCACGCCCCCCATTCTATCACGCCCGCGCCGCGTTGTCAAGCGGCCCGCGTGGCTTCTAATAGGCGTTGACGTTCGCCGCGCCGTACTTCGACAGCACCGACTCGGCCGTCGCCTGGTCCACGTCGCCCGAGGGGATGTTGATCGACAACACCGCGCCGCCGCCCGAGACCGTGCCGTGGTAGTGCTCGGCGGCATCCGCGGGGATGCCCTGGTCCTTCAAGTACCCGGTCGCGCCGCCCGCGATGGCCCCCGCGCCCGCCGTCAAAGCCGTCGCGCCCAAGGCCGCCGCCAGCGCGCCGCCGCCCAGGACCAGGCCGACGCCCGGAATGGTCAGCGCGGCCAGCGACGCCAGGATGCCGACGCCCAGGCCGATGCCGGTCCCCTTGACCGCGCCCTCGCCCGCGTCCTCGGGCGTCGTGGTGCTGATGCCGTGCTTGGCCGCCGTGGCCACGTCGCCCTGGTTCGCCGCCGAGTCGGGGCCGCCCTGGTCGGCGGGGTTCAGGTCCGCCGACGTGCCCGGCGTACCGGGGTTGTCATACATGGCCACCTGACGGCATTCGACCGCGCCTGCATTCGCCCCACCCGTCTTCTGATCGGCCGCCGCCTCGTAGCCCGCCGCCGTGCCTTCCGCGCCGAACGCCCCCGAGACGGACCCGGCCACCCGGTCGCCCACCTGCCCCAGCCCGCCCACCTGCCCCAGCCCGCCCACCGCCGACGGGGCGGCACCGAAGCCGCTGTCGGCGAAGGCCGTCGTCGCCGCGCCGGTGCCTATCGCCGTGTCGCCGTAGAGCTTGCCGTGCGTTTCGTGCGCCTTGCCGTACTCATCGTTGGCGACAAGGCTGATGTCTTCCTGACGGACCCCATAATCCAGCAGCGCGCCTGCGGCCTTTTCGGCCAGCGAGGCGTCCGCGAACGAAGCGTATAGGTGTGCCATGTGATTCTGCTCCTTGTTTCTGCCGCGCGCCCGCACGCGGCGACACGGCCAATCTACCCGGCAGGCGGGCACGACAAACCTGCGACAGACCAGGGGAGAACCGCGGGGTACAATGCGGCCATGGAAACAAACGCGGTCATGGAAACAGAAGAACGGCTCGGCGGGGAAGGCGGCGCGCTGGCACGGGACGTGCGGATGCTGGGGGACGCCCTGGGCGGCGTCCTGCGGGAGCAGGGCGGTGACGCGCTGCTGGACACCGTCGAGCGCATCCGGGCGCTGACCAAGGAGGCGCGCGCGCGGCACGGACGGGACGCCGCCGAGGTCGAACTCGACGCCCTGTTCGGCGCGATGGACTTCTGGGACGCCCTCCCCATCCTGAAGGCCTTCACGACCTATTTCCAACTCGTCAACCTCGCCGAGCAGAAGGAGATCGTCCGCGTCAACCGCCGCCGCGCCCGTGACGCGGGCGACGGCCCCCGCCCCGAGTCCGTGCGCGAGGCGGTGCGGCTGCTGCGCGACGGGGGCATGGCGGCGGAGCAGATGCGCGCGCTGGTCGGCTCGCTGTCCATCCAGCTCGTCTTCACGGCCCACCCGACCGAGGCCAAGCGGCGCAGCATCCAGGAGAAGCTGCACCGGCTTTCGGGCTACCTGGGCGCTTTGGACCAGCCCTGGCTGTCCCAGGGCGAGCGGGAGCGCCTGGAGGCCGACGTCGCCGCCGAGACCGAGATATTGTGGCAGACCGACGAGGTGCGCCAGCGCCGCCTGTCGGTCCTGGACGAGGCCCGGAACATCCTCTTCTACTTCGGCGAGACGCTGTTCCAGGTGACGCCGCGCCTGTACGCGGATTTAGAAAAAGCACTGGCCGAGTCTTACCCCGGCGAGGCCTTTGATGTCCCCCTGTTCCTCGAATACGGGTCATGGGTCGGCGGGGACCGCGACGGCAACCCGACCATCACGCTGGCGCACACGGCCGAGGTGCTCCGCCTGCACCGCGCGCAGACCCTGGCGCTGTTCCTCCCCGCCGTGCGGACGCTGAGCGACCGCCTGAGCCAGTCCCGGCACTACGTCTCGGTGAGCGCCGGTCTGGAGCGGTCCCTGGCCCAAGACGCCGCGCGCCTGCCCGACGTCGCCTCCGAAGCGGCCACGCGCAGCCCGACCGAGCCGTACCGCCGCAAGTGCGAGTTCATCTGGGAGCGCCTGCGGCAGACGCAAAGCGGCGGGGCGGGCGGCTACGGGTCTTCGGCGGAATTCGTCGCCGACTTGGAGGTGATCCAGCGGTCACTGGAAGAGAACAAAGGCCGGGGTGCCGCGCGCCGCGCCCTGGCCCCGCTGCTGTTCCAGGCCCGCCTGTTCGGGTTCCACCTCGCGCGGCTGGACATCCGGGAGCATAAAGACAGATACCTCGGCGCGCTGGCCGCCGTCCTGCGCGACCAGGGGACGGACTGGTACGCGCTGGCCGAGCCGGAAAAAGTCGCGCTGCTGGAACGCGAGATCGGCGGGCGGCGGCCCCTGGTCCCCGCGCGCCCCGCGTTTGACGACGAGACGGACACGACGCTGGGCCTGTTCCGGCTGGTCGCGGGCGAGATGGAGGCGCGCGGGCCGGACGCCTTCGGGTCGTTCGTCCTGTCGATGGCCTCGGACGTCTCGGACGTGCTGGCCGTGCTGCTGCTCGCCAAAGAAGCCCGCCTGGCCGACCTCCGAGCCGAAGGCGGCTGGTCCCGCGTGGACGTCGTGCCGCTCTTCGAGACCATCGAGGACTTGGAAAAGGCCCCCGACGTCTTGGACGCGCTGCTGTCCAACCCGCTGTACCGGCGCAACGTCACCCTGCGCGGGGGCGGCCAGGAGGTCATGGTCGGCTATTCGGACAGCAACAAGGACGGGGGGTATCTGACGGCCAACTGGAAGCTGTACGTCGCCCAGGCGCGTCTGGCCGCCGTCGCCCAAGAGCACGGCGTCACGCTGCGCCTGTTCCACGGGCGCGGCGGGGCGGTCGGGCGCGGCGGCGGTCCCGCCGGCAAGGCGATCCTGGCCCAGCCGCCCGGCAGCGTCCGGGGCCGGCTGAAGATCACCGAGCAGGGCGAGGTGATCGCCGCGCGCTACTTCGACCAGGAGATCGCCCACCGCAACCTGGAGCAGATCGTCCACGCCGTCCTGCTGGCAAGTGGGGAGAGGCTAAAAGGAAGCTCACCCGGCGACGAAACAACCTCAGCCGGCGGCGAGCCGCCACACGAGGCCTCCGGCTGGTCCGCCGTCATGGAGGAACTCTCCCAAACGGCCTTCGACGCTTATCGTGCGCTGGTCTACGGCGACCCCGACTTCGTGCGCTTCTTCCAGGGGGCGACCCCGGTGGGCGAGCTGGCGCAGCTCAACATCGGCTCGCGCCCGCCCAAGCGGACGGCCTCGGACCGCATCGAGGACCTGCGCGCCATCCCCTGGGTCTTTTCGTGGATGCAGTCGCGCTACACACTGCCCGGCTGGTACGGCGTCGGGGCCGCCCTGGGCGGGTACGCCGACCAGTCCCCCGCGTGTTTAGCCCGGCTCCGGGAGATGTACGAGCGGTGGCCCTTTTTCACGACCATGCTGGACAACGCGCAGATGTCGCTCGCCAAGGCCGACATGGACATCGCCGCCCGCTACGCGCGGCTGGTCGGCGACCAGGACATGGCCCGGCGCATCTACGGCACCATCGCCGGGGAGCATCAGAAGGCGGTCCAGGTCATCTGCCGCATCACCCGCCGAGACGCCCTGCTGGACAACCAGCCCGTCTTGCAGAAGTCCATCCGCCTGCGGAACCCCTACGTGGACCCGCTGAGCTTCCTGCAAGTGGAGCTGCTGCGCCGCCTGCGCGCCCTGCCGCCCGGCGACGACTCCGAAGAAAACAAGGCACAGCGGCGGGATTTACGCGCCGCCGTCCTGCTGTCCGTCAACGGCATCGCGGCGGGGGTGAAGAACACGGGCTAAAGCCGCCCGTGCAGGATCGAAAGCAGAACGGCCTGGCCGCCGTGGTAGGCTTCGTGGGTGACGATGTGGTTCAACAGCCAGCGGCGGGTGAACTCGGCGTTGTAGGCGGGACGGGTGGCGTCCGGGTCGTCCCACGTCCGCACGAGCTGCCGGGTGCGGGCGCGGACGGCGTCCTGCTGGGCGTAGTACCAGGACAGCGGCTGTGCGGGCGGGACGGGCCACTCCACCTGGTACTGCCGGGTCTCGCGGGAGAGCAGCAGACTCAGCTCCTCCTCAGAGCGGGGCTGTCCGCTCCCGATCTCGTGCAGCCAGCTCGCCTCCACGTCGGCCATGTGCAGGATCAGCACGCCGATGCTGTGCGCGCCGGGGAAGGGCTGCCAGACGACGGCCTCCTCCGAGACCTCGCCCAGCTCGCCGCGCCACTTGCCCGCGACGTCGTCCAGGGCCGCGAGCAGGAGGCCGATCTGCACGTCCAGCCCCGCGACCGACGGCACGTCCACGCGCTCGACGCCTATGGCCTCACTCATTGGTCTTCCTCCATGTCCACCAGGCCCTCTTCGGTCCCGACCTTATGGATGTAAACGGGAACGTAGCCGAACGTGCGGTAGAAGCGCAGGGCCAGCTCCGCCTCGTCATGGTCCGAGTCCACGATGTTGCCGCCGTAGACCGCGACGTACTGGCCGTAGAACTGATCAATCTTCGTCTGCGGCATCTGGTTGAAGGCGGCCACCTCGGTCCAGAAGGGCGCTTCGTCGAGGGTGACGTGCTTGTTGGCGTCGGCGAGAAATGCTTCGAGCGCCCGGATCGGTGAGGCAAGGGAAGCGGATGATGATGCAGGAGACGATGATGCAGGAGACGATGATGCAGGAGACGATGATGCAGGAGACGATGATGCAGGAGATGACATAGCAACTTCCTCCGCCGCCATTGTAACAAAAGCCGCGCCGCCTGTCAAGCACGAGCAGGGGGAGTACGGAGCGGACAAAAAAAGGCCCCGGCACTCGGGGTGCCGGGGCCGCGCGGGCGTTCGTTACAAGCCGCTTGCAAAAGAAGTCGCCTCGTCTTTGTAGGTGTGGAACGGGTTCTTGAGTTCCAGGTGCAGGCGCTTGTTGATATAGATCAAGTCCCAGTCGATCACGTAGTCGCGCGAGTTGTTCTGGAGCAGCTTGTCGATGACGACGCCCCGGCCCTTCGCGCGCGTGTTCACGGGCGGCGTCATGGTCGCCTCGAAGATGCGCCGGTCGGTCGTCGCCCGCTCGATCTGCCCGGCCTGCTCCAGGCCATAGTAGAGGCTCGTCTCGGGGTTGACGTTGTGGTACTCCAGGTCCAGCGAGTGCAGGATGTCGTCGCCCCACTGCACGGCCCCGTCCTCGGATTCGATGTAATCTTCCATCAGCTTGCGCTTGGCGACCCAGTCCAGCTTGCCCGCCAGCAGGTAGGGGTCTTTTTCCAAAGCGTCCAGGCAGAACGCCCACTCGGTCAGGATGTGATCGGTCTGCGCGTCGCGGCCCGTGTACCGCTCCTGCGCGGCCTTCAGGTAAAGCCGCTGCAAGTCCACCGCCTTGATGGTCGAGCCGTCCTTGCGGCGGACGACCCACTTCCAGGTCGGGTCGCGCGACACGGACTTCAGGGCTTCCAGTGGGTCGCGCAGCTCGACGTCGGGCAGGAGTATCCCGTCTTCGATGAGGTCCAGGACGATGCTGGTCGTGCCGATCTTCAGCAGCGTGGCGTACTCGCTCATGTTGCACTCCCCGAACAAAATGTGCAGGCGGTGGAGGTTCGAGTAGTTGTAATACGAGTCCCACTTGGGGTTGACGATGGCGCGGTTGAAGCGGACGCGCGAGCTGATGGTCTTGACGATGTGGTCGGCCCGCTGCGAGAGCTGGAAGTCGATGGTCGGGTCCACCTCGACGCCGTAGAAGTTGCCGACCCACTGGTAGTCCACCTCGTAGTCCGAGATGGTCATGATGTTGTTCTTCAGGCTCTTGTAGTTGAGCTTGTGTCCCCCGACGCGCCCGACGCCCGCGAAGATCTGCCGGGTGACCAAAAACGGCAGCAGGTACGACAAGGCCTCCAAAAAAAAGCGGTCGTCGATGGCGACCAGGAAGTTCTCGTGACAGCCGAACGTGTGCCCGCCGAAGTGGTCCACGGAATTGGAGTGGAACGAGACCTTGTCTTGAAGGTCCAGCTCGCGCAGGAGCCGCTGCAAGATCACCCGGCCCGCCTTGTCGTAGGCCACGGCGTCGGCGAAGTCCGTACACTCCGGCGTCGCATACTCCATGTGTGAGCCGACGGCGTCGATGTAAAGCCGCCCGCCCGAGCGCAGGAACCCGCCGCAGCGGGCCGGCTCGAAGGCGTAGTCGCGGGCGTGCAGGTCGATCAGGCCCAGCTTGTCTTTGTAGAAGGCGTGGTCCTTGACCTGCTCGACGATCATCTCCGCCGTGCCCACGGAGTCGTCGTTGACCAGGCAGCCGAACTCGGTCTCGATGCCGAAGATGCGTTTATCCATAGGTTCGCCTGTTCCGTTGTTCCGCGCCGTACCGCCCCAGCGTATCCGCCATCTCGGCGTCGGTCAGCAGGCGGAAGCGGCTTTCGCGCGTCGTGTCGCGCTCCAAGACGCCCGCCTCGATGACGAAGCCTTTGCCCAGGTGCTCCGTGATGAACGAGGAGACGTCCGACTGGCCCTCGCCGTCGCCCGAATAGTCGGCGTCGGCGCGGTCCTCGGCCTCTAAATGCTTCATGCCCACGCCCCAGGCATACAGGGCGGCGCGCAGGGCGGCGTCCAGGGTCGGAGTCGTCGCCCCGGTCTCGGACTTCAGGTGCTCGCGCATCCGGTCCTCGGCGTAAGACGTGCCGGCGATGACGGCCATGCCCGGCGACGACGAGAACTCGCCGTCGTAGGACAGCATCAGCAGCCGGTCGCGGTCTACGGTTTTGCCCAGCTCGGCGAACAGCGCCTTGATGACCACGGGCTGCGCGAACGGGTCGCTGTAGACGCGCTTGATGGCCGGCGAGAGCTGGAACGAGACCAGCCGCTGCACGCTGACGTCGTCGGGCGAGCGCTGGAAGCCCTCCTGGTGGGCGGCATCAATCGCGCCCCGGCGGATCTGCTCCACGTCGCTCTGGTTGCCGATGGCGCTGAACATCAGCTTGTCGTAGACCTCGTAGACTTTCCGCTGCGTCATCCGCGCCGACAGCAGCAGCAGGCCGCCGTCGTAGGTCAGCGCGACCGCGGGGCTGCCTTCCTTGAGTCGGTCTTCGATGAATTCGTTGCGCTGCTGGATACTCTCGTTCCAGTCATAGGGGCTATAGGAAGGCAATGCGATACTCCAATAGGGACCAGGAACCCGCCCCGGCTCGCCGAGGCTATGCCCAGGGACATTACTTCGTATCCGCCTCCCCTCCCTGTTAGGGCGGGGCTTCAGGAAAGGCGAGGGACGAGCCGGGGCGGGTTCCCGAGATAGGTCAGGTTCTTAACTCCGGCCCAGCGCGGCCTTGATCTCGGCCTCGCTGAAGTCGCGGATACCGTCGCGGGTGATATACTTGGCGGCGGGCAGGAACTTGGCCGAGCCGCCCGTGGCGGTGTCCAGGTCGGCGGCGATGTCCAGCAGGGTCAGCGTCTCGCGCAGGGCCGTCTCACGGTCCATCTCGCGGAACGGGCCTTTGGTCTTCAGGATGTACTCGAACGCACCCTTGATCGGGGCCGAACCGCTGCCCGCCGCGCCGTACTCCGCCGTCTCGAACTGGCCGCCCAGGACGTCGTAGAAGTAGATGCGTCCCTGGTCCGTGTCCCGGTCGAACGTGGACAGCACGGGGATGAACGCGCCGATGCCCTGCAAGGCGGCGGGGACGTTGTTGGCGATGACGCGCTGCAATTCCATCAGCTTGCCTTCTTGAGACATGGGCTGGAGCTGCGAGCGCTCGAAGTACTTGAACGAGTGGCGCAGGTAGCGCACGACCTCGACGCTCTTAGCGAACGAGCCGGAGATGGAGATCAGCGTGTAGTCGTCCAGGGCGAGCACCTTCTCGGCCTGGTCGTACATGACCGTGTAGCCCGCCGTCGCCCGGCGGTCGGCGACGTTGATCAGGCCGTCTTTGTACTTGACGGCGATCACGGTCGTGCCGTGCGTGTCCACGTCACGCGCGCCGGGCACGAAGGGGACGGGAGTCGGCAGGGGCAGGCGGTCCGCGCCCAGATGCTTTTCGGCGAACAGGTCAGCGAAGCCAACCGCGCCATTGTCGGAAAAACGAAGCATAAAGTTACTAGTTTCTGGGGGGCAAAGAGACTTCTGGGAGGCAAAGAGAAAGGAGGGCGAACACGCGGTTCGCCCCTACGGTGTTCGCCCTCCCTATGTTCACTGTGTTCGCCCTCCCCGTCGCGCCCGTTTCGCGGCGGCTCTACTGGCCGCTGCGCTGGCGGTAGCGGCGGGCCTGGTCGGGGTCCACGCGCTTCATGCGCTTGAGCAGGTCGCTCCGGTCGGGGCGCTGCACGTCGGGCTTGCTGGGGCCGGTCTCGTCGCCTTCCTTGCGGAGCGGCTCGGCGGGGCCGGAGGGCCGCGTGGCGCGGTCTTCATCTGTCATGGGCATGGTCTCGTTCTCCCTCTGATGGCAGTTGTGTGTGGCTCGGATACGGAGGTTATACCCCGTGTCCGCGGAATCGGTGAATCAAATCTTGCAGGCTGTCGGCGTCCTGCAAGTCGGTCAGTGCCTGGGCGACGGCGGCGGGCGTCAGATAGTCGTCCAGGTCCACCATCCAGGACTCTTCTTCGGTACGCAGGACGACCTTGTTCCAGCCGACCACGCCGATGGCGTCGGCGTACTTCTCGACCAGGTGCCCGCGAATGGCGGCGCGGGTATTGGCCGGCGGCCGGGTTCGGGCGGCTTCAACACCGGCGTCGTCGGTCAGCCGGACCATTTCGCCCGCCTGCTCCAGCGCGTAGTACAGGCCCTCGTCGGGGTCCACGTCGCTGTAGGCGAGGTCGAACGACGGCAGCGTCTCGTCGTCCCAGCCGACGCCCTCGGACTCGACGTAGTCGGCGAGCAGGGCGCGCTTGGCAACCCAGTCCAGCCGGTCACCGAGCGAGAGCGGGTCGGACGCGAGGGCGTCCAAAGTCCGCTCCCACTCGCGCAGGGTCCAGTCGGTGTCCGCCCCGCGCCCGCCGAGCCGCTCCTTGGCGGCGGCCAGATAAAGGCGCTGGACATCCACGGCCCCGATGCTCCCCGCCTCGGACTGGACCAGCCACTTATAGCTCTGATCACGCGAGACGCTCTGGATAGCCTCGGTCGGCTTCTTGAGCTTCACCGGAGGCTGCCAGCCGGACTCCAAGAGCGACAACGTCAGATACGCCGTGCCTATTTTCAGCGCGGTCGCGTACTCGGACATGTTGGCGTCGCCGCAGATCACGTGCAGCCGCCGCCAGGCACGCGGGTCGGCATGCGGCTCGTCGCGCGTGTTGACCAGGGGCCGCCGGTGCAGGGTGTCAACCGATGCCTCTTCCGAGAAGAAGTCCGCCCGCTGCGAGAGCTGATAGACACCCTTGTTCCCATTCGGCTCGATGCCGATTTTTCCCGCGCCTACGTAGATAATGCGCGTCGCGAAGAACGGCAGCAGACCCGACAAAAGCTGCGGGAACGGCGTTTCGCGCGGGATCAAATAGTTCTCGTGCGTCCCGTAGGACGACCCGTGGAAGTCCGTGTTGTTCTTGAAGATACGCACCCGGCCCGCATTGGGCTGCTCGGACCGCGCCCGCGCCGCGTCTAAAACGATCCGTTCGCCGGCCTTGTCGTGGGCCACCAGGTCGTGCAGCGAGGCGCACTCGGGAGTCGAATACTCCGGGTGGCCGTGGTCGTTGTAGAGCCGCGCCCCGTTGACCAACACCCGGTCGGCGCGCTCCTCCTCGACGGGCAGGGGCCGCTGGCCCGGCGTGTCCAGCTTGGCGTCCTCGGGGTCGAAGTTCAGCTTGTCCACGTGGAAGCCCCGTATGTCGTTGCGCGGGTCTTCCCCTTTGTAATACCACGGGCAGGCGATCTTGCCCCGATAGGCCCGCACGACGGCGCGGGATTCCACCACTAAATCGCCCGCACCCTTGCCCTCGACGGCGATGCCGTACTCCGTCTCGGTCCCGAATAATGGCAAAAATCTGTCTCCTGCTCTGGGGGCTATTCGCCTGCGAGTATCACCGTGCCACTGGTAGGCATCGTGCTGAGAAACTTCAGGGCCTTGTCGTACTTCGTGTCGAACTTCTGCTCGTTGAGACTGTCAACCGCGACTTTCGGCAGGAAGTAGCCAACGTTACCGATGAGCGCGTCAGCGTACTCCTCTGCCGTCATGCCTTTCATGTCCTCTACCGTCTTGTTGTCTTTGAGTATCTGCGTCAGTATCTGCCGCGCGCTCCCGGTGCGAATCTGGTTGTTGTCTAAAACTGTGTAGGTCATCCGAACCCCTCAGTTCTTTTCTGCGCCAGCCAGGCGCCGACGATGCGCCGGGCCGCTTCGGGCTGCAAATACGAAGTCATGCGGACCGTATCACGGTGTTCCGCAACGAACGTGCTTAACATTCGTGAGCCTTGTGTACTCGCTCTCTTTGGGGGCGTTGAAAAGGATCAAAGTCTGCGTCCCATAGTCAGCGACCCGCTCGATCTCCATGAAGGCACCGGAAGGGCGGCTCAACTCGAAGACCGCCAGACGGCAGCCGTGCAGCAGGACCATAGTCTCGTGGTGGATGTTGCCTTCATTTTCTAACTGTACTTCATCCGCAACGACCGGCTCGTAGCCAGCTTTTTCGATCTCGTCTTTAATGTCGGCCAGCCGAGAGCGCTCCTCTTGGTGGTAACTCCCGCCCACGAACACGCGCGAACGGTAAGTCCCGGTACGCCGTGTCGGATCCGCCCTCGGCTGTCCCGGCATCTCCGCCTGACTCCTTAGATCACGTTCCGGCGCGTGATCTGGGTGCCCTTCTTGGCGGTGATCGGGTTCAGGCGCACCACGTTGTCCTGGTCGTAGTCCAGGAGCTTGAGCCAGTCCTCAATGTTGTCGGTCTTCGGGAAAATCTCGTTCTCCTTGAACTCGTTGCGGACGGCCCGCTCCATGTCCTCCATCGAGACGCCCTCTTTGGTGCTCTTGACGTCGATGGAGCGCTTGATGGCGTAGTCCTTGGCCCGCTCGACAACCGACGTCAGCAGCGCGCCCGAAACCAGGTCCTTCCAGTAGAGCGTGTCCACCGACCCGTTCTTCAGGTAAACCTCCAGGAACTCCGTCTCGTGCGTCTTGGACCAGACCAGTTCGGTCGTCTTCTCGATCAGGAACTGCCGCGCGCCTTCGATCCCGCCGTGCTCGTCCACGGTCTTGTAATCCAGCGGCAGGTCCGGGTGCAGGTAAATGCCCAGGATGTCCTGGGTGCTCTGCCGGTCCGGGCGGACGACTTTCACCTTGCGGTCGATGCGCTCCGGGCGCAGGATGGCCGGGTCGATGTAGTCCGGGCGGTTCGACGTCAGCATGACGACGACGTTCTCCAAAGACACCAGGCCGTCCATCTCGGCGCAGAACTGCGGCACGACCGTGTTCGAGATGTTGGTGAACCGGCCCGACGACCGCGTCCGCAGGATGCTCTCGGCCTCGTCGATGAAGATGAAGACCAGGTAGCCCTCGGCGGCCTTCTCGCGGGCGGTGGAGAAGATCTCGCGCACCTGCCGCTCGGACTCGCCCAGCCACATGTTGAGTATCTTGGGGCCGTTGATGTACATGAAGTACTCTTTGACGTCCCGCTTGGTCCGGGCCTTGTACTCCTGCGTGATGTTGTAGGCCGTGGCCTTGCCGATCAGCGTCTTGCCGCACCCAGGAGGGCCGTACAGCAGGATGCCCTTTAGGGGCCGCTTGCCGAACCTCTCGTACAGTTCGGGGTACAACAGCGGCAGCTCGATGGCGTCCTTGATGACCCCGATGGCCTCCTGCTGGCCGCCGATCTTCTCCCACGGGATTTCCGTCACTTTGTCCAGGAAGAAGTCCTGGTTTTCCTTGGTGGCGAAGGCCTCCAGGGCGACACGGAAGTTCGGCTCCATGCGGACCTCGGTGCCGGTCTTGATCTTGGCCTCTTCCAGGCCCGCGCCGCGCATGACGACGCGCGTGTTCTGGCCCTGCTGGTCGCCGCCGATCCGCAGGCGCCCGTCTTCCAGGACCTCGCTGACCTTGACGACCTGGCCGTTCTGGGCGGGGCCTAAATCACCGACCACGGCGTAGGCCTCGTTGACCTTGACGCGCGTCCCGGCCCGCAGCGTGTCGATCTCGACGTTCGGGTCCACGTTGGTGTAAAAGTCGTTGTCGCCCATCGCGATGTTGGCCGTGCCGTCGTCGTTCGCGGACAGGAACACGGCGACGCGGTTGGCGGGCGCGGTCAGCTTGTTGTAGGCCTCGTCGTACTTCTGGATCATCTCCTGCGCCTCGGAGAACTGCTGCTCGTCCACTTCGAGCTGGTGCCGCAGGAGCAAAAGGTACTGGTAGTTCGGGTCAATCGGGTCGGTCGTCTTCAGCAGCTCGTCCAGCACGACAATCGCCCGGACGGACGTCTCCTGGCCGCGCGGGACGCCGCCGTCGCTGCCGTCGCGGCGTCCGCCGCCGCGCTTGTTCTCGTTCCTATTCTCGTTTCGTTCGCCGCCTCGGTCGCTGGCCATGCGTTCTTTCCTCTCTCGCTTTTTCCCCATATGTGTTGAGTGCGTGACTCTCCAAAATCGCTTCTTTTTGCCCGATCTTCTCGTCCCGATTGTACCCCGCGCGGGCCGGTTTCACCGGGGTCCAGTCGCCCGTCAGCAGGGCCACCATGCGGGGCGTGTTGCCCTTCTCGAAGGCATCCACCCACTGCGCCACCGTGTCCTGGGCGTCCGGGTCCGACGCGGCCAGGTCACGCACGTCGGCGGGGTCGCCGCCCGACGGGTGCCGGGCCAGCGTCTGCCGGGCGCGGGCCAGGGCGTTCTTGACGGCGGGCACCGTCGTCTCCAGAATCCGCGCCGTCTCCTCGGCGCTCCAGCCCAGCACGTCGCGCAGGACCAGCACGGCCCGCTGGCGCGGCGGCAGGCTCTGGACCAGGGCGACGAAGCCCAGGCGGACGTCCTCGCGCCCCTGCCCGGCCTGGGCTGCGTCGGGTGCCTGGTCGCGGAGGCCGCCCTCGCCGACTTCTTCCAAAGACTGCCACGCGGGCGGGCGGCGCTGGACGTGGTTCAGGCACAGGTTGTGCGCGATCTTATACAGCCAGGCCCGCAGGGACGCCCGCCCCTCGAAGCCGTCCAGGGCGCGGAAGGCGCGCAGGAACGACTCCTGGACCAAGTCCTCGGCCTCGGTCAGCGCGCCGGTCAGCCGGTAGCAGTAGGCGATCAGCTCGCGCCGGTACGGCTCGGTCAGACGGCTGAAGGCGGCGCGGTCGCCCCGCCGGGCACGCGCAAGGGCACCGGGCGGGGCGGCGGGGGCACCGGGGTGATCGCTTATCGTAGCCACGGGACACGGTCTCCTGCCTAATCGACTCGCAACACGGAGGGGATACTTCCCAAACGGCCCCATCGCCCCAAGAAGTTCCCGCACCGATGTAGACCCCGTGCCGCGCGGAAAAGAACCGCCCCGCGCGCCTTGAGGCGCACCCCCGGCGAATCTTTTTTCGCAGCGGCGGCAGGAGTTTCGGAACCGGCGGCGAATTGTACCCGTCAACCCGTAACAAGGCCCCCACGACGCCGTGCGACCCCGTTCCCGCGACAGCCCGCGCGCCTACGCCTCCCCCGGCGATACACTGGAAGTCACCCCATGAGCGAAATCTTTACACAGCCGGACTCCAACACGCAGAGCGAGACCTGGCCGCCCTCCCCCGCCTCAAGTCTCACAGCAGCAGACGGGGATGCGGCCGCGCCGCGCGGCAGCCTGGGGCGCAACCTCATCTTCATCGCCTATGCCGTGTTCATCACGACGATGGCCCAGGATAAAGTCCTGGGCAGCCTGCCCATCCGGCTGCTGCTGAAGAACCACCTGCACGTGAGCCGGACCGGCCTCTCCGCGTTCATCTTCTGGACCGGGCTGGCCTGGTACATCAAGCCCCTGTTCGGGCTGATCACCGACGCCTACCCCCTGTTCGGCACGCGCCGCCGGTGGTACATGATCGGGAGCGCCCTGCTGGCGGCGGGCGCGTGGGGATTGGTCAGCCTCGGCCAACACCAGTACAACACGTTCCTGGCGGCGGGAATCCTGCTCGGCGTGTTCATGGTCGTCGCCTCCACCATCATGGGGGCACTGCTGGTAGAATCCGGGCAGGCGTTCGGCGCGACCGGGCGGGTTTCGTCGGTGCGCGAGTTCGTGTCGGGGGGGTGCTCGCTGATCGCCGGGCCGCTCGGCGGGTGGCTCGCGGGCCGCGCGTTCGGCCTGACGGCGGGCATCGGGGCGGGCCTGCTGATCTCGCTGGCCGCCGTCGCCTTCTTTCTGCTCAAGGAGAAGCCGGTCGCCCAGCGCAACCTGGACGTGTGGAGCGAGGCCGGGCAGCAGATCAGGCGGGCATTAGGCTCGCGCACCCTCTGGGCGGCGGCGGGCCTGCTGGTCCTGTTCTTCTTCTCGCCCGGCTTCTCCACGCCGCTGCTCTACCGCCAGCAGGACATGCTGCACTTCAGCGACCAGTTCCTTGGCTACCTCCAGCTCGCGTCCGGCGGCGCGGCCATGCTGGGTGCGGCGGCTTACGGGCTGATCTGCCGGTTCTTCAACCTCCGCCTGCTGCTCTTCGTGGGCATCGCGATCAGCGCGGTCGCTTCGCTGCTGTACGTGAGCTACCACCCCACCCATACGGAGGCCATCGGGATAGAGATTGTGGTCGGCTTCTTCGGGACCTTCGGTGTCCTGCCGCTGTACGACCTGGCGACGCGGGCGACGCCGCGCGGGGGCGAGGGGATGGGCTATGCACTGATGATGAGCGCGCGCAATGTCGCCCTGTTCGGCGCGGACTGGGTCGGCTCCAAGCTGCTGGACAGCCACGCCCTGCCCTGGAACGGGCTTGTCCTGCTCAGTGCGGGCACGACCGCGCTTTGCGTGGTCGCCGTGCCGTTCCTGCCGGGCTTGCTGATGCGCCACCGCGAGGGCGAGGACATGGGGGAGGCGAACGTGACGGGCGAACAGATCAGCGCGGTCGAGCCGGGGCCGGGGCCGAAGGCGCTTTAAACCGCCGTCAGGCCCCGCATCTTCTTGACCAGGAAGACGGAAGCCCCGCCGGACTGGACATCGCCCCGGCAGACCATCATCGCGTCCGTCAGGGCCTCCATCAGCGGCAGGCCGCGCCCGCGCGTATCCCCGTGGGCGGCGGGCGGCATGGGGTACGGCGGCAGGGGCGGCTCGAATCCCGCGCCGCGGTCACTGACCTGGATGATCAGGCGGTCCTGGAAACTCCAAAGGCTGACGCGGACGTGGCCCCCGTGGCCCGCCGGGCGGGGCGCGGTGGGCACCCCGTGGACGACGGCGTTCGCCAGGGCCTCCCCCAGGGCGAGGTCAAGGCCGAAACAGTCATCGTCGTCAAGCCCGACTTCGGCGCAGGCCCTCATGGCCGTGCGCCGCACCTCGGGCACGGCCTCCGGGTCCGCTGGCAGCCACAATTCGAGCAGCGGCGGCGATTGCAGTCCCATCGCATTCTCCCTTTCTCGACGGCCGTTTCCAGCGGCGACGTTCACTCTCAGCACCGGGTCACAGGCACAGGGATACCCGCCGTTCGCCTGCTATAAACGGCGTCGGGGGAGGGAAGGACACGGATGCGGCTAGGAAAAACGCGCTCACCGGCGCTGACGTTGGTGCTGATCCTGCTGACCTGTGGGATCTACTACCTGTATTTCATCTACATCGTTTCCGAGGAGACGCAGGAGTTCCTGGGCGAGCGCGACACGTCGCCGGGCACCGAAGTGCTGCTGTCGGTGCTGACGTGCGGCCTGTACAACATCTACTGGGACTACAAGCTGGGCAAGCGGATCGCCGAGATGTGCCAGCGGGTCGGCCTGCCGCCGACCGACAACGCCGTGCTTTATCTCGTCCTGGACTGCGTCGGCGTCGGCGGCTTCGCCAGCCTAGGCCTGCTGAACCCGATCTTGCAGCAGGACGGGCTGAACCGCGTCTGGCAGGCCGCCATGACCGGCCCGCCGCCCCCCAGCGACCCCCAGGCCGGGTCGTGGCCGCCTGCGCCCGACCCGATGCCCACGCCGCGCCAGCCCCGCGCGCCCCGGCCATGAACACTCCCACGCGCCGCGACGCCCTGCCGCTCTGGGGGGTGCTGACGCTGACGCTGGCGGTCAGCCTCCTGCTGCCGCCGCCCGGCTCAGATGGACGCATCGCGCACCTGCCCTCGTTCTGCCCGTTCTTTCTGCTGACCGGCCTCCCCTGCCCCGGCTGCGGGTTAACCCGCGCGTTCGTCTGCCTGGGCCATGGGCGGTGGGGCCAAGCCTGGCACTGGCACCCCTTGAGCCTGCCCCTCTACGCCCTCTGCCTGCTGCTCTGGCTCCGTTGTGGTTTCTATGTCTGGCGCGGTGTGACGCTCCGGTCGCCCGCGCCCCGCGCGCAGGGCCGGCTCGCCTGGGCCGGCCTGGCTGCGCTGCTGCTCTTCGGCGCGGCCCGCATCGGCTGGCTGACCGCGCACGGCCTCCGGTATTAGCCGGCCCGGTTTTCGGGAAGAATCAGACACCATGAAACACACAAACCCCGCCCGCCCGCTCGCCGCCCTCGTCGCCGCCATCCCCCTGCTGGCGGGCTGCTCCCAGCAGACACTGAGCAGTGCGGGGCACGACGCCCAGAACGACGCCACGATCGTCAGCCGCGAGACGCAGCGGGCCGCCCGCAACGCCCAGCCGCAGGTGGTGAAGCTGCGCCTGGGTGCGCGCGTGACCGCGGCCCTGGAGGCCGCCGACATCCACGGCGTCCGCGTGGACGCCGGCGAGGACGGCGTCAGCCTCCACGGGGCCGTGGACAGCGCCGACAAAAAGGCCCGCGCGGGCCGCATCGCGCGCGAGACGCTCGGCCCCGACAAGCGCGTCCACAACCTGCTCCAGGTCAGCGGGGGCTGACGCGGGCACCGTCACGCTGAACCTTCTCGCACCAGATGTTCAGTTCTTGTGCCGCCGTTTGAGCTGCTTCAGCCCGGCTGGTTTCGTCCCAGGCGGAGGCGCGCGTCCTGCCCCCCCGGCTGACCGTCAGGGTGAAGCGGAACGCTGCGCCGTATGAGCCGGGCAGAGTGGCTGGGTAGCGTCTTCGCAGGGCGAAAACCCGATTCCGGCTCGCCCAGGCGTCCAGCCGCGCCGTCTGCGCCGGTGTCAGCCGCGTGTGGAAGACATGCTCGTGGTAGGCAGCCAGGCTCTGTGCCATGACCTGCCTTCCCGTCCGCGGATCGATCCGACCGGTATACCAGACGTACTTCAGGGCACGGTCTTTGACCCGGATGTGCTCCAACGGGGCGCGATAGTCGACGTTCAGGGCGGGCCTCTGCGCCCCGGCAGGAGGGGCCGCCAGCACAAATGCCAGCAGAAGAAGACGGGTGGGCTTCATGCGGTGCCGTTCATCGTACCCGCCGGCGATTCCTTCCCCGGCCTCACGCGAGGCTGGCCACATCAGGTATAATAGAACATCGGTTTGCGGCGGTCTTTGGCAAGGCCTAAAGGCCGCCGCTCTGCGTGAGGGAGGCTTGCCATGACGCGGGTTGTCGAGACAGACGAAACGGGGCGGCTGGTGCTGCCGGACGACTTACTGCGGGAAATAAAGCCGCGCACGAAGTATATCATAGAGTCAAAAGGCGATGGCCTGATCATCTACCCCGAGGAACCAGTGCCGGCGCACAAAGAGGTGGTGCCGACGCCTGAGCAATGGGAGGCGCAGTGGCGGGCGGCCCAGGAACAGGTCAGCAAGTCCTGGCCGGCGGGCGTGTCGGCGGTTGACGTCATGTCCGAGACACGACGCTGATGCTCACGGTAGACGCCAATGTTTTCGTATCCGCCGCCTCTCCTGTGGACGTCTTCCATGCCGACAGCGACGAGTTTCTCAGGCGCGTCCGGCGGTTCCGGCTGCCGCTCCATTGCCCTGCCCTGCTTCTGCCGGAGACGGCTTCAGGCATCGTCCGACCGACGGGGGACCTCCTCGCTGCGCAGATGGCGGTCGTCAGTGTGGGGACTTTTCCCGGCATGAACCTCGCGGCGCTGACCGAGGCGCGGGCACAGAGGGCGGCCCGAATCGCTCTGACGTGCCGCCTGCGCGGGGCCGATGCCGTGTATGTCGCGCTGGCGCAGGAGCTGGGGACGACGCTGATCACCTGGGACGGCTGGGGACGACGCTGATCACCTGGGACGGCTGGGGACGACGCTGATCACCTGGGACGGCTGGGGACGACGCTGATCACCTGGGACGGCGAGATGTTGACGCGCGGCGCGCAGGCGGTTTCGACCATGACCCCGACCGACTGGCTGGCGGCCAATCCCACGATTTAGGATGGATGAACTATGGACTTCAAGGTTATCTCCAGCTACAGACCGTCCGGCGACCAGCCTACGGCTATCGAGAAGCTGACCCAGGGCCTGCGCCGGGCGGACAAGTACCAGACGCTCTTGGGCGCGACGGGCACGGGTAAGACGTTCTCGGCGGCAAATCTTATCGAGAAGGTGCAGAAGCCGACCCTGGTCATCGCGCACAACAAGACGCTGGCGGCCCAGCTCTGCTCGGAGTTCCGGGACTTCTTCGGGCAGAACGCCGTCGAGTATTTCGTCTCGTACTACGATTACTACCAGCCCGAGGCCTATATCCCGTCCACGGACACGTTCATCGAGAAGGACTCGGCGATCAATGACGAGATCGACCGGCTCCGGCACTCGGCGACGCAGGCGGTCCTGGAACGGCGCGACGTCATCATCGTCGCTTCGGTCTCGTGCATCTACGGCCTGGGCGCCCCCGAGGAGTACGCGCGCATCATCCTGAAGTTCGAGCGCGGCAAAGAGTACGACCGCGACGACATGCTGCGGCGCTTGGTGGACATGCAGTTCACCCGCAACGACGTCGTGCTGACCCGCTCGACGTTCCGCGTCCGGGGCGACGTCTTGGAGCTTCAGCCAGCCGACGAAGAGATCGTCGTCCGCGTCGAGTTCTTCGGCGACGAGGTCGAGAAGATCACGGTCGTGGACCCGCTGACCGGCGAGGTGCAGGCGTCGAAGGACGAGATCACGGTTTTCCCCGCCTCGCACTTCGTCTCCAGCCCCGAGCGCCAGGAGGCCGCTATCATCGGCATCGAAGAAGAGATGCACAACCGCATCGCCCTGTTCAAGCAGCAGGGCAAGCTCTTGGAGGCCCAGCGCATCGAACAGCGGACGCGCTTCGACCTCGAAATGATCCGCGAGGTCGGCTACTGCAACGGCATCGAGAACTACTCGCGCTGGTTCGACGGCCGCGCCCCCGGCACGGCCCCGAACACGCTGCTGGACTACTTCCCCGACGACTTTTTGATCGTCGTGGACGAGTCCCACCAGACTCTGCCCCAGCTCCGGGCGATGTACAACGGCGATAAAGCCCGCAAGGATACATTGATCGACTACGGCTTCCGCCTGCCCTCGGCGGGCGACAATCGCCCGCTCAAGTTCGAGGAGTTTTTGGAGCGCGTCAACCAGTGCGTGTTCGTCTCGGCCACGCCCGGCCCGTTCGAGCGCGAGCATTCGGAGCAGATCGTCCAGCAGATCATCCGCCCGACGGGCCTGATCGACCCGGCGATCCTCATCCGCCCGACCAAGGGCCAGGTGGACGACCTGCTGCACGAGATCCGCGAGCGGACCGCGCGCGGCGAGCGCGTCCTGGTCACGACCCTGACCAAGAAGATGTCCGAGGACCTGACCGAGTACCTGCTGGACCTGAACATCAAGGTCCAGTATTTGCACTCGGACGTCCACACGCTGGAACGCTCCGAAATCCTGCGCGACCTGCGCCTGGGCATCTACGACGTGCTGATCGGCATCAACCTGCTGCGCGAGGGCCTGGACCTGCCGGAAGTCTCGCTGGTCGCCATTTTGGACGCCGACAAGGAGGGCTTCCTGCGGTCGGAAACGTCGCTCATCCAGACCATCGGGCGGGCCGCGCGCAACGTCGGCGGCCAGGTCATCATGTACGCCGACCGCATCACCGGCTCGATGGAGCGGGCCATCGGCGAGACGGACCGGCGGCGCACGATCCAGGAGGCGTACAACGTCGAGCACCAGATCACGCCCTACACGGTCACCAAGGCCGTCCGCGAGGTGCTCGAATCCAAAAAGATCGCCGAGCAGAAGTCCTACTACAACGTCTCGCGCACCCGCAACCCCGAGACCCTGCCCCTGGACCAGCTCATGTCCGCCCTGGCCGACATCGAGAAGGAGATGAAGCAGGCCGCGCGGGCGCTGGAGTTCGAGCGGGCGGCGGAACTCCGCGACGAACTCGGCCGCCTGAAAAAGCTGCTCCCGGCGGGGGCTAAGAAGTAGGGAGCGAATACCCGAATTGGGGCGGAGAACTAAATAACCTTGGCAGATTAGTACAGTCGGAAGGAGGATGACATGGTGAAACGAATAGGCACGGCAGATTTTCGCGCCTTTGTCAGAACGAAAGAAGGCGAGGTGTTACTTACTCAGGCACGGCAGGCGAAGTTTATGGTGCGGGTCAAGGATAATGCGCTTGAGTACACCGTCATGTCTACTATGAAAACCAGGCCACACGAAACACAAACGATGGCAAAAGTGTTGGATGAGTTCTACCTCACGGGTTCCTTCAAAACCAGCGATTACCAACAGATTACCGTTTGTTCTTCTTACACGTTGTCTCTCATCAGACAGTACCTTGCACACAAGGCCTTACCGGCAACTCAAAAAGAAGCCGCCTCGCAGGAGGAATAATGTCCAGTCCCCTCCGTAACCTTGCCCTCATCCGCCCTGGCATCCATACCAAGCGAATCTCGTCCTATGACCGTTCGGGCGGCAACAATGACTTCATCCGCATTGAAGCAGGCGAGACCAAAGCCTTGGCCGAGATCGCCGGGGCGGGCGTCATCAAGCATGTCTGGATCACCATCGCCTGCGATGACCTCATGATCCGGCGCAACGCTGTCCTGCGGATGTTCTGGGACGGCGAGGCCGCGCCGTCCGTCGAGGCCCCGCTGGGCGACTTCTTCGGGCAGGGCTGGGGTGAGAGGTACCTGTATGCCAGCCTGCCGCTGGCCGCCGCGCCCGCCGGGGGCAACGCGCTCAACTGTTACTTCCCGATGCCCTTCGGAGACGGCGCGCGAATCGAGATCGAGAATCAGTCCGAGAGCACTATCACGAGCTTTTATTACTACGTTGATTATGAAGAGCACACGGGAGGCATCGGGTCGGAGCAGGGGCGGTTTCATGCCTGGTGGAACCGGCAGATGCCTGGCCCCCAGTCGGGCCAGGGCGACCGGGAGAACGAGTGGGAGACGTTAGGCGTCCAGCCCAAGAACCCGTCCGATGAGCGCAACCACGTCTTTGTCCACGCCGAGGGGGCGGGGCACTACGTCGGCGTCAACTACTTCGTGGACTCGCCCACGCCGCTGTGGTACGGCGAAGGGGACGACATGTTTTTGATCGACGGTGAACCCTGGCCCGGCTCGCTGCACGGGACGGGGACAGAAGACTACTTTAATTCTTCGTGGTGTCCCAAAGAGCTTTACGCGCACCCCTACTTCGGCTACGCCCGCGTCAATGGCGAGACGGGCTTTCTGGGCCGCACCCACTGCTACCGCTTCCACCTGGAAGACCCCGTCCACTTCGGACGGTCTCTGCGGGCGTCCATCGAGCACGGCCACGCCAACAGCCTGACGCTGGACCTGGCGACGGTGTCCTACTGGTATCAGACCGAGCCGCACCGACCCTTCCCTCCCCTGCCGCCCCACGACAAGCGCCAGCCCCTGCCGCCCATCGGCCCCGCCGACATCCACCGCTGGCGCGACGCCTGGCGGCGCGAGCAAGGCGGCGGCCCGCTGTGGGGCAGCGAGGGCCTGCCGAAAGACAAAAATATCCGCTAGGGCCGAGGCTGGCCGCAAAAAGAAAAGCGCCCCCTCGGACGCACCGGCAAGAGCCGGGGTCGGAGGGGGCGCGGGACGGGAGGCTAGCTGCCCCAGACGGCGCGCAGGATGTGGATCAGGATGTGTGCAAGCATGATGAGGTCTCTCTTTCCGTGTGTATTGCAGGGGAAGCGGGCGCGGGGAAAGAACAGCTTCGGGGCACCTTCGCGGCCGCTTCGGGCGTCCCGTCCAGCTTTGGTCTTTCCCGACACATCCCGGTATTCCTACCAGGCCTGCACTTAAATATATCACACAAATTGCGTGTTTGCACGGTTGCGGAAAATTATTTTTTCGAGGGTCTTAAAATGTCAGCGGCGGACGGGGGGCGGCCACAGGCCCGGCTCGTCGGGAACGTCTGGGGCGGGCGGATCGGCACGCAGCCGTGCCACGCGCCGGTTCCAGGCCCAGTGGTACGGCAGGCAGAACAGGAAGAACAGTGCGGGCAGAGCGAGCAGCAGACCCAGCAGTAAGTTTCGTGTCTGCCGGTCCGCCGCCATCGCCGCCGATGTCGCGATCGTCTCGGCAACCAGCGGCGACAACGGACGGTGATTGGCAGCGGCCCACCGGGGCAGCAAAACGCACGGAAGCGCGAGCAGAGCGACCGATAGCAGGCCCAGAACCGTGAGGATCACGAACAGGCGCACCCAGACCCAGGGGCGGATCGGGGCGTCTTGCGGCGGGCGCAGGGACACGAACGGCCCCCAGGTCCAGTCCGCGTCGCTCTGACGGTTGAAGAAGCGCTCCCACATTTTCCCCACGCCCGTTTTCTCACCGTTTCCTAAGGGAAGCCCCCCGTGGGCGGGGGCGGCCACGTCGCGCCGGTGTCTGCCGCCTGGTCCGCCGGCGGCAGCGGCGCGAGAGGCGGCGGGCGTCTCCGCCACGCCCACGCGCACAGCCCCCACCCCGCCAGCATCAGCAGGGTCCCCAAGGCCGGCCCCCAGAACAGCTCGGCCCGGCCCACGCCCATGTCCGCCCGCGCGCTCAGACGCAGCGCGCGGGCGCCTCCTAATGTCCGCGCGTCCCAGTAGCCGCCCGCCAGCGCGGCGGCGTCATAAACGAAATGCAGGGTCATGGCCGGGAAGATCGTCCGCCCGCGCAGGACCAAGACGCCGAGCAGGACGCCCAGCAGCGTCCGCACCAAAGCCCCTTGCAGGTCAAAGTGCATCGCGGCGAAGAGAAGCGCGCCTACCCCGACGGCCAGCCACACGGGGAGGCGCTTGAGCAGGGCGCGCTGCAAGACGCCCCTGAAAAATAACTCCTCGCTGACTGCCGCCGACAGTGGCACGGCCAAAATCATCAACACCGGGTAGCGCAAAACGAGGGGCAGCAGGAACGCCGCGCTGCCCCCCTGCCCCGCCATGCCGCGCGGCCACAGGTGGTTCTGCGCGACGATCAAGGTCTGCACCCAGGGCAAAAATCCCACGCCGAGCAGCGCCGCCCCCAGCAGCTCCCGCCCCGCCGTGGCCCGCCAGGCGAAGGCGTCACGCAAAGGCTGCCTCCCGATCCGCGCCCAGAGCAGGGCGGGCAGGGCCAGCAGCAGAAGCTCAAACGCGACCATCGCGAGCAGCAGGGCGAGGCTCATTGTGGGGGATAGGCTGCTGAGGCTCATGGCATCGGGTGTGTCTCGCGGGTGTCCGAAGGAGCCGGAGGCCAAACGCCGGGCGCGGCGGCAAGGCCCGGCGACGGCAGACGTGCTTCACGGTTCAGACGGTCCGCGCGGCGGTTCCAGGCTCCGCGCAAAGTGGGCAGGAAAGCGAAGTTTAGCAACGCGGCCCCGAGATGCCCAGGGCAATGCCGTAGAGAACCTTCAGCAGAGGCCAGGAGACGTGATGAACGCGCTGCAAATGGTGAAACCAGAAGGAGTAGACGGTGACGGTCAGGAGGAAGGCGAAGAGCACCACGGCGAAGGCGATGAACGACAGTGCGAAAAGAGTGCGGCGGAAAACGATGCTCGTGCCCACGATTATTCGGCCCTTCTTTTCTGCGATCCAGATTGACCCGTGGAGACACCGCCGTTACCGCTGGGACTTCGCGTAGTCCGCCAGGAGGCCGTAGCGGAGGCCGCGGGCGCTGAGGGTGAAGCGGTCGGACTGGAAGTAGGTCAGCAGGGCGTCGAGGATGAGCGCACCGGCGACGATGACGTCGGCCCGCTTGGGTTCCAGGCCGGGGATCTCGCGCCGCGCGGCCAGCGGCAGGCGCGCGAAGCGGTCCAGGGCGGCGGCCACATCGGCATAGGCCAGCGTCGCGCCGTGCAAATCCCCGAGGTCAGGTTTGGCCTGCCCCTGCGTCACGGCGGCGACGTTGACAGCGGTGCCGCCGATGCCCGCGACGCGCGGGGGCGTGTTGGGAAGGGGAAAAGTGTCGAGGGCGGCGCGGGCGTACCGCGCGGCCTGGTCTAATTCGTCGGCGGTCGGCGGGTCCGAGTGCAGGAAGCGCTCGGTCAGCCGGACGGCCCCGATGTCCAGGCTCTTGTGCCGGCCCACGCCCGCCCCGTCGCCTAAAATCAGCTCGGTACTGCCGCCGCCGATGTCGAACACGAGCAGGGGAACGTCGGGGGGCAGGCCTAAGCTGATGTCGGAACAGACGGCGGCGTAAGCCAATTGTGCTTCACGGTCGCCCGTTATGATCTGGACGTCCACATCCGCGCGGGACTTGACCTGGGCGATGAAGCCAGGGCCGTTGGCGGCGTCGCGCAGGGCGCTCGTGCCCGCGCCAAGGACGACTTCGGCCCCCTGGCGTCGGGCCGTATCGGCGAAGCGGACGACGGCGTCCAGTGTCCGGGACATGGCCGCGTCATCCAGGCGGCGGGCGGCGTCCACGCCCTCGCCCAGGCGCGTAACGTCAGACTCCTCGGCGACGACGGAGAGCGCGCCGTCGTCCGAGACATCCGCCAGGGTCATCTTGGTGGAATTGGTGCCGATGTCGATGGCGGCGAGGCGCATGGCGATCTACTTTCCGGCGACGCGCAGTTCCGCCGTAGGCGGCTGCCCCGGTGCCAATGTCAGCACGGCGTAGCGGAACCGGCCATCCCATGACCGGCCCGCACTGCCGGGGTTGACCCACAGGACGCCGCCGACGTCGCGGACGAACGGGGTGTGGGTGTGCCCGCAGACGACCACCTGCGCGGCCGTGGCCTGGGCCAGCTCGCGCAGGCGCGCGTCGGGCGTCCACGCCCCCAGGCCCTCTTTGGAACCGGGCGCGTAGTGCGTCAGGATGATCGAGACGCCTTCCGGGGTCGGCGACAATTCGCCGGGCAGGTCAAGGAGCCAGCGCCGCGCCCCGTCCGAGATCGCCAGGCTGTCGCGGCGGATGGCCTCGAACTTCTCGGGCCGGGCGCGACCCCATTTCTTGCGGTACTCGGCCTGGCGCTCGGGGAACAGGGCGACGTTTTTGTCGTAGTTGCCTTTGACGCTGACGAGGCTCGGGCGGGCGCGCAGGAAGCCGACGCAGGCCTCGGGGTCGTCGCCGTAGCCCACGCTGTCGCCGGCATTCAGCAGGAGCCGCCCGTCGGCCAAGCCGCCCGCTTCCATCGCCCGCCAGACAGTCTGCAAGGCGCTTGAATTACCGTGGACGTCACTAAAAACCCCGTACTGCACCGCGCCCTACTCGCCCAGCGTCTTCTGGAGGCGCTTACGGCGCGTCCGCAGCTCCTCGATCAGATCAGCCTGCCTCTTGGGGGACAGCTTCTCGGACTTGGAAGCGTCTTCCAGGAGCGCCGCGATCTTGTCCAGCGTCTTGACCGCCTCCTGCACCTGTTTCGCCGTCAGCGTATCCGGCCCCTCGGCGAGTTCCGAGGCGACCGTATCCAGCTTGTCGAGCTGCCGATCCAGGCCCTTGTCGTGAGCCTTGTCCGGCAGGGCGCGGGAGAGGCGCGCGCGGGCGTCGCCGAGCTTCTGGAACACGTCCTGCACGTCCTGGTTGGCAGACGCCAGCGCCATGTCCGGGTTGTCGGCCGCACGCTCAGAGGTCTGCGGCTGGGCCGCGAGCCAGTCTTTGACGCGGGCCGCGTTGACCATGCCGACGCCCTTGATGCCGCCGATCTGCTCCACGGTCGCCCCGCGCAGGTCGTCGCGCGTTCGCAGGCCCGCCGCGCGCAGAGCTTCCCGCCGGGTGTCGCCCAGGAACGGGATTCCCTCCAGGTCGGAGCCTTGCGACGGCGCGGGCGGGTTCGACACCGAGGCCGGCGTCAGGGTCGGCGGCGGGGCCACCGGGTCGGCATGGGCCGTCCGCGCCCCGTCCTCGGCCAGGGCCTGCGCGGTCCCGGTCGGCTTTGCGGGGGGAGGCTGCCGCTTGCCGGCCCTGCGGTCCTTCTTGCCGCCTTGGGCCGGGGGCGGGAGTGGTTCGCTCATGGCGTGGGTAGACTTTCTTCGGCGGCCCCCGGCCCGATCAGCGCCAGGAGGAAGTTTCGCCGGAACCCCTGCTTTTGCAGCTTGTTCCAGAAGGCGAGGAAGCGGTCGTACATCTGGGCGCGCTCGGACGCCTCGGCGTGAATCAGGCGCTCCAGGCCCGTGCGGATCTCGGGACGCGCCGCCGCGTGGGCGTCCAAAAACGCCTGGAGCAGCGGCCCCCGGACGTCGCGGTCGTGTATCTCGCCGATCTGTTCCTGCACAGATTTGACCTGATCATAGACCTTGGCGAAGTCTTTGCCGGGAAAGCACGGCCCGAAGATCTCCATCGTGTACCGCAGGCGCTTGGCGGCGATCCGCATGTTGTGCAGCTCGGCGACGTTGGCGGGGTCGCCGATGTAAGGCGTGAACTGGTACAGCTCTTCGAGCCGCGTGTGCAGCATCAGGGGTGCATTGGAGTGGAGCGACTCGCGCGGGTTGACGGCGTACAGGGGGAGCGCTTTAGCCACGTGCGTGACCCTCCCCGTCCGTGCCGAGCAGCTTGTGGAAGTCGGACACGAATGCGCCCTTCTCCAGCCGGTTCAGCTCTTTGACCAGGCCCACCCGGTCCCCATCGCGCTGCCGTTCGAGATGCTGGACAAAGGCGCGCAGGCCTACTTTCTCGCTCTCGGGGGCTTTCTCGGCCACGCCCTGCATAAACTCGATCTGGACGTCCCCGTCGCGCACCGCGCCCAAGGCGTCGGTAACACGGGCGACTTCTTTTTCGATGGCCGCAAAGGGCTTAGGAGGGAAGGCGGCGGCGAACACGGACAGGGCCGCGCGCAGGCGGCGCGAAGCCACGCGCATATCGTGAAGGGCCTCGATGTCGTCCCCCTTGCGGGTGCCGTCGAGGTTGTCCATCATCTCGCCGAGCTGCTGGCTCAGGGACGTGTGCGCGGCCTCTAAAAATGTCGCATCCGGGGCGATGTCATAAGCGCTTTTTGCCATGTGTAACAGACACTATAGCGTGTCTGTGGCTCTGTTGTCAAGAGTTATGTCGGGAGAGAGGCATGTGTACGATAAGTGTCCGGGGGGACATAAGAGACCTCATCCCCGGCCCTTCGCTTTGCGGAAGGGGAGGGTGGCGCGCAGCGCCGGGTGAGGTCCCTGCGGCACCGCATGCGCAGACACATTGCAGCAGACATCAAACACACTAATGACCAGCACCCTCACACCACCCCTCGCCTACGGCGAGCGGCCCTTCCGGCGCGAGCCGGGGACGGCCCCGCCGGAAGGCGACATCTACCAGGCGACATCCGCCGAGCGGGCCGCGACGGTGGCGGCGGCCTTCGAGGGCGGCATCACCTACTTTCACGCCGCCTATGAGCGTGAGGCGCAGTCGCTGGGAACGTCCCTGAAGACGCTTGGCATTCGCGACCAAATCACCGTCAGCACGACGGATGGGGACGCCCTGGACCGCTGCCCGGATACGGAAGCAGGGGCAGCGGCGGCGATCTCCGGGGCTGTCGCGCGCAAGCGGGAGTTGCTCGGCGTGGACCGCCTGGACGTGTTCCTGCTGTACGACTTCCGGCCCGACGTCCACACCCCCGCCCGCATGGCCGGGGCGCGGCGGGCATTGGACGCGGCGCGGGACCGGGGGCACGTCGGCCTGGTCGGAGCGACCTGTTACGCCGCCTACGACGCCCTGGCGGATGCCATCGCTCAGGGAACGCTCGCCGCCGAGGTCGTGTTGGCAAGGTACAACTATCTCGACCAGGGTGCGGCGGCGCGGCTGGTGCCCGCCTGCCGTGCGCGCGGCGTAACCCTGCTTGCCGCCCAGACGTTCGCGTGGACCGGCGGCATCCCGTTCGTCCGCTTCCCGAACACCTGGCGCTTCCGCAACCTGACCAAGAATTTCTACGGCTTCACGGCAGCCCAGGCACACCTGTACTGGGTCTCACACCAGCCGGGCATCGACGGCGTTTTGGTCTCCATGCAGGAACACAGCCAGGTCGCCGAGAACCTAGCCGCGTTGCAGATCACCAAGACGCCGCAGGGACTGGAATCGCTGTTCGACTCGTTCGCCGAGGCCCTGACAAAGACGCGCGAGGGCTGGCGCGGCCTGCTGACCGACGAACTCTGGGAGTACCGCGCGGCGGCGGAAAATCATCTCAGCCGGGGAAAAAAATCGTAACGTGATAGACCTTTCCAGTGACACAGCAACGCGGCCCTCGGAGGGGATGCGGCGGGCGATGGCCCAGGCCGAGGTGGGCGACGAGCAGGTGCACGAGGACCCGACGACGAACCGCTTGCAGGAGGCCGTGGCGGACATGCTCGGCAAAGAAGCCGGGCTGTTTTTGCCCTCGGCGACGATGGCGAACGCCGCCGCCCTGAAGACCTGGCTGCGGCCCGGCGACGCCCTGATCGCCTCACACAACGCGCACATCGTCGTCTGGCAGGGGGGCGGCTATGCGGCCCTGGCGGGCGCGGCGGCGACGCTGATTTCCACCGAAACGGGCGTCTTCTCGGGCGCGCAGGTGGCCGAGGCGGTCAGCCCGGACGACCCGCACTTCCCCCGGACGCGCCTGGTCTGCGTCGAGAACACGCACAACGCCGGCGGCGGCACGGTCTGGACCCAGTCCGAGCTGGACGACGTCGCCCAGGCCGCCCGGTCGCGCGGGCTTGACTTGCACCTGGACGCCGCCCGCCTGTTCAACGCCGCATCGGCCTCGGGCCTGTCGGTAAAGACGCTGTCCGCGCCCTTCGGCAGCGTCGCCCTGTGCCTTTCCAAGGGGCTGGGCTGCCCCGTCGGCGCGATCCTGGCCGGGTCGCGCGCGTTCATCGGGGAGTGCTGGCGGGCCAAGCACGTGCTGGGCGGGGCGATGCGCCAGTCGGGCATTCTAGCCGCGGCGGGCCTGTACGCCCTGGAACACAATCTGGGGCGGCTAGCCGAGGATCACGCCCACGCGCGGCGGCTGGCCGAGGGCCTGGCCGAGATACCCGGCGTCCGACTTGACCTCGCCCGCGTCCAGTCCAACTTGGTGTTTCTGGCGGTGGACGGCATGAGCGGGCAGGAGGCGCGGGAGCGGCTGGCCGCGCGCGGCGTCCGCATGAGCGGCTCCTACGGCGCGTTGCGGGCGGTGACGCACCTGGATGTCTCGGGCGCGGACATTGAGCAGGCGATTGCCCTGGCGCGTGAGGCGTGGGAGTAACCGCGGTCCGGCTCCGTCGCCTCGTTCCGCAGCCATGCCCCAAAGGGGATTCCGTCCGCCGAGCCTGTCGCTTCAGCGGCAGGAAACAACACAGGAACTCTTATGGACATCAGCGTCGTCGGGGCGGGCGGGGCCATCGGGCGCGAGATCGTCGCGCAGCTCGTCGCCGGGCGCGTCCTGAAGCCGACCGAGCGGTTGCAGCTCGTCGGACGGCGCGGCGGGGCGTCCGAGCGCGTGTTGTACGGGCTGCGCTCGGATTTAACCGACGCCTACGCCGAGAACGCCCCGCAGATGGACATCGCGCTGGCCCCGGAAGAAGTGGTCGGGGACCTGATCGTGATGGCGGCGGGGGCGACGCCCGGCCCGAGCGAGTCGGGCGGGACGATGTCGCGCGACGAGGTCGGCGCGGCCAACCTGCCGGCCTTCCGCGCGCTGGCCCTGGCCCTCGCGGAGCACGGGCAGGGGCGCGAGGTCGTGCTCGTGGTCACCAACCCCGTCGAGCTGGGCGTCACGGTCATGGCGCAGGTGCTGGGCGCGCGCCGCGTCATCGGCATCGGGGCGTATTCGGACAGCCTGCGCTTCCGGCGCGAGATCGCCGCCGACCTGGGCGTCCCGCGTCAGCTCGTCTCGGGCTACGTGGCCGGCGAGCACGGGGCCAATCTGGTCCCCCTGTGGAGCAGCGTCCGCGTCTACGGCCTGGACGACGCCGAGACGGCGGAGGCGGTGGACGCCCTGCGCGGCGGCGGCACGGCGGGGGACTTCCCCGCCCGCGTCTCCCAAGCCCGTGACTCGGTCCAGCACCTCTTCTTGACGGACACGCGGGCGGCGTATGAGGCCGTCGAGTCGATGCCGCCGGACGTGCGCGTCCAGCTCCGGCCCGAGCTGACGCACCTGTCGGGGGCGCGGACGGTGATGGCGACCGCGAACGTCACCGTGGACATGGTGCGGCAGATGATGGAGGGGCGGGAGATGAGCGTGGCCGGTCAGGTCATGCTCGAAGGCGACGGCGTGTACGGCATCCGGGGCGCACTGGGCATGCCGCTGATCGTCTCGCACCAGGGCGTGGTGCGCGTTTTGGCCCCGCCGGTCTGGCAGGAGGAAGCGCGCGCCCTGCACGAGGCAGCCGCCGCCGTCAGCGCCAAAGTCGCCCGCTGGATGGGGTAGGCGTTCGCCAAGGAGGCCCAGCGTGGACAAGTGGATACTGCTGCTGAAGCTGCGGAACCGGGCCGGCGTGCTGAACTCGCTCACCGCCCTGTTCGCCGACCGCGGCGTCTCGCTCGAAAGCCTGACCGCCCACGCCGCAGGCGGGGCGGCGACCCCCTACGGCTCGGCCATCCTGACGTTCACCGCTTCGGCACCGAAAAAGGACCACCTCGTTCGCCTGCTGGGACGGCTGGACTCGGTGCAGGCCGTGACCGAGTACGCCTACAGCGACGCCGATCACGCCCGCAAGTCCGCCCTGGCCCGCGTCCGGCTGTCCGCCGCAGACCTCACGGCCTCCCTGCCGCCCGGCATCCTCTGCGACATCGTCTCCGAGGCCGACGGCGTGACTCTCGCCCTGCTGCTCGGCCCGCCGCAGCTCTTGGACGGGACTTTGGACACTTTGGCTGGGCGCGGTGAGCTTCAGGAGGCGGACTCGACCGTGATCGTGGTGTGAGAAGCGCCGCCTCCCCCGCCGCTCTACCCCTTGCCGTTCATCTTGTAGACGAACGCCAGCACCTCGGCGACCGCCCGGAACAGCTCCGGCGGGATACGGTCGCCGACGTCCAGCGTCGCCAGCGCCCCGGCCAGCGCGGGGTCTCGCCGCAGCGGGATGTCATGTTCCCGCGCCACTCGCAAAATCTCGGCGGCCACGAACCCGTCGCCCTTGGCGACGACCTGGGGGACGGCTTCGCCTCCTGACGGGTCGTACCGCAGGGCGATGGCGGTTTGGGTGTCTTCCATTCGGCTCTTCATTCCTCGGAATCCCGGAACTAAACTTAAAAGTCGGACGCTAGGCGTGCCGGTCCACGGACGGGCGCGGCGTCGTGACGGCCCCGGCCCCCGGCCACAGCGGCAGCCACTCGGCCTGGGCGCGGCACGAGACGTCGCAGGACGGCCAGCCCGCGTGGGCCAGCGTGGCGGCCAGCCCGCCCGTGTGCCGCGTCAGCAGGCGGGCGGACGCGGGCCGCTCGGCCCCCAGTCGGCAGCTCAGAGTCCCGGACAGATGGCCGCAGAGGTCCGCCTGCACCCGGCCCAGGCGCGGCGGGGTCACCCGCAGCGTCACCCGCAGCGCGGGCGCTTCCACGTCGCCCCGGTCCCCCGCCCCCGGCTCCGGCAGCCACACCCGCGCTTCCGCCGTGCTGTAAAAGCCGCCGAAGGCGAGCGGGAAGGCTAGGTACAGGGCCGATCCCGTGTGCGCCGGAGGCTGGGTCAGGGCGGCTTGGTTCAAGAGCTGCTGCCCCTCCACAAGCCGCGCCAGACCATCGGCGGCGTGGCGCAGGCCCGGATCGTTCGTCCCGGCCGACAGCCGCAGCAGGGCCGTGCGGAGGTCGGCGACGCCATGCCCCTGCGTCGCCAGTCGGTGCTCGGTGCTTTGCCCCAGGTGCAGCGCCATCTCACGCAGGCCCCGTGCCTGCCGGGCGGGGTCGTCGCCCGCCTCGACGGCCAGGCCCAGGTCGCCCAGCAGGTCGGCCAGCGCGGGTTCGGCAAAATTGAAAGTCCCGAGCGGTGTGCCGGATGCCCGCAGCACCGCCGTCAGGGCGGTCAAGACATCCGGCGTGGCCGGCAGCCCCAGTGTCCTTGCCAGCACCAGGGCGGTCGGCGTGGCCTGCGGCGCGGCGGCCAGCGCCCCGTGCGCCTCGGCCAGGGCCGACGCCGTCAGCGGCAGCCCCGCCGCCGCCAGCATGGCGGCCAGCGCGACGTCGGCGTCCGCCGCCGCCGCGCCCATCTCCAGCAGAACGGCCCGCACCCGCCCCGGCGTCAGCACCCCGTCCCCTGCCCTGCCCATGACAGGGGACGGCACGGCGGGCGGCGGGACCGCCGCCAGACGTCCGAGGAAGCCCAGCGCCGCCGAGGCGGGTGCCCCCAAAGCTGAAGCGAATGTGGAAGGGATGTGCATGGCCTCGTCAACACGCGAAAACCGCAAGGATGCCCTATTATCGGCACCTCGCCGCCCGAGCACGAGGCCGGGCGTTCAGCCCGCCCCGGCCCGGTTTTTGCGGGCGGCAGGTATAATGGCGGCATGCTTGACCCCAAGATTTACCGCGAGATGGGACTGAACGACGGCGAATACGCCCAGATCCTGGACACTTTGGGCCGTGAGCCGACCCTCACCGAGGTCGGCATGTACGCCGTGATGTGGTCCGAGCACTGCGGCTACAAGTATTCCCGGCCCGTGCTGCGGCTGTTCTCGCGCTACAAAGAGGCCCAGGATACCGGCGCGGTCGAGAACGCGGGCGTGATCGACATCGGCGGCAACATCGGCGTCGTGATGAAGATGGAATCGCACAACCACCCCTCCGCCGTGGAGCCGTTCCAGGGCGCGGCCACGGGAGTCGGCGGCATCCTGCGCGACATCTTCACGATGGGCGCGAGGCCCATCGCCGGCCTGAACTCCCTGCGCTTCGGGCCGATTGACGCCGAACACGGCGACGCGCACACCCGCTACCTCTTTGAGCACGTCGTCGGGGGCATCAGCCACTACGGCAACTGTCTGGTAGCCGACGAGACGTTCGTCTGGCGGGATGCGTCCGGGGTGCATTTCGATACGATCGGGCAGTTCGTAGAGGCTCACCTGCCGCATGCTCAAGACACTGCCGATTTGGACCCGGACTTGGGCGTCGAGACGCTGTCACTGGACACGGGCACATGGCAAAGCTGCTGGCGTCCCGTCCGACGGGTGTTCCGCCGACAGGCAAAGGAGTTGGTACACATTCAGACCCACGTTGGCAATCTGAGCGTCACTCCTGATCACCCCATGCTAATCATTGAGCCGGATTGGGACAAACCGAGCGGGGATTGGGAAGGCGACACTCGATGGTCGGGAACGGGAATAAAGCAACACATCCGTCTCGCTGGCTCACTTTGCCCTGGGGACTTGCTGCCTTTTTTCCGCGACCTGGCTGGGGAAACATCCGGGGAAAGTGCCCCGCTTGAGGATGACCATCTCCCGTTTTTCGGGCCGGTAGCGGGCACAAAGATTCTTTCGACGGAGGCCATCTCAGTTGAGGAGTGCAGTGTCTACGATGTCGAGGTAGACGGGACGCACCTATTCGCCACGACGTCGGGCATCGTCACCCATAACTGCGTGGGCGTACCCACGGTGGGTGGGGAGATCACGTTCCACCACTCCTACACGGGCAACCCGTTGGTGAATGCGATGGCGGTGGGCGTGGTGCCGATGGACCGCCTCGCCTCGGCGGGGGCCAGGGGCGCGGGCAACCCCGTGCTGTACGTCGGGTCGGCCACGGGGCGCGACGGCATCCACGGGGCGACGTTCGCCTCGGTCGAGCTGGGGCCGGACTCGGAGAGCAAGCGGCCCAACGTCCAGATGGGCGATCCGTTCGCCGAGAAGCTGCTGATCGAGGCGACTTTGGAGGCTTTGGCGACGGGAGGCATTGTCGGCATCCAGGACATGGGCGCGGCGGGCCTGACCTGCGCGACCTGCGAGATGTCCGCCAAGGGGGGCGTCGGCATGGACGTGGACGTCCGCGCGGTCCCGCAGCGCGAGGCGGGCATGACGCCGTATGAGATCATGCTGTCCGAATCGCAGGAGCGGATGCTGGCCGTGATTGAAGCAGGCCGCGAGGACGAAGTGGCCCAGGTGTTCCATAAGTGGGGCCTGAACGCGGTCGTTGTCGGGCACGTCACCGACATAGGCCGCGTGGTGATCAGGGACGGCGGCACCGTTGTCGCGGACGTGCCCGCGCAGTCGCTGGCCGACGACTGCCCGACCTACACGCTGGCGGCGTCCGAGCCGGCTTACATCCAGGAAGTCCAGTCCGCTGATCTGTCGCATCTGCCCGAGCCGGATGACTACAATGCCGTCCTGCTCAGGCTGCTGGCCTCCCCCACCGTCGCCTCCAAGCGCTGGGTGTACGACCAGTACGACTCGATGGTGCAGACGCAGACGACCGTGCTGCCGGGGGCCGCCGACGCCGCCGTGCTGCGCCTGCGGGACGCGGGCGGCAAGGGCCTGGCCCTGACGACGGACTGCAACCCGCGCTACTGCTACCTGGACCCCTACGAGGGCGCGCGGCTGGCCGTCGCCGAGGCCGCGCGCAATCTAAGCTGCGTCGGCGCGACGCCGCTGGCTGTGACGGACTGCCTCAACTTCGCCTCGCCCGAAAAGCCCGAGGGCTTCTGGCAGTTCCGCCGTGCGGTCGAGGGCCTGGCGGACGCCTGCGAGGCACTGGGGACGCCGGTCATTTCGGGCAACGTGTCGTTTTACAACGAGACGCCCGCGCGGGCCATCTTCCCCACCCCGACGGTGGGCATGGTCGGGCTTCTCCCCGAGGCCGACAAGCGGGTGACGATGGGGTTCAAAGGCGAAGGCGACTTCATCAGGTTCATCAGCTTCGGCAAGCCCTCATTCGGCGGCAGCGAGTATCTGGCCGTCGTTCATGGACAAGAGGCTGGAACGCCCCCCGCCCTTGATCTGGATGCGGAAAAGGGGGTGCAGGCCTTTATCCGTGAGGCGATCCGCCGCGGGCTTGTGCGGTCGGCGCACGACGTCTCCGAGGGCGGCCTGGCCGTCGCACTCGCCGAGTGCTGCATCGCCGGCGGGATCGGGGCCGACGTCACCGTCTTCCACGAAGCGCCGTCCGGTGCCCTCGCCCTCTTTGGGGAACAAGCGGCGGGAATAATCTTCAGCGTTTCTGAAGAAGGCAATGGTGTGTTTGGTGACTGGCTGGAAAGCCAGGGCCTGCCAGACGGCTGCCGCCTCTGGTCCATCGGCGAGGTCTACGGCAGCGGGCGGTTGCAGGTAAAGAGCGAAACCGCCCCCGGCCCCCTTGTTGACCTGCCGGTTGCCGCCCTGCGCGACGCCTACGAGGGCGCGATTCCCCGCGCGATGGGCGCGTGAACGGACAGCATCTTGGCCTGCGGCAGCGTCTTTGTCCGGCGGCGATGACGGTCCGGGTGCGGATGTTACCGCCCGTCTACTATTTTGCCCGATATGTATGTTATAATCGTGGTGCCACACGCCGCTTGATCCTGTCCCCTCCTCAGAAAGTAGGCGCGTCGGTTGCAGTCCCATTGCAATCCAGCCAGGAGGCCTCCAGGTATGCCGCACCCGCGCGACGAAGACATGCAGTTGTTCGTTTATCTTTTCTGGAAGACGCAGGCCGGCCTTCCCCTCCTCGGCAGTGACGAGGTTCAACAGGCCGCTCACCTCGCCATCGCGCACCGCGCCCGCACCCAGTTCGGCCACCTCCTCGCCATCGGCAGTACGCCCAGCGAGGTCCACATGGTCGTTCGCTTCCCCGCCTCCCTCTCCGTTTCGGTCATCGCCCGGACATCTCGCGTCTCCGCCCAGCAAGCCATCACCCGGCTTCTAGACGTCTACGGCCAGCCCGCCGCCACGGCCTCCGTTTGGGAGAGCGCCTACACCGCCCACACGCTCAACCGGGAGGACGCCGACAGAGCAGCGGCCTACCTCCGGGCGCGCATCGCGGACGACGCGCGGCTTCCCTGAACGGGCGGCGGACGCGACATATTCCCTTTTCTTCAACGCGCAGACATGGCGGGCGCGTCGGCTTTGAACTGTGCGCGGAGCGCCTTGATCCGGGCCTGATGCCCCGCCGCCCACTTCTTCCAGAACGCGACGTATTCACCCGCCTTCTCGTGGAACAGCACCGTCCCAGGGTAGTGGGGCGTGTTCGTGGCTTCAAACAGAGCGGTCACGATGTAATACTGAGCATCAGGGTCAGGGTCGTCCAGATGCTCAAGCAGGGAAGGCACGGCCAGGGGATCGGCGAAATTGCGGAGCGCGTAAGCCGCCTTTTCTCTGACTACATCATTTTTGCTCGCCAGCGCGCCGATGATCGGCCTGACCGCATCTACATTCCGATAACTGCCAATCGCGAAAGCAGCGTAACCATTTTTGTCGGCAACTCTGACTAAGTCCGGGACGACATCGGCATCCTGAAGGTAGCCCGATGCGATGAAGGCCTGTTCACTGACGTCTGGGTCGGCATCCTTCGTGAGACGGATTACAGCCGGGACTATCTGCGTCTTGATGAATTGCTCCAAGCTCAGTGCAGGTACAACTCCGCCGGGGAGCGGTTCACCAAGAGACTGCCTGATTTTTACTCCGAAGCGATCCACGTCTTTCTCCGGTTTGACATTGAGAAGAAATCCCGCGCTTGCTATTCGCCCTAAACAACTCAGCCTGATGGCCTTTGTGTTGTCTGCTAAGGCTTGTGTAAGGGCAAGAAGAGTGGTGCGTAACGGGCTGGTTGAGTGGCCCGTAAAATTCGTTGCTCCGATCAGAATCCTGGAATATCCATCCGAGGCTGGTTGGGTGAGCGAGAGAACAGACTTATCTGGAGTGGCTACCAGAAAAAAAACTGCCCTCTCTCCCAACGTTAGCTGAGTGAAGCTGGTTCGGTTGAAAGATGTATAGGCGTTTTTGGTGAAAGTAACCATCACTGAGGCTTGGGACAGGCTGCCTTTTAGGACATCCTCGACAGCAACAGTCGCGATCTCGTTCTCCGTTTGTGCCATGACGGGCAAGCCATCGCTGTGTCCGATCATGACGCTGGTTTGCCCCAGCGTTCTCACGTCCTTGACTGTCCCAATGCAGATGTCGTCTGACTGCTGCACAAAGACTGGGAGTTCAGGTACAGCATGAGCGTCCTTGCTACAGGCCAAAAGGATTGACAGGCAGCATAAGATTATGAGCACACCGCGCTTCATTTTCTCTCTTCTTTCTATCTTCCGCGTTCAGAACTCATTGCTTGTCAATCTGTACGTGTAGTAAATGAAGCTCCTGACGGGGCAAGCCCCGAGGTATCAGAAGGCCAGACCGGATGAAGACGGCGGCACGAGCCGCCGCTACTCGAACAGGTCCAGTTGTTGCGTGTGCAACTGGCGGTACTCGCCCTG
>JAABUV010000993.1_pt1 | contig 42236 bp, 37 predicted proteins | sample 5559971 | NCBI WGS metagenome assembly JAABUV01 (sample SAMN10711881, study PRJNA513362) | rock metagenome | isolation source: Antarctica rocks | place: Antarctica: Victoria Land, Knobhead nord | collected 2015-12-19 | reverse complement strand
GGATGGGACATAATCAACTCTGCAGAAACACCGAGGGAGTATGTATCGTTCTTGATGTGGAGATTGTGATTTCTTAAACCCCCCGTATCAGCATCATGTATTGCAAAAGTATTGAAATGTATAAAGGGTTTGAATTGCTCACCGGTTAACCTGTAGCTTCTCTGCAGTCTGCTGTGACAGGACTGTAATCCAGCCAACCAAGACTGACGAGATGTATTCTGAGCAGAACCGAGCAGTCTTTGCGTCGCGCAACACAAGGTCCATAAAGAACGTCGACGACCGGCCCTTCTCGCCCCCAATGATGTCCCCAACAGAATGTATATTATCCCATGCAATCTCTCCATCGCTTTCATAGGCCTCGACATGTAGTTGTTCTAATTGCAGTTCACTTGGGGTTGAGGTTTTCGAGCGCTTCAGATCGCGAAGAAGACTGCGAACAGAGAACTGCCATGACATTCTGAGCTGTGCGCCCGCTGCGCATAGCTGATTGAAGAGATGTAGATGTAGATGTAGATGTAGATGGTAATTCGAATAAACTGTCAGAAATCGTTCTTGTATTCAGGTTGCTTGATGATGAAAAGACTAACGTCTCAAATGACGTGACGTGACTAACCGTTTCGATAAATACAGTCATGTGATATGATCAATCATGCTCTTCAGAACTAGAATCAGAATTGTATTAAACATGCTTATTGTTTAATTGAATTAGAATAGTCAAAAAGCATGTTTTATACACGTTTAATGAAATCTGTATTAAACACAGAGATCTATATAAATAGTATTAGTTATTTGAATGCTTCATAGTCATCTGATCATCGATGATGCTATTCAGAAATTTCTTCAGCATCTCATTGTTTGAAGAATTTAGTCTAGTCATAGCAATTTTCTTCTGCAGCAGTCTATCTTTCATATTCAAAGACTTCTTTTCATCAATTTCAATGCTCTGTGTATAGCGAAGCTTCTTTTTTAAGTCTCAAGATCGATTAAGTGTGCACTCGTTTATAAAAATATACATTAACTTATCAACATTAATGTTGCTCAGCTGATTTTTAATCTTCATCTTTATGAGATTCATGATAAATCAGTCACGTTTTACTAAAACATTATTATTGTCAAAGACTGTTACGAGTGTGTCAAAATTGAATAGAGTTTTCTAGTCAACAAGCTTTAGAGATTTTGACTCATGTTGAATCTCTAGCCTCAACACTTTATTCTAGCGCTTTCAATACTTGAGCAAATCTGCTTTGTTTTCTTTGTTTTGTTCTACTATAGATACAGCTTGAAACTCTCTTTGATTTCTTCTGTATTCTTAATATTCTAGTTATAGCTATCTCTATTGATCAAACATTCTATTCAGCTACGCACTATCTCGCTGCAGTGTGATTAGATTCTAGGCACAGTTTCAACATTATATTAAGAATTCGTTTATCACATGATATCAATTTCATTACTCATTCAAGCTACTTGATGAACAATGAAACAAGTATAAAGAAATTTGTTTTACCTGATGATCAACGCAATTGAAAGACAGAACAACATCAGAGAATCAATAGAATCAACGACAAGACTGTTTGAATTGCTAGAGAATCTATCGCTCATTAAGTATACACAGTTCACTCGATTAAGAGAATCACGATAAAGAATCTTCGTGATTTGCTTTAGAATCAACTCATTCTTGTGAAGCAGACGAGTGAAAATAAGCTGTTCAACTCATCTCTTTTTCTCTTTATCTTGAATCAAGCTCGTGAATCAGATGAGTCAAAACAATCTGTGTTGTCAGATCAAATTAGTGAGTCTGCTACTACAAATGACGTTCTCATAGTGAGTCTGTTACAATGACACTCTTCGTCAATGCAATGATTTATTTATTCTCATCATCTTATCTATCAGTGAATCTGATTCTACGTTCACATGCAAATAGTGAGTCTGCTACAATGACAAGTCGAAAGTTGATCTTTTCAATGAGCAAGTCGACTAGTGAATCTGCTTCAATGACACTCTTCATCAATGCAATGATCTATCTATCTTCATCGTCTTATCTATCAGTGAATCTGATTCTACGTTCACATGCAAATAGTGAGTCTGCTACAATGACAAGTCGAAAGTTGATCTTTTCAATGAGCAAGTCGACTAGTGAATCTGCTTCAATGACACTCTTCGTCAATGCAATGACTCATTTACTCTCATCGCTCAATCTATCAGTGAATCGATCTACCTTGCGTTCACATGCAACTAGTGAGTCTGCTTCAATGATCATTCTATCTCACATAGTGAGTCTGCTACAATAAGCATTTGACGAGTTGATTTAAATCAATAGAAAGATTGATAGAAAGACAGACATCAAGATTCTACGTCAATGCTATGAACTACATTACAAGTCATAGAAACATGACTTTTAAAAAGAAGAAGATAATGTTACGAGTGTGTTGAGATTGAATAGAGTTTTCTAGTCAACAAGCTCTAGAGATTTTGATTCATGTTGAATCTCTAGTCTCAACACTCTATTTTAGCGCTTTCGATACTTGAGCAAATCTGCTTCGTTCTCTTTGTTTTGTTCTACTATAGATACAGCTCGAAACTCTCTTTGATTTCTTCTGTATTCTTAATATTCTAGTTATAACTATCTTTATTGATCAAACATTTTATTCAGCTACGCACTATCTCGCTGCAGTGTGATTAGATTCTAAACATGATCTCAACATTATATTAAGAATTTCTTTATCACATGATATTGATTTCATTACTCATTCAAGCTACTCAATGAAAAACGAAATGAGTATAAAGAAATTTGTTTTACCTGATGATCAACGCAATCAAAAGATAGAACAACATCAGAGAATCAATAGAATCAACGACAAGACTGTTTGAATTGCTAGAGAATCTATCGCTCATTAAGTATACACAGTTCACTCGATTAAGAGAATCACGATAAAGAATCTTCGTGATTTGCTTTAGAATCAACTCATTCTTGTGAAGCAGACGAGTGAAAATAAGCTGTTCAACTCATCTCTTTTTCTCTTTATCTTGAATCAAGCTCGTGAATCAGATGAGTCAAAACAATCTGTGTTGTCAGATCAAATTAGTGAGTCTGCTACTACAAATGACGTTCTCATAGTGAGTCTGCTATAATGACACTCTTCATCAATGCAATGATCTATCTATTCTCATCATCTTATTTATCAGTGAATCTGATTCTACGTTCACATGCAAATAGTGAGTCTGCTACAATGACAAGTTGAAAGTTGATCTTTTCAATGAGCAAGTCGACTAGTGAGTCTGCTTCAATGACACTCTTCGTTAATGCAATGATCTATTTACTCTCATCGTCTTATTTATCAGTGAATCTGATTCTACGTTCACATGCAAATAGTGAGTCTGCTACAATGACAAGTCAAAAGTTGATCTCTTCAATAAGCAAGTTGACTAGTGAGTCTGCTTCAATGACACTCTTCATCAATGCAATGATTCATCTATTCTCATCGCTCAATCTATCAGTGAATCAATCTATCTTGCGTTCACATGCAACTAGTGAGTCTGCTTCAATGATCACTCTATTTCACATAGTGAGTCTGTTACAATAAGCATTTGACAAGTTGATTTGAATCAATAGAAAGATTGATAGAAAGACAGACATCAAGATTCTACGTCAGTGCTATGAACTACATTACAAGTCATAGAAACATGACTTTTAAAGAGAAGAAAATAATGTTACAAGTGTGTTGAAATTGAATAAAGTTTTCTAGTCAACAAGCTTTAGAAGTTTTGACTCATGTTGAACTTCTAGTCTCAACACTCTATTCTAGCGCTTTTGATACTCAAGCAAATCTGCTTCGTTTTCTTTGTTTTGCTCTACTATAAATACAGTTCGAAACTCTCTTTGATTTCTTCTGTATTCTTAATATTCTAGTTATAGCTATCTCTATTGATTAAACATTTTATTCAGCTACGCACTATCTCGCTGCAGTGTAATTAAATTCTAGGCACGATCTCAACATAAAGTTCACTGCATAATAATTAAAGCTAAAGCTTAGAACAAGAATCAAAATCGATCAATGATTGTATATCAGAAAATATATCAAGATCAAAAATCAAGAATATATCAAGATCAACTTAAATGACATATGATAAAACAACATGATGATACATCAAGTTGATTTAACTCATGTGACACGCAGCAAATAGTGTAGAAAAATAGTCAATCAGTCAGCTGAGAGATTTGTTATTAATATCAAGTCATCAACACTCTTTCAACTATGATAAGCACAAGTCAAAGAAGAATTATTTGCAAAACTGCAAGCAATTCTCACTAACGCTGAGCTCTAAAAGACTCAGCATGTATTCTTTATCTTTCAACATAATCATCATTTCTGTTATTTGAACTTACACTAAAATGACTAAACATCTCACATAATTCTTTACTCAACATTTGTTTTCTCAAACATTAAAAGCTTACATTGAAGCTTTCGTTAACAAAAGCTTTTATGCATTTTCTCAGAAAAATCTCATTTGAATTCTTTAACTATCTTTACTTTCATCATTTCAATGACACTCACTAAAGCAAGCTCTGTGATAATGCTGCATCATCTGAGATACTTCATAAACAATCAAAAAAAACTAGTTAATTACTTGAACTTTCTGCGCACAGAACAAGAATGATAAACAGCAATTTATTAATTTTGAAATCAGATTATGCAATTACACGTCAATGTAAAGAATCTGATGTACAGCTTCATGAAATTTCTTGATAATAACTCACTTTATTCAAGAATGACTAGCAAGAAAGAAGAATGAAAGATGATGAATATTGAGCATGAGAGAATTGAAAAAGAGAAAAGAGATATAGCTGAGACAAAAAGAATCATGATGAACAGATGAGACTTAAAGTTACTAAATCTGTGAAGTTCAAAGAAAGATTCTTCATTATATTCAGTAAAAAGAGAAGCAATGAATAAAATACATGCAATCATTGCAAGAATTCAGAATGAACATCTGATCAAAGTGATGATGAAGCAGATAGTATATCATAAAGCGATGTAAACAACTGTCAGCAGAGATCAAGTTTCAATCTTTTCATTTTCATAATTCACAGACTTCAACAAATTGATTACAAATCAGATTGAAGTTATGTTAACAAATGAGAAGTTAAATTACATAAACTGAAGACGAGTAAAATCTGACGTGTTATGTAAGCATATCAGCGACATGATTTTGAAAACAGATCATGTCGAAACTGTTTTTAGCTCATCAGCAGTCTTGCAGTTCAATTTTGAAAGAAGATTAAGATCATTAATACTATCATTGCAATTAAGATGCTCATCAATAATGTTGAAGAATGAAGACTCACACTTCATGTTGACTGCAAGCGATGTAGTAATAATCTCAGATCTTAATTTATCAATTTCAGCGATGCAAAGTTTGATAATAAGATCTCATCAATCATCAAGAGTTATCACATTAATCTCTTTTAACATGATTGCTTCGTTCACATCATTAAATTCTTCAAGAACATCACATGTACATCTTCTTATGTCTTCTTATTCTCTTATCTTGATCGCTTCGACGTTCTTGAAGCTAGCAGAATATGATGAGCAAAAACTTGCTCTTTTGCTAGATGTAATCATAAATAATGAAAAGATTCTTCTACAATACAGCTTAGAAACAGAAATGAATGATACTGCAAGTGTTTGCAAGAAAGCTATCATTGTGACAGTGATAAAAAGCGTATGATTGAAAGTTCAATGATTGTGTTATCAAATCATTGAAAATATCTAAAAGATGAGAGAGAATAAAGCATGCTCTTGCATATGAATGTTTCATACATGAAAGCAGAGACTTGATTATCTTGATTCAATATCTTTGATCATGACAATGAAGTTGCTGAAAGAATATCACTTTGAAACTAAGAATGAAGAAACATTTGTGTGTCATTCACATCTTTAGAGACTGAGAAATAAACTCAAGCTACTGATGAATGAGTTATCATTTGAAATACTTATTGATTGTATAAATATCATATATGACTATAAATTTCAACTAAATTTCATGAAAATTGATGTCACTTTTGCAGACTGATTTCGTTAAAATAGTCGTTTCTTTCGCTTCACTGACTCACTACAACTATTCTGACTACGATTGCATATGTCACAAAACTACAAGATTGATACATTTCTGATTCATAACATGTTCATAGAAAAGATCAAGTATCAGAAGTGAAAGAAAAACGATGCAATAATGTTATCAAATGTGTTTGATTAAATATTGAATGACAATACATGAGTCTTAATAAGAGAGAAACTAAACATGTATTTATGACATCAGAGAAATGACTTAAATCTTACAAATCACGACTGATTGAGAACGACTATGTACATCACGTTGCAACAACTAGTACATCAGAATATAATGTATTATCTCATTACTGTGACTCTTTAATTAAATCACGAAATCAATCTTTTGACATTCTTATACTTCATGAAGATCACTTTCAAGAATAATTCAGAACTCATAAAACATGTGAATCTGAATATCAATGATTTGATGAGTGATAGAAAACAAAGTTGAATTCAAAGCACAGCAGTGTTTGCAGATGAATTAATTGACAAAAATGATGAATTCATTCTTGATTTACATTTTCGCATGAAAAAATGATGAAAAGAAGCGATCAAGCGAAATTTAGCAACGAATGAATATACTCACTGCGTAGTATTCAAGATGTTCAATGAGAATGATTCATGAAGATCAAATCTGAAATAAATAGATCAGTCTTGCTTTGTAAACAGTGTTCATTTCTGAATGTTACATTTATCACATGACAATAAAGATAAATCTGATGAACAACGCATTGCAGTGCTCATTTATCACACAGCGATCTTCAAAGATAAAGTCAACATGAAAATTGCAAAATGTGAAACTAAGAATGAAGTGATCATTGCATTACAAGATTAAAGACTCATCGACGCAATCTCTTCTGAACTAGAAAATGATAAACAAGAGAAAGTATCATTTCGTTATTTTGTCATCGTGAAAATTTGAGAAGTATGTTCAACTTCAAACGCGCTGATAAATCTTCAAAGCTGAAATTCGATGAAGATGTTGAAAGAGAGAAGTCTTTTGTTTGATCAGAATCTGAAGCAAGTAAAAGAGTTTGTTGAATTTCATCAAAAATCTGCATTGAATCAGATAAGAAAAACTCATGAAAGAATGAAAGAGACAGAGATTACAGTCTATGAGTCTAAATTCTATTTCTACTGCGTCAAGAATGATAATAATAAATTCATACATTCTTGTAACATTGATTAGATTGACTCATGAGAGACTTTATGCTATTTGTATCGAGTGAACAAAACTCTCTGAGATAGAAAATCACTCGCAGTCTATACAACTGCTTCATGCAGTCGAAACAGTGAGTTTTGAGACGATGTATCAAATTTGTTCACGTTGATTGCACGTTAAAGAACGAGTGTTCTAGTTACTTTAAATTGCTTCAAGAGCTTTGTTTTCATCATTATCTTTGCTACTGCTTTGAGATTCTTCGTGATGACAACAATTATTTAATAGTTCAAGAAGTCAGCATCTTGTAGCATTCTTGATCGCAGATGTGATCAGTTTGAACAATGCATGAATACATGCTTCATCGTCTGATGACTTTATTCGCAGTTGCATCGCAAGCTATTCATGTCTGAGACGTTTCTAGAGTGCAGATAAGCATTCAGATCTATGCGTTTGATTCTGATGTGTATTGCAAGAATGCTTTCTGCTTTCTGAAGATCATCACGCATCTTTATCATCTTATTGCTCAGATGCAATCTTTGTGCTGAGATTGTATTAACATCTGCAACGCGTTCTCTGTACTTTTTTCATCGTTGATTTCATTGATTCTTGTGATACTGCTTTATTGCGATGCTATCACTTGTTGAAATCATTGTGAAGAAGAAAATGTGTCATCTGCATCTTGACTGTATCTTTGCATCTTCTTGAATGAAAACATTCAGAAGTACTATTTTCTTGATGATGAGTGAGCGAGAAATGACGTGATTAACTCTCGTCAAATGAATGCATATTAGTTCACATGCTTGTCTGATCTCTTGCGTTCAATCATTGACTCAACTATGTAGCATAATCTTGTTTTATAGCATGTTCAGATGAACATGTAGCAAACTCATGTATGTTTCTATCTTTAAAGTTTCGATGTTTACTCTTTTGAATGCTTTTGCTACGTGACGCAGAGTCTAATTCTGAAGTGTTTCTAGTCTGTATTCTTTGCTCAACAGTTCATTTTTCTTGTCACGCTGATGTCAGACTGACGCTTTGAATGCAATTTCTGATCTCACTACTGCTGAGTATACTTGTCTCGCTTTTGTGAAGATAGCTTCTCATGTGAAGACTTCAAAATGAGTAAGTGTCAGTATTCTTGTGACGTGATTCGTCTTTATTTGTTGAAGATGCGCGTCTCATCACAGTTTCATGTTCAGTTGCATTTTTAGAATTTGTATGTCTGATTTCAATTTAATAACTGAGCTTTTTATTTGTATGCTAGTCATCATGTTGAATCTCTTCGATTTTCTAGTGAAATGCGTGAGCTCATACTTTTCTGATGCGAACGTTGTGTCATGAGTGCAAGCTCATTTCGCGCAGACGTCATGTGCTTTGCTCAGTGTTCTGCAGATTTCTTTAATGAATTTGTCGTAGACTAGAATGTTAATATCATTTATGAAGTCAAGCACTTCGATTTTTATTCTCAATGCTTCGCATTTTTCAATTAAACTTGCGTTGAAGAATAGAAAGAGAATCGATGAAATGAAAGACTTCTGTGATATGTCTGCGTTTATCTCGCGTATGTTGCTCATTTGTTCATCAAATATTAGCGATGTCTCTCAATCTTTTAAAAAGCTGCGTGTTCATTCAATTATGTAGCTCGACGTTCTTTTCATCTTCAGCGTATGCAGAAGTCTGATGTGTGAGACTTGATTAAACGCTTCAATGACATTTAGACTTAGCATGAACGTTACGTGTTTGATTTTGCAATCTCATACTGTGTGAACTTGATCTATCAATAGATTTAATGTCAAGATCACGAATCACTTGCGTTTTGCTCTCATTTGAGCATTAAATAGCATGTGATGAGTCTCAACTATATCACTCAGTCTTTTGATCATGATTAACTTCAGAGCTTTGCTTATGATGTCAAGCAAAGCAATGAATCAATACATCTTTGAATTAATATAGTCGCTTTTCTTTGATTTGCGTAGTACTATTGTCTGAGTCTTTTTGAACTGCTTCGAATGATATTTGTGTATTATGCATGCATTGAATAAACTCGTCAGTACTGAAATCAGTTCTGCAAGACTCACTTGAAGTGCTCTGTTTAAAATATTTGAAGTGTTTGATGCTTTGTCTGCTTTTATTCTTTTGATTGTTTATCTCACTTCATCTTCTGTGATGCGTGAATTGAATGAGACTGTAAGAGATATGAATGACTCTGCGATGTCATTGACATTCGCTTAAGAAGATGAAGAAAAGAACTTTCTTCGCAGTATCTCGATTTTTTTCTCGAACGTCGTTGTCATATGATTGATGTTGCTTCGCTTCAGTGACGAAAACTGAGAAAGCTTTTTAGATAACTGACTTTCAATTCTAGCTCATTTTGCAAAGCGTTATATTGATTTGAATGCTTTGCTCAGCTTATGCATTTGTGATCTGAAGTGTGCGCATTTTGTTTGTTGAATGATCTTGTTTTTATGATCATTGTGCTTCAGATATTCATTTCACGCTTCTAATGTATCTTATGTTTTTCATATGATTTGCAGTTGTCTTGATTTTATTACTACTTCGAAGCAGCTTTGATTTCAAAAGTCTCTTGCTCAATTTGATGATTTTGTTAAAAGAGTAAATTTCTCGATGATCTTCTGTAACACTCTGATAATCTTGCACACTCTGTCATTCATCATAGTCTTGTTGTCTAAAAAGCGTTTCAAAGATAGATGTATTTGCAGATAAGCACTTAATGCTTCTGTATTCATTTTTTTTCAAAGTCATTAAGTCGAGAGCTGCACTGAGATTGTTTGTAAACATAGCTTTGTGATGATCAAAAGATGATTCAACTTCTGATGCAGATTGATTCGTATCTTGCACTTGCATGTCATGAACTGTATTTTCTCGCTGCTAAAGACTAGATCTGTTACGAAGCATGTCAACATTGAATAAAGTCTAGTCAATAAACTCTAGAAATTTCAATATATGAACAAGAAACAATGATGTTTCGAATCAAAATATGCTGAAACATTTCATTTATTCGAGCTTTAGCAAATCGACTACTTCGCTTCTTTGTTCGCTTTACTATAGATACAGCTCGAAACTGTCTTCTTTCTTCTGTATTCTTAGTTTTCTAGTTAAAGCTATCTCTATTGATCAAACATTCTATTCAGTTACGCACTATCTCGCTGCAGTGTGATTAAATTCTAGGCATGATTTCAACATTAAACTAAGAATTCGTTAACTCTATGATATGAATATCAATATTTATTCAAGACACTCAATGAACAATGAAACAAGTTTAAAGAAATTTATTTATCTGATGATCAACGACTTCGAAAGACAGAACAACATCAGAGAATCAATAAAATCAACAACAAGACTGTTGAATTGCTAGAGAATTTATCGCTCATTCAGTAGCATTGATTCACTCAATCAATAGAATCAACGAAAACATATGATCATTGATTGCTAGAGAATCACAAACTCTTCTCTCTCTCAAAAAAGCTTGTGAATCAGTCAAGTCAAAATAATCTGTGTCATCAAATTTAATTCAACTCGATTTGAATTCAGATCAATTTAGTGAGTCTGCTACAAAGATGTTGTCAATGCAATGATTTATCTATTCACATCGCTCTATCTATCAGTGAATCGATTTATCTCATGTTTCTGTGTCAATTAGTGAGTCTGCTTCAATAACACAATCAGAATCAATCTCTTCAATGAGCTAGTTGATTCTCTTCTAGTGAGTCTGCTACAAAGACGCTGTCAATGCAATGATTTATCTACTCACATCGTTCTATCTATCAGTGAATCGACCTATTTCATGTTTCTACGTCAAATAGTGAGTCTGCTACAATGATCGCTCTTTCTCTCTCATAGTGAGTCTGCTACAATAAACATTTCGATGATCTGAAAGATCAATAGAAAGATTGGTAGAAAGATGAGCATCAAGCTCTACATCAATGCTATGAACTACATTACAAGTCATAGAAACATGACTTTTAAAAAGAAGAGAGTAATGTTACGAAGCGTGTTGACATTGAATAGAGTCTAGTCAATAGGTTCTAGAAATTTCAATATGTGAACAAGAAACAGCGATGTTTCAAATTGAAATATGCTGAAACATTTCATTTATTTGAGCTTTAGCAAATTGACTACTTCGTCTCTTTGTTCGCTCTACTATAGATACAGCTCGAAACTGTCTTCTTTCTTCTGTATTCTTAGTTTTCTAGTTAGAGCTATCTCTATTGATCAAACATTTTATTCAGCTACGCACTATCTCGCTGCAGTGTGATTAGATTCTAGACATGATCTCAACAAGATCAATCATCGTAAATTGATTATAAGTCTTGCAAGTAATAGTGTCTGATTTCAGCAATAATTTCAGTCTTGCATTTATGATGACGTTTAGCAGAGTATCAGTTGTCATATAACGAGTGAAGCATCTTCGTCTCTCTTAATGAGAATGATGTAGATTAAAATCTTCTATAATCAGTTGTTTGCAATCATTCTTGAGTAGTTTGTTCAAATGAGAAATGATTGAAAATCTCTCTGTGAATGTAGTAAACAATGAGCATGAATTGTAAACATTTAGAAGTCTTAGCGTCTGCGTTTCGTCGTCTGCGTTGCGAGTTAATAATCTGATTTAGCAAATGTTCGACTCAACTGTTTTTACTATTCATTGATTGAATCTTAGATGTTTGTTAATGTATATGCATGTTCTTGATTGAGATGACGAGTTTTTCACTAGGTGAAAGAAGTTGTGAGCTGAGCTAAATGATTGCAAGTTGTTAATGTTGTATTCTTGCTTCTGTATGACTATTATGTCGAATTTGCGAATTTCTCTGTTGATCAAGAATGATTCTTGAATCTTCAATGACTTTCTGATGTTGTACTGTAAAGTTTGTAGAAAGAATTGTTTTATCATAAAGTTATTTGTAACTGTTGTTGACTTTGCGCTGAGAAAACTCTTTGTATGCTTTCAATCACTGACAATCTTTCATGCTTTCTGATTGAGCGTTTCTGAGTCTGCTCAGATATCATCTCATCTGAGTCGCTAGTCACGCATGAGAAGAGATTGACTTGTCTCTTCTTGACTTCTATCATCTGTCATGTCAATTCAACGTCTCGATTACGTGTTTTCAACACAACGCTTGTTGAGTTCAAAGAGTTCGTTGAATCTATGAAGTCTGTTGAGCTCAACGAATTCATTGAGCTTAGAGAGTTCAGAAACAGCGAGAGAAGTGCGCGATTGTATTTCAACGCTTTTAAATATCTGATCGATTTGTTTCTGTAGATTTCTGACATCTGTTTCATCTATTGTTGTCATTTGAGACAGATGCGTCTTCAGAATTCGTGATCTTTATTGCAGTTAATGCAACGTCTTTTATTTGAAGACATTATGCACTTTTTAATGTGATGTTTGTCTGCGCATTTAGCGTGACGTTGTTTCTTCTTGCAGAATCTGATCATATGATCAAATTTAAAGCATCTGTAGCATTGAGTGATGTGACAGTTCTTTTTAAACAGCTTGCATAAGCATTCTTGATACAAGTTTAGCATGCTCTCGTTCATTAGTTGATTCATCATCGCTTTGATTGCGATCTTTACGATGAGCGACAAGTGAGTCTTTTCACTTTTAACTACTTTCTTGAGTCAGACTATTCTTAGAATCTCTAGATTCTCATGAAGTCTTGTGTTGTCTTTTATCAGACTTTTAATGATTCTTTTCTGATTGCTTGTGTCTATTGTGATGTATATTTCATGTGCTAGCACAGCGAAGATTCAACGCATTATACGCGTCAAGTTCGCAATTTTCTTTGCTCATGTTTAAGATCTTTTCAGATTTGCTCAAATCTCTGAACTCACTGCGTGAAGTATGATGTTTTCGCTTTCAAGCTTTCAAAGAGACACAATTAAATCTCTTTAAACTGTTGACATGTTTGTGATTTCTTGAAGAATCTGTTCGATAAATTTCTTTTATATCTTCTTTATTTTCTTTCTTTCTGCTATCTTCATCATGACTTCTCATTTCTTGCGCAGCGATGACAATTCGTCTCTGAGACGTTACTTTCTCGCTGTTACTTCTTCTCTTGTCATGTTCGCTCATGATGTGATTCTTGATGAGAAGCGTATGCTATCTTGTGTTTGCGTACTATCTTGAGTCTGTAGCTGCTTGCTAAGCAGTTGTACAAATGTCTTCAGTTTCTGTACATTCTTTGCAATGAACACGTTCTGATTCTCGTTGTTTTTTTCTTCTGAATTGTTTCAAAGACGTTGCATCAGCTTCACTGCTACTTCTTTTCATGAATAATCTTTGCTCTTCTTTTTCTCTAACGTTGATGTCTGTATTAGAAGATCAATAATGTTAGCAACATACTTCTTGTCGTTGCGTGAACTTTTCGATTCTGCGTTGCTGTTTCGTCGTGATAAGTCAACGTCGCTTGCAATCATCTTTGAATCAGCATTGCTGCAGTTCATGCAATTCATCGTCGTTTATTCATCTTCTAGATTCATTCTGCTTTGATTGTATTTCTCTTTTCAAAAATTTGCTTTGCGTGCGTTGTGATTGTTGTTGTCAAGAATGATATTAAGTCGATGAAAGATAATGAATGAAAGCATTCAAGAGCAATTGCTTGAACGTTAATAATAGATTGTATTCTTTCTGTTTTCTTAAGCGTTGATGAATAGATTGTTTTCTTGCTGTTCTCTTTCTGTTTCTCTCTTAATTCTTTCTGTAGTGATCAAGAAATAATCACTAATTAAATGAGAAATAAATGTCGTGAAACTGTTTGCATCATTCTCACAAGATAGTTAGTAAGAGAAAAGAGATCGAGATCTGAGTCAATGATAAAAAAGTTGAGAAACGTTTTTTGAATGTACATATAGATGTCATTGCAACTTGTAAATAAAAAGAGAGAACATACACGTTTTACAGTATCTTTCTACTAGCACAATTATTGCATGTGTTCATTGTTTGCTTTCTCTGTTGCTTTGATACAACTTTTTATATTGCATCTGTACTCTATTTCTTGACAACGTTCAATGAACAAATCAGCATGATGCAACGAGTAAACGCTGACATATTGCAGAGATTTCTCATATCATCAATTCTCTTTCTATTCTTTAACGCAAGCTTAATTGAAAAATGCAAAGCTTTAGAAATCAAAATCAAAGTGCTTGACTTTATAAATGACATTAATATTCTGATCTATGACAAAATTACAGAATCAATCTGCAAATCATTAAGTCGAGCATACAACATCTGTGCAAAGTGAGCTTGAATTCATGATGCTACGTTCGCTTCAGAGAAATATAAATTCACACACTTCACTTGTAATTCAAAAAGATTCAACATGACAGTCAATTTATGCATAGAAAACTTGATAATAAAGTTGAAATTGAATGTACAAGTTTTTGAAGTGCAACTGAACATGAAACTACGATGAGATTCGCAACTTTGTCAAATAGAAGCAGATTACGTCATTAAGATGCTGATGCTTAATTGACTTGAAATCTTCATCTGAGAGACTACATTTGCAAAAGCAAGACAGATATACTCAGTAATGATAAGATCAAGAATGATGTTTAAAGCATTAATATGACATCAACACAATAAAGAAGAGAAATTGTCGAGTATGAAATAAAAACTAGAAACTCTTCAGAATCAAGCGTTGCATCATGTGATCAACGTCTTCAGAAAAGTGAACATTGAAACGCTGAAAGTTGAAACATATACATTCTCGCTACATGTTCATCTGAATAAGTTACAGAATCAAGTCACACTATGCAGTTGAATTAACGATAGAACACAGAAGACTCAATGAGCATGCAAAATCATACATGCTCATTTGATAAAAATTAATAGATTCATTTCTTGCTCTTTGATTTTCAAAAAAATGACGTTTCTGAACGTTTCAATTTGCAAAGAAGCAAAGATACAATTTAGACGTGAACGACTCAATTTCTTAACATTGACTCAAATTAGTGAACATGCAATTGCACAGTTTCACAAAAGTCAATGAAATCTTTGATGAAAAAACTATAAAAAACGCATTGCAAACATTAATGCATTTCTCGTTCAAAGATTTCATCTATTCAAGAAGTCAGTAAAGATGCATGATGATTTACAGAAGATCAAAAGCATTCTTGCAACTTACATCAGAATCAAACGCATAAAGTTGAATGTTTATTTGCATTCAAGAAATGTGTTAAGCGCGAATAGTCTTCAATGTGACTGCAAATAAAGTCATTAAACAGTCAAGCATATTCTGATGCACTGCTTGAATTGAATGCATCTTCGATTAAATATGCTATGAAACGTTGATTTCATGAACTATTAAGTTATCATCTCAATCACGAAGAATCTCAGAGTAACAGCGAGAATAATGATGAAAATGAAGCTGCTGAAGCAGTTTAGAATGACAAGAACATTCATTCTTTAACATGTAATCATCGCGAACAAATTTGATACATAGTCTCAGTTTTATCGTCTTGACTGCGTGTAGTAGTTGTATAAACAGTGAGCGATTTTCTATCTCAGAGAGTTTTGTTCACTCAACACACATAGCATAAATTTCCCTCATGAGTCGATTTAATTGACGTCACAAGAATGTATGAATTATTATTATTATTATTATTATTGATTGATTGATTTGATTTGAATTCATACATTCTTGTGACATTGATTTAAGTTCAACTCATGAGAGAAACTATGTTATTTATATCAAATGAACAAAATTCTTTGAGAAAGAAAATTGCTCATTGACTACATGATGATTTCACATCGTTGAAACAATAAGATTGACATTATATTATCAGTAATAAATTTATAGCTTCTATTCAGCGTATGATGCTTGAGTAAACTCTTGATGAAAGTGTCTGTGCTGTTTGATTATGATGCATCATTTTTGTTCTGCTTTTCATTAATGATATTTTATACAATAATGTTTCGATTCAATTTTTAATTTGAAGATGAAAGATGTTTCTTTGCACTTGTGATGCTCATGATTATAATGCAAAAACTGTGTTCTCTTGCTTAATGATTATCATTCATTAAGCAGAGAAATGTGTGATGAAAGAAAGATGTACATGATGAAAAGATAGAGTGTGATTGTATTAAATAATTCTTTTCTTCTCTTGATTTGATTTATGTCACGTAAACGTTGAATAGATTGTTAGTATAAATGTGCAATTGTAATTATTCAATACTTAGTTAATTAATAGTAGAGATGCATTCTGATTGTTCTCATGCACTCTCAATTTTTCACATAGATAAATGTATGACTTGATGTCAAGTAAAGAAGATGAACTCAAGTTTTCTCAATATATCAGTATGATCAATGAGTCACTACTTCTTTAAGCACTGTAGTCACGACTCTCAGACTCATTATTTAAGACAATTATTTTATCTGATATTTTTTCATTAATTACTTGATGACATTGTCAATGTGATGAAGACGTTTCAGCATATCAATGCAGTCAATGAGTTGCAAATTCTTTAATCACTTGTAATCACAACTTGCAGACTCTTCATCTAAGTTGTTTTTTTAACTAGTAGTATCTTTTCATCTCTTACTGACATTGACATGTCATTAATTTTCTTCATAAATCAATTGTAACTGTTAGAAGAAAGTGTTATCACATGAATGAAAACTCTGCATGATAACTTTTCTGATCACGCAACGTTTTAACATCATTTGAACTGCGTTGAATTAAGATCTCTTGATTCTTCTGACTTTTATTCAAACACAGAATAGAATCAAAAGATTTGTAATCAACATCACATATAAATGAATCTTGTTATCAGTTTATTCTTCTTTTTAAAAAGATCTTTTGAGTGACGTGTTAAAGCATTCAACTTATCATTGATCTTGTTAAAATGATAAGTGATATGATAGTTAAATTTAGACAGAAATTCACTTTAATGAGCTTGATAATGACTCAACTGCTTAGTTAACATGAAATACTTAAGATTTTTATGATTTGTGATCATTTCAACAGAATAAATAAAGTTTTCAAGCTCTGATTATCATTTCTTAAAAATGCAAACAATGATTATAAGTTTTGTATCATAAATCTCGTAGTTACACTCAATTGAGTTATGCTTCTTTGAAAAGTAAGTGATTGAATGAAGAATTTTATTCTCATCATATTGAAAAAGAATGTCTTTGAACACATAGTTTGAAGCATTGATTTCTATCACAATCTTATGATTTGATTTATAATGATGAAAAATAATCTTAAAAATGAAAACTTTCTTAAGAATGTTGAATGCAATCTGACATTTTTGAAATCAGACAAAGAATACATCTTTTCTGATGAGATGAATGAGCGAAATAGCTATTTTACTATAGTCATAAATGAATCTTTTATAAAAGTTCGCGAAATTTAGAAAACTTTAAATATCTTTAATGTTGATCGAGATAAGTCAGTTGACAATGATGTTTATTTCAAAAGAATTTATTTTGATCTTTTTAATAATGATTATCAATTTTAAATATGAAACTTAAGTGATGTGAAACTTGCATTTAATTATATTCATCTAAAGATTTGCTTCTTGCAGCTTTCACAGAATGAGCTTAACATGAATCTTGTGCTTGAGTTCATTATTGAAATAAATCAAGATGTTATTCAAATAAGCTGTACAGAACTTATTTAAATGTTTATAAAAAGTATTGTTGATGTACTTTTGAAATAAGATAAACTTATTACATAAATTGAAAAGCATGACTAGATACTTGAATAATTCAAATCGAGTGCAAAAAATAATAAAAGTTTCATTTTCTTCTTTGATTCAAAGTTGATTAAACGCAGAAATAATATTCAGCTTAATAAAGATTTTAGCTTAACTTAAACAATTCAGCGTTTCTGAAATCAGAAGCAAAGAATATTGATTCTTGATTATGATAGTGTTCAGATCTTGATAATTCATGCAGAAGTGAAGTTTTTCTTTAAATTTCTTAATGAAGAGAACAAAGATGATCATCTGAAAGTGATTGACTTGAATGAAATCTTTGCTTAAATTCTCATTCAAATAACGATGAAGTTTTAGAATTTCATCATGATTCATATCATACAAAGCAAAAACTAAGAATTAAGCATCTTCTTTAAAATGTATGACATGATCATAAGCTTGATGTAAAGACAAGATATCAACATTCTTCTTGAAGAAAACATTTAAAAACTTAAAATATTTGAACAATAAAATTATGACTGAATCAATGTTTTTACTTTATCAATAAATTTTAAAATCTTCTTGTGTTGTAAATGCAGTCAAATGAAATTTCTTTTTCATTTGATGAAGATTCAAATGATGATTTTTATCATATGTATTATTTTGAGAATAAGACAAGAATTGAGCAAAAGTTGAGCTGTTCTTTGAATAAATAATCAAAGTTGCATAACACAATTTTGACTTGTCAAAATTTAAACTAGAAGATGAGATTAATTTAAGATTCAAGAAGACATTGATTTTCTTTAAAATGATATTAAACACTTTAATGTATTTGACATGAACAGCATGATCAAAGCTTTAAGCTTTCAACTTAATTATGTTAAGTTGTATAAAAGATTAATTGAATTAATCTACTTAAAAAACAATAAAAGTTTTAAAAAGAAAAGAATTTTGATACTTAATTTTTGATGAGTATTCTTTTTAAATGACTTGAAGAATACAACTAGAAGTTTCTTATTTTAAATGAAAGACAAGATTAAACAAGATTTATTTCTTGTGAATGAGCTGAGTATTAATTAACTTTTTATAAGTGAACGAGAAATTATATTGCTTCTTGTGAGCAGACGAGAAACTGAGTTACTTTTTGCAAGTAAATTAAAGACTGAATTGCTTCTTATGAGTAAATTAAAAACTAAGTTACTTCTTTCAAGTGAATGAAAGATTAAATTATTTCTTATGAGTAAACTGAGTATTAAATTGCTTCTTGTAAATAATTTGTAAACTGAATTACTTCTTATGAATAATTTGTAAACTAAATTGCTTCTTATGAGTGATTCATGAACTGAGTTGCTTCTTGTGAGTAAATTGAGAGCAAAACTGAAGAAAAGTTACTTTGTTAACTTTAAGCGAGAAATTTTCTTCTTGTTGATTAAAATAATAATAATAATTCATACATTCTTGTGATGTTGATTAGATCGACTTATGAGAAAAATCTATGCTATATGTGTTAAGTGAACAAAATTCTCTGAGATAAAAAATCGCTCGCTGTTTATATGACTACTATATGCAGTTAAAACAATAAAACTGAGACTATGTATTAAATTTGTTCGCGATGATTGCATGTTAGAGAATGAATGTTCTTGTCATTTTAAACTGCTTCAACAACTTTATTTTCATCATCATTCTCGCTGTTGCTTTGAGACTCTTCATGATTGAAATAATGACTTGATAGTTCATGAAGTCAACATCTTGTAATTTATTGAAAATATGTTGCATACGTTGCATGCAACATACATAAGACATAATCTCTATGCTGATTTTTTTCTTAGTGAGAAATAGTTTCTTGCAGCAGATTCACAGTTCAAGATGAACGAGATCTTTCACTGCTTAAATTTCAACAGTTTACTTCTTAAGCATGAGTCACAAACGTTTCGTCTGCAATACACATGCATATCACAGTTGATTTCTTCTTTAATCACATTAATATACATTACTGTTCTCTCAAGCTATACAAATGTTGTTTTTAACTAAAGATTGATTTTATCATTAAGACATTCAAGAGTCAAAGTTCAATGAAGAGATGAGATTCTTAAGATTGATAATCATCATCATTGTATATTATGTTTTGCAGACACTTGCTTTGCTTGTAAAATGTGCAACTCATCTGTTTTGCATTATCTGTAAAAATCTTTCTCATGCAGATCAATCATGTCTTGCAAAGATGTTTATATGTTACACTTCTAATCAGACAGCATAGTTTGATTATTCTTTATTAACTTGCTTGTATTTTTCTTCTTTTAACAAAGTCTTCTTGTCAGCATATCACTCATGTATAAAATTTCTGTGTTTGAACATTTGTTAAATGATATTAATGAGATTCTTGAGTTTGCTTATGTTAAACTTAACAAGTCTCGTAAGTTGTTTATATCATAGTAATAAACACGCAGTCTTAACAAGATTTATACATAGTTAGCATGTAAATTTAAAGAATGTTCATGATTCAAGTTCTTTCTGCTAATCACTTTCAACAGATCAAATGCAAGAATATTCTGTCTCAGTTCTTGTTATTGCAATGACAACATACTGAATTGAATGATTTTTATAAGCGATTTTTCTTGTAGTTCTGCGTTCTATTTAACTTTCTCATCTGCATGCAGATTGTTTATAACATGCACATTGAGATTATTGAAGTTTGCGCGATCGCGAAAACTCTGCACATGATCAATGCACAGCATTTCATCATCATGCAGCATCTCAATATTATTTAAACTTTTGATAATCTTTAAACTTTACTGTAGCTAAACAGTAGATTTGTAATCAACATTGTATACAGATGAGTTTCATTGCTGATCTTGTTGATTAAAATCATAAATCTTGATGAAGAATTAATAATAATAATTAAAACAGAAAAAGAAAGATAAAATAAAAATATTGTGTTTAAAATTGACATTAATAACGTGATAATGAAATCATGACAGATTCATGATGATGAAATATTGATTTAATTTAATGATATAAAAGAATAGTTTTTTAATGTGTTTATCAAGAATTATTGTGATTTCAATGATATGAATAATGTCATCAATTAAAGTAACTTAATTATTAAATTCTTAAAATCTACAAAAGTGAATTAATTGATGTAAGAAAAAATGATGTTGTTGCGTGAAGAATTTATTCATAAAAACATAAGCAAAGACTTCAAGTGAAAGTAAAAACTTTAAATTGAGCTTAATGTAAAATATAAAATATTCTCATGTTGTCGAGAAATAGAATACAGATGCAATATAGAGAGTTTCGAAATCAACAGAGCGAGCATGAACACATGTGATGATCGATCTAGTAAATAGATAAATCTAGAAGATAAACTAGATACAGATGACTAGATGAGTAGATAAATAAATAGATAGATAGATATATTTCTATGTCGATGTCTTTGTCTGAAAAAGAGATGAAAAGATGAGTAAAAGGTAAAAGATGAAAAGATGAAGAAGAAAACTTCGCTCGAAAAATCTCTATAAATGATAGTCAATATTCTCATGAACTCTGAAGATGCAACTCAATAGCTCTGCTCGAGAAATCTCTATGAATGATAGTCTATATTCTCATGAATTCTGAAGATGCAACTGAGTCATGCTCGAGAAACCTCTATCAATAGTAGCTAATATCTTCGTGAACGCTAGATGCGATTGAATCAATGCTGTTTCATGAGTCATCGAGAAGTGAGACTTCGTCTCACGACATTCTTTTCTCACTCATTTAATGCTCGTTTCTTGAGCATCAATGTGATTCTTTTATGATACTAGCGAGGCGAAAGCGAAAAGTGAATGACGTAGGTCGAAGTCATAGATGTAATTCGAGCGAAGTTACAAGAATCTAATATGTTGAATAGCTAGTAGAATGATAGCTAAATGACGAAGTATTCGAGAACGAAGATGAAGCTTTGAACATGACTAGCTAGTAGATCAATAGCTAGAGAGCGATATTTTCTGATGCAAGAGCGAAGCTTTGAACATGACTAGCTAGTAGATTAATAGCTAGAGAGCGATAATTTCTGATGTGAGAACGAAGCTTTGAACATGACGAAAATGAATAGAGTCATCAAGATCTAACTCTAATCATTACACAGTGAACGCTAGTGAGTTCATTGCGTAATGATTAGAGCAAGCTTTGATCAGATGAGATAGTAGTCACTAAATCGACGATAAATTGAGAGCGACAAGATGTATGAGATAGTCGCATGATCTTACGAGATAGTAGGTGAGCTACTCTGTCACTGAATATTCGACTGTACGATCGAATGACGAGCTATATGAGGGCGGCGAGATGTTTTAGATAGTCGCATGATCTTACGAGGTAGTAGATGAGCTACTCTGTCACTGAATTTGATAGTACAGTTTCTTATTTCCTTATTTCTTTCTTTCTTATTTTCTTATTTTTCTTACGAAATCATTTTCTTTCTTACTATTTCTTATTTCTTTCTTATTTCTTATATATCAAAAATGAAAATAACAACGAGCAATGCTAGAATTCAAACACATGATCTTCGCATTTGACAGGTCTGAGCCTGTGAAATTCTGATTGGCTAGATCTATCGAATTCAGGAAGATAGTTTCGCCTTTGACCTTTGAAGAAACCGCTTTAGAGAACGCGATGATGAAATAGAGAGGGTCGAAACCGAGATTTCGACAGAAAGACGATATGTGAGCCCGGGAAAGACGCGTTGCCTTTGAACCTGTGACGCGTGATCTTCTTCGCTGAGTCTATGAAACATGACGTATAAATCCTCCACGAATAAACACGAAGGTGAGCCGCGAGCTGAGAGGGTAAATAAATCACGAGAGGGGGTTCGAGCAGATGAGTCATGAAGGGGGGTTCTTGTAGATGAACCACGAGATGAAGAAGTACGTCATGAGCCATGCGAAGTGCGAGATGACCTAGAGGGGGAAACAGAGGCATTTCGGGTGGGCGTTCGGCGAGAATCCCGAGCTGGTGAGTAGCGAGGTGAGCTACGGGGTGAGTCACGAGGTGAGTCATGAGGGGGATAGGTACGCGACGGGGAACGAGGCGGAGAAACAGAGGGCCTTTGCTTGAGTTTTCGGCGTAAATCCCTAGCATCTCGAGCAGGCGATCGAGCAGATGAGACAGAGGCTGAAGTGGGAACCGAAGAGACTGGGGAAAGAGAAGCGATTTGGGCGTAGGATCGCTGCAAATCCCGAGCAGATGACGAGCGAGAGAATGAGCTTGTAGATGAAGTCGGGAATCTAGGCGAAGAACGAGAGGAAGAAACAGTGAGCTTCCGAACTGACAACTGAACGAATTCTCGAGTTTCTCGAACAGGCGAAGCAGGCGAAGAAGACGATCGAGCTGAGGAAACGATAGGCTTCCGAACTGGCAACGGGACGAATTCTCAAGAAACAGTCGAAGCAGATGAAGTCGAATTAGATCATTCAGGCCAAACAAGCTTTATGATCTGTTGACGAGTCATTTTCCGCTCGCACATTCGATGCATTTCATTCAAATCGTCATCATCATTGAGTAGCTTCGAATGATCAGTTTCTTCTTGAGCTATCTGTTTAGCTCAAGCTTTCTCTTGAGTTCGAGCTTTCTCTTGATTCAGCTCTTTCTGAACTTGTGCTTCGTTCTCTTCAGCTTCAACACACATAGTCTGTATTTGCTCGTATAGTTGAGCTCTCTGCTTCTTTGATTTCCCCTCTCACTCTTCAAGCATGAGTCTCAATGTCTGAGCAATATGTCAATCTTTCGAATTAAACGTCTGCAGCAGCTGTTTTCTAGCTCTTGAAGAAAAGATTATCAGCTGACTCAAGCTGATCAATGCATTCATATTCAGCTCGTTCAAGCTGTTCATCAATACATTCATTGTTGCAGAGATGAACGTGTTGCTTTCTGTTGTTTCGTCACTGCTTCACTCAATATCATGAAAATGATATTCTCACGTTGAGCTTCAATGTTGAAAGATAGAATACAGATGTGATATAGAGAGCTTCGAAATCAACAGAGCGAGCATGAACACATGTGATGATCGATTTAGTAGATAGATAGATCTAGAAGATAGACTAAATACAGATGATTAAATGAGTAAATAGATAAATAAATAAATAGATATGTCTTTATGTTGATGTCTTCGTCTGAAAAAGAGGTGAAAAAATGAGTAAAAGATAAAAGATGAAAAGATGAAGAAGAAAACTTCGCTCAAGAAACCTCTATAAATGATAGTCAATATTCTCATGAACTCTGAAGATGCAACTCAATAGCTCTGCTTGAGAAATCTCTATGAATGATAGTTTATATTCTCATGAATTTTGAAGATGCAACTGAGTCATGCTTGAAAAACCTCTATCAATAGTAGCTAATATCTTCGTGAACGCTAAATGCAATTGAATCAATGCTGTTTCATGAGTCATTGAAAGATGAAACTTCATCTTACAACAATGTAACTATCTTTAAATGTTGAATTGAATTCAAAAAGTTTTAAGACAAATTTAGCAGAAAACTTTTTATATGATTGAAGTGAGAGTAAAAAGATTGAAACTAGTAAACAAAATAATATATATACAGATTTTTAAGCATGACTTAGCTCAGAAACTAAACTTTTCTTGCAAGCAGCGAGACTTCTTCATTTATACTGACGATGTCATTGTTGTAAATGTTCATAATATGCAAAGTGAAGAATTTTTTATTTGAGTATTTTTTAACAATTTTGCTTGAATGTTGCAACTTACAATAGTAACATAACTTTCACTTGTTGCAAATTTTCTTAATTTCAGAAATGATCAAAATCTTATTTTGAATAATGATAATAACAAAGTTTAAATTCATTGACTCATTGAAAGATGAGAAAGAAAGAAACAAAAATACTGTTAAAACAACAGTCACAGAAATGATGATCTTTAAACTTAAAAAATTACTAGTCAATGCAAAGATGCTCTTAACTTTGACAAATAAAACAATGATGAAAATGAAGTGAGATTAATGATGTTTAAGCTGCTGAAACTCTTCATTGATGTTAAAAAAATGCTTAAATTTATTGATGAAAGATGAAAGATTGAATTTCATTGAGATTTCATTAGAAAAAGATGACAATTTGAATGAAATAATTGATATTATGCTTTAAACAGTCAATTAATGAGAAATCTTTCATGAAAGAATATTTTTTCTTTTGATAAAAGAAATTGTAATAATCAACAAAGCTATTCATGTTTTACTTCAAAATTTCATGAAAATATAAATGAACATCTTCTGTCTTGAAAGAATTGTTGCAGTAATAATGTAACTTATGTCATCAATCTGTAAAGATGAAAATAATACAAAGATCATTAACTTAATATTAATTCATTAAATTGTGAGTTTTCTTATTTATGATGAATCATGACTTAACATAAACAATCTTGACTCAATGAAAGAAATAATAATCATTATTCACATTCATGCATTGTATCAGACTCTGCTTTCATGCATTCAATTAATCTTTGTTCTTCTCATACTTAAATATATCAAGAAGCTTCTTAAATCTAGAAATAAATTGATTGCGTCAAGTTGAATACTTAAGTTCAAGTCAAGTACTCAACTTGAAAAGTATTAAGTTGAGTTGAAATTTTTTGAAAAAAGTGTTGAGTTGAATTGAGAAGTTCAATTCAAGCACTTAAGTTGAATTGAGAAGCTTGATTCAATAACTCGATTCAAAAACTCAATTCAATTCAACAAGATATTAAATAAATGTAAATAACTTAATTGAACAGTCTTCATGATCTTCTTCATGACTTTCTATCATGTTTTCTCGTCATGACTCTCTATTAAAGTCAAACGATCTTCATGTTTTCTCATCATGTTTCTCGTCATGTTTCTCATCATGTTTCTCATCATGTTTCTCGTCATGTTTTTCTTCATGTTTTTCTTCATGTTTCTCTTTATGTTTCTTGTCATGACTTTCTTCATGTTTTTCTTCATGTTTCTCTTCATGTTCTTTTTTATGATCTTCTTCATGTTTCTCTTCATGTTTTTCTTCATGTTTTTCTTTATATTTCTCATCATGATTCTTTATCAAATGATCTTCATATTTTTTCATCATAACTTTCTATCAAATGATCTTCATGTTTCTTTTCATGTTTCTCTTCATGACTTTCTATCAAAAAGATAATGCAAAAAGATAATGTAAAAGTTGAAAAAATTTCTATATTTAACTTTCTTGACATCAAGCTCAAATTCTTGATGAATCAAGTTGAGTTGATTCAATTTTCAGTTGAATCAAGTTGTGTCAAATTGAAAATATGCTCAACTCAACTTAAGTCAAATTGAAAATGTGAGTAATTCAACTTCAAATTGAGTTGAATTCAAAATGTTAATTCAAAACTCAACTCAACTATCAGTTTATCTAGAAATAATGAAGATAATGACAAAGTTTGCAAAAAGATAAATGATGAAGAAAGATTGATTATTCAAGATTTGTATAATGATTTGAACTATCATTGCAAGAAACTGAGAATTTAATTTTATATAAATTGAAGAATTAAGAATAATGAATGAGAATGAAATGATAACATCATGTTGTTGAACTTGATTTTGAAACTTATGCATTACATGAAAGATCTTGACTGAATTTTTAATTATACTTTAAGTGAACTGTTTAACAGCATGCTCATCATCAATTAAAAGATTGTGAGATGATTTCATTTGAATGAAAGAATAACTAGATGAGATTTCAACATATGAAAACATTGCAGAAAGTGTAAATCTTTTATAATGTCAGAAACTGAATTAAATTAAAGATATTATTAATATAAAAGATTGATATTATTATTACTTTGATAAAATTTAAATACAAAATAACACATCAGATAATGTATAAGATGAAAGACAAAAAGTGAAAGAAAAGAATGAAAGCTTGACTTTTATATACATGAATCAATGTTATGATGTCAAATCATCAACTCAATTTAGAACATAAATTGTTGATGTTTTAAATAATTTCAATTCATTGAATCTGTTTCACAGTTCAATGAATCAAGTCATTAATCTAGTCATCATCATCTTAATTTAGTTTCAGCAATTCTGTTTTAATCATCTCAGTCATGTGCGCAAATCTTTGCAATCTTAAGTCATAAAACTATTGTTTAATCTTAATTCTACTCGATTCATGTATATAAAAGTTGAGCTTTCATTCTTTTCTTTTGCTCTTTGTCTTTTGTCTTATACATTATCTGATGTATTGTCTTGTATCTAGATTCTATCAAAGTAATAATAATATCAGTCTTTTATATTAATAGTATCTTTAATTTAACTCAGTTTCTGACATTATAAAAGATTTACACTCTTTGCAACATTTTCATATATTGAAATCTCATCTAGTTATTCTTTTGCTCAAATAAAGTCATCTCACAATTTCTCAATCAATAATGAGCGTGCTGTTGAACAATTCATTCAAAGTATGATCAAAAATTCAGTTGAGATCTTTTGCATAATGCAAAAGCTTCAAAATCAAGTTCAGCAACATGATGTTATCATTTCATCTTTATTCATCATTCTTAGTTCTTCAGTTTATATAGAATTGAATTCTCAGTCTCTTGCAATGATAACTCAGATCGTTACACAAATCTTGAATAATCAATCTTCTTTCATCATTTATTTTTTTGTAAACTTTGTTGCTGTCATCATTGCTTTTAGATTCAAGAAGCTTCTTGACATATCTGAATATGAGAAAAACAAAGATCAATTGAATGCATGAGAGCAGAGTCTGATACAACGCATGAATGTGAATGATAATCATTATTTCTCTCATTGAGTCAAGATCATTTATGTCGAGTCACGACTCATTATAAATAAGAAAACTTACAATTTAATGAATTAATATCAAGTCAATGATCTTTGTATCATTTTCATCTTTGCAGATTGATGACATAAGTTACATTATTGCTGCAACAATTCTTTCAAGATAGAAGATGTTCATTTATATCTTTGCAAAACTTTGAAGTAAAACATGAATAACTTTGCTGATTACTACAATTTCTTCTATCAAAAGAAAGAACATTCTTTGATGAAAGATTTCTCATTGATTGACTATCTGAAGCGCAATGTCAATTATTTTACTCAAGTCATTGTTTTCTTCTGATGAAATCTTAATGAAACTCAATCATTCATCTTTTATCAATGAATTCAAGCATTTTTTGACATTGATGAAGAGCTTCAGCAGCTTAAGCATCATCAATCTTGCTTCATCTTCATCATTGTTTCATTCATCAAAGTCAAGAACATCTTTGCATTGACTAGTAATTTTTGAGATTCAAAGATCATCATTTCTGTGACTGTTGTTTCAACAGTATCTTCATCTCTTTCTTTTTCATCTTTTAATAAGTCAATGAATCTAAGTTTTGTCATTATCATTGTTCAAGATAAGACTCTGATCATTTCTGAGATTCAGAAAATCTGCAACAAGTGAAAGCTGTGCTACTACTGCAAATTGCAACATTCAAGCAAAATTGCTAAAGAATGCTTAAATAAAAAGTTCTTCACTCTGCATATCATGAACATTTACAACAATAACATCATTAATATAAATGAAGAAGTTTTGCTGTTTGCAAGAAAAGTTTAATCTTTGAGCTAAGTTACGCTCAAAGATTTGTATACATAATAATAATAATAAATTCATACATTCTTATGACATTGATTAGATTGACTCATGAGAAACTTTATGCTATGTGTGTTGAGTGAACAAAACTCTCTGAGGTAGAAAATCGCTCGCTGTTTATACGACTGCTACTTGCAGTCGAGACAATAAAACTGAGACTATGTATCAAATTTGTTCATGATGATTACATGTTAAAGAATGAATGTTCTTGTCATTTTAAACTGCTTCAGCAGCTTCGTTTTCATCATCATTCTCGCTGTTGTCTTGAGATTCTTCGTGATTGAAACGATGATTCAATAGTTTGTGAAGTCAATGTCTTGTAACATATTTGATCGAAGATGCATTCAATTCAAGCAGTGCATCAGAATATGCTTGACTGTCTGATGATTTCATTTGCAGTCGCATCAAAGACTATTTGCGCTCGACATGTTTCTTGAGTGCAGATAAATCTTAAGCTCTATGCATTTGATTTTGATGTAAGTTGCAAGAGTGCTTTTAATCTTCTGAAAATCATCATGCATCTTTACTGACTTCTTGAATAGATGAGATCTTTGAGCGAAAGATGCATTAATATCTGCAATGCGTTTTTGTAGTTTTTTCATTAAAGATTTCATTGACTTTTGTGAAACTGTGCAATTGCATGTTCACTCGTTTAAGTTGTTGTTAAAAGATCGAGTCGTTTGCATCTAGACTGTATTTTTGCTTCTTCGCGAATTGAAGCATTCAGAAACGTCATTTTTTTGAAGATCGAGAAGCGAGAGATGAGTCTATTAGTTTTTATCAAACGAGCATGTATGATCTTGCATGCTCATTAAGTTTTCTGTGTTCTGTCGTTGATTTAACTGCGTAGTGTGACTTGATTCTGTAGCTTATTCAGATGAACATGTAGCGAGAATGTGTATGTTTCAACTTTCAGCGTTTCAATGTTCACTTTTCTGAAGATGTTGATCACATGATGCAACACTTGATTCTGAAGAGTTTCTAGTCTTTGTTTCATATTCAACAATCTCTTTTCTTTATCGCGTTGATGTTATATCAATGCTTCGAACGTCATTCTCAATCTTACTATCACAAAGTATATCTGTTTTGCTTTTGCAAATGTAGTTTCTCAGATGAAAATCTCAAGTCGACTAAGCATCAGCATCTTGATGACGTGATCTGCTTCTATTTGACGAAGATGCGAATCTCATCGTAGTTTCATGTTCAGTTGCACTTCAAGAACTCATACATTTGATTTCAACTTTATTATCGAGTTTTTTATGCGTAGACTGACTGTCATGTTGAATCTTTTTGACTTACGAGTGAAGTGAGTGAGTTTGTATTTCTCTGAAGCGAACGTAGCGTCATGAGTTCAAGCTCACTCTGCACAGACGTTGTGTGCTCGACTCAGCAATTTGCAGATTGATTCTGTGATTTTGTCATAGATCAGAATATTGATGTCATTTATGAAGTCAAGCACTTTGATTTTGATTTCTAGAGTTTCACATTTTTCGATTAAGCTTGCGTTAAAGAATAGAAAGAGAATCGATGATATGAGAAATCTCTGCGATATGTCAGCATTTACTCATCACATCGCGCTGATTTATTCATTGAATGTCAGCGATGACTCTCTGTCTTTCAGAAAGCTGCAAGTTCATTTGACTATGTAGTTTAATGTTCTTTTCATTCTCAAAGTATGCAGAAGTCTAATGTGCAAGACATGATTGAACGTCTCAGCAACATTTAAACTAAGCATGAAGACTACGTACTTGATTTTGCAGTCTCATACTGCATGTACTTGATCTACTAGTAGATTCAGCGCTGAGATCATGAATCACTTGCATCTCGCTCTCATTTGAGCGTTTAAAAGCATGTAATGAGTCTCAGCAATGTCACTTAATCTTTTAATCATGATTGATTCTAATGTTTTACTCATGATGTTTAGCAAAGCAATGAGTCGATACATCTTCAAGTCAATGTAGTTGTTCTTCTTTGATTTGCAAAGTACTATTGTTTAAGCTTTTTTGAACTGCTTTGAATAATATCTGTGAGTTACACATGCGTTGAATAAACTGATTAGTATTAAAGTCAGTTCAATTAGATTTGCTTGAAGCGCTTTATTTGAAAATTCGAATACGTCTGATGCTTTGTCAACTTTTACTTGTTGAATCATCTGTCTTATCTCATCTTGTGATAAGACTGAATTAAACGACATTGTCAGCAATATAAATAACTTCGAAATGTCACTGATGTTTGCTTGAGACAATGATGAAAAGAATTTCTTTTATAACATCTCTGTTTTTTCTTCAAATGAGTCTGCTATGTGATTGAAATCGTTGCTCTTTAGTGGTGAAAACTGCGAAAGTTTCTTAAGTAGCTGACTTTCGATTCTGACTCATTTTGCGAAGCATCAAACCGATTTCAATTTGTTGCTCAGCTCATGCATTTGTAATCTAAAATGTGAATGTTTTGTTTCTTTAATAATCTTGTTTTTGTGATCATTATATCTCAGATAGTTGTTTCATGCCTTTAAAGTATTCTGCAATTTTCATACGACTTGTAGTCATCACAATTTCGTCACAACTTTTGAGCAGATCTGATTTCAAAAGTCTCATGCTTAAATTAATGACTTTGCTCAAGAAGTAGACTTCTCGATGATCTTTTGTAGCGCATGAGTGATCTCAGTTACTCTGTCATCTATTGCTGTCTTGTCATCAAGAGAATGATCGACGAAAAGATGTATTCTTAAATGAATGTTTAGTGCTTCTGTGTTCATTTTCTTTCATAATTGACGAGTCGTGAGCTGCATGAAGAATGTGCGTAAACACAGCTTCGTGATAATTGAAAGATGATCAGATTTCTGATGTAGATCGATTTTCATCTTGCATTTATATATCATGAATTGAATTTTCTTGCTGTCAAACACTAGATTTATTGTTGTGAGTTGATTGTGAGTCTCTTTAGTAATTGTGTTTGATTCAAGCAGTAACTTTAGCTTTGCGTTCGTAATGATGTCTAGTAGAGCATTTGTCACTGTGTGATGAGTAAAGCATCTTCTGTCTTCTCAATGTAAGTGATGCAGATTGAAATCTCTTATGATTAGCTGTTCGCAGTCATCTTTGATTAGTTCATTCAGACGAGAAATAGTAGATGATTCTTCTGTAAAGATGATAGATAGTGAGCATGAATTGTAGATGTTTATGAGTCATAGCGTCTGTATCTCGTCTTTCAAGTTGCTAGTTTGTAACTTGATTAAGCAGATGTTTAATTTAATGATTTTCATCACTTATTGATTGAGTTTTAAATGCTTGTTAACATAAATGCATGTTCTTGCTTGAGATGATGAGTTTCTCACTAGATGAAAGAAGTTATGAGTCAAGCTAAACATCTGCAAGATGTTGATATTGCAATCTTGTTTTTGAATGATTATTATGTTGAATTTACGAACTTTTCTGTCTATCAGAAATGATTTCTGAATTTTCAATAACTTTCTGATGTTGTACTGTAGAATTTGCAGAAAGATTTGATTCATCATAAAGTTATCTGTAACTGTTGTTGACTCTGTGCAGAGATAGCTTTTTGTATGCTTTTAGTCATCAAGAGTCTTTCACATTTTCTGATTTAATGTTTCTGTGTCTGTTCAGACATCATGTTTTCTGAGTCACTAATCACGCATGAAGAGCAATCAACTCATCTCTTCTTGACTTTCATCACTTGTCATGTTGACTCATCGATGTCTTGACTGCTTGTTGTTGTCAAGACGTTTATTGAACTTGATGAATTCATTAAACTCATGAAATTCATTGAACTCAAGAAGTTCAAAGAGAAAGAAGAGAATGAGTGATTGTCTTTCAATGCTTCAAAGTATCTGATTGATCTGTTTTGAAAGATTTCTTCTGATTGTTTTATCTGTAGTTTTCACTTGAGACATAAGCATCTTCAGAGTTTGTGATCATCATTGCAGTTCGCACATCATCTTTTATTCATCGACACAACGCACTTTTTAATGTGATGTTTGTCTGCACATTTGAAGCAATGCTCTTCATTTTTGCAGAATTTAGTCATATGATTAAAATTGAAGCATTTATAGCACTGTGTGATACAACAGTTCTTTTTAAACAATTTGCATGAGCATTCTTGATATGAGTTCAGCATGTCTATGTTTAGTAGTTGATTCATCATCGTTTTGATCGCGATCTCTACAATGAGCGATGAGTAAATCTTCTCACTTTCGACTATCTTCTTGAGTCAAGCTATTCTCAGCATCTTTAAATCTTCATAAAGTTTTATGTTGTTCTTTATCAGTCTTTTGATGATCATTTTCTGATTGCTTGTGTTCAGTGTGATGCATACATCATGTGCTAGTATCATGAAGCTTTTACGCACTACGTGCGCTGAGCTTGCGATTCTCTTCACTCATGTCTGAGACTTTTCTAAAGCTGCTCGAGCTTTTGAGCTCATCATGTGAAGTGCAATGTCTTTGCTTTCAAGCTTGCAAAGCAACATTATTAAATCTCGTTGCATCATTGATGCGTTTGCAATTTCTTGAAAGATCTGATTAATCGATCTCTTTTGTATCTTTTTCATCTCTTTTTTCTTCACTATTTTCACTAGAATCTCGCGTCTCTTGCAAAGCAATGACAGATTATCTCTGAGTCACTGCTTCTCAGTTGTTGCTTCTTCTCTTGCTACATCAACTCATGATGATGTTTTAAATGTAAAACGCGTATTTTCTTGTGTTTGTAATTGTTTATTAAGAAGTTGAATAAATGTCTTCAACTTCTGTATATTCTTCGCGATGAATGCATCTTGACTTTCAATCTTTCTTTCTGAAGCATTTTGAAGACGTTGAATCAGCTCTAAGATCACTTCTTTTCATGAGTGATTTTTGCTCTTCTCTTTCTCTAACGTCGATGTCTGTGTTAGTAGATCGATGATGCTGATAACTTTCATCTCGTCATTGCGTAAATGTTTAAATCTCACGTCGCTGTCTCTCTGCAACGAGTCAACGCTGCTTGCAATCATCAATGAATCAACATTACTGCTGCTCATGCAATTTGTCATCGTTTATTCATTTACTTGATCTTTTTCTCTCTTGTTTATAATGCTCTGTTCAAAAGTTTATTTTGCGTGCGTTGTGATTGTTTCATCAAAAGTAGATTTGTATACATATTATTTTGTTTATTAGTTTCAATCTTTTCATTCTCACTTCAATCATATAAAAAGTTTTTTGCTAAATCTGTCTTAAAACTCTTTGAATTCAATTCAACATTCAAAGATAATCACATGATAGTATTCTGTATTTTATATCAAGCTCAATCTAAAGTTCTCGCTCTCGCTCTGATTAATAAAGAAGTCTTTGCTTATGTCTTTATGAATAAATTCTTCACGCAACAACATCATCTTTTCTTGCATCAATTAATTCATTCTCACAGACTTTGAGAATTTAATAATCAAGTTACTTTAATTGATGACATTACTTATGTTGTTGAAATCACAATAATTCTTAATGAATACATTAAAAGACTATTCTTTTATGTCATTGAATTAAATCAGTATCTCATTGTTATGAGTTTATCATGACTTCATTATTACGTCATTAATCTCAATTTAGAGCACAATATTCTTATTTTATCTTTCTTCTTCTGTTTTAATCATTGTTTTTCATTCTTCATCAAGATCTATGATCTTAATCAACAAGAAGAAAATTTCTCATTCAAAGTTAATAAAGTAGCTTTCTCTCAGTCTCGCTCTCAATTCACTCACAAGAAGTAACTCAGTTCACGAATTATTCATAAGAAGCAATTCAGTTTACAGATTGCTCACAAGAAGCAATTCAGTTTACAGATCATTTACAAAAAGCAATTCAGCACTCAATTTGCTTGCAAGAAGTAATCTAGTTTCTCATTTACTTGAAAGAAGCAACTCAGTTTTCAGTTCATTTATAAGAAGTAATTCAATCTACAGATTGCTCACAAGAAGTAATTCAGTCTACAGATTGCTCACAAGAAGTAATTCAGCATTCAATTCATTTGTAAGAAGCAATTCAGTTCTCAATTCACTTGCAAGAAGCAATTCAGTTTCTCATTTGCTCATAAGAAGCAATATAATCTCTCGTTTGCTTACAAGAAGTCAATTAATACTCAGCTCGTTCACAAGAAACAAATCTTGTTCAGTCTTGTTTCTCATCTGAAACAAAAAGCTTTTAATTGTATTCTTTAAGTCATTCAAAAAGAATATTCATCAAAAATCAAATGTTAAAATTCTTTCTTTTTTAAAACTTCTGTTGTTCTTCAAGCAGATCAATTCAATTAATCTTTTATACAATTTAACATAGTTAAGTTGAAAGTTCAAAGCTTTGATCATGCTGTTCATATCAAAGACATTAAAGTATTTAGCATCACTTTAAAGAAAATTGATGTCTTCTTGAATCTTGAGTTAATCTCATCTTCTAGTTTAGATTCTGATGAGTCAAAATTGTATCATATGACTTTGACTGTTTATTCAAAGAACAGTTCAACTCTTGCTCAGTTTTCATCTCACTCTCAAGACAGTACATATGATAAGAATCATCATTTGAATCTTCATCAAATGAAAAAGAAATTTCATTTAACTGCATTCACGACACAAGAAAATCTTGAAGTTTATTAATAAAGTAAAAACGTCAATTCAGTCACAATTTTATCATTCAAATATTTCAAGTTTTTAAATGTTTTCTTTAAAAAGAATGTTGATATCTTATCTTTACATCAAGTTCATGATCATGTCATACATCTTAAAAAAGATGCTTAATTCTCAATTTTTGCTTTGTACAACATGAGTTGTGATAAAATTTTAGAACTTTGTCATTATTTGAATGAAAATTTGAGCAAAGATTTCATTCAAGTCAGTCACTTTCAGATGATCATCTCTGTTCTCTTTATCAAGAAATTTGAAGAAGAACTTTGCTTCTGCATGAACTATTGAAATCTGAATGCTATCACAATCAAGAATCAATATTCTCTGCTTCTGATCTCAGAAATACTAAATCATTTAAGTTAAGCTAAAATCTTTATCAAGTTGAATATCATCTCTGCATTTAATTGACTTTGAATTAAAGAAGAAGATGAAGCTTTCATCATCTTTTGCACTCAACTTGAATTATTCAAGTATTTAATCATGCTCTTTGATTTATATAATGAATCTGTCTCATTTTAAAAGTACATCAACAATATTTTTTGCAAACATTTAAATAAGTTTTATACAGCTTATTTGAATGACATCTTGATTTATTTCAACAATGAACTCAAGCATGAGATTCATGTCAAGCTCATTCTGCGAAAGCTGCAAAAAGCAGATCTTCAGATAAATATAATCAAATGTGAGTTTTACATCACTTAAGTCTCATATCTAGAATTGATAATCATTATTAAAAAGATCAAGATAAACTTTTTTAAGATAAACATCATTGTCAACTGATTCATTCTGATCAACGTTAAAGACATTCAAAGTTTTCTAAATTTTGCAAACTTTTATAAAAGATTCATTTATAATTATAGTAGAATAACTATCTCGCTTACTTGTCTCATCAGAAAAGATGTACTCTTTGTCTGATTTCAGAAATGTCAAATTGCATTCAACATTCTTAAGAAAATCTTTACTTTCAAGATTATTTTTCATCACTATAATTCAGATTATAAGATTGTGATAAAAATCAATGCTTTGAACTATGTGTTCAAAGACATTCTCTTTCAATATGATGAAAATAAGATTTTTTATTCAATCACTTACTTTTCAAAGAAGCATAATTCAGTTGAGTATAACTATGAGATCTATGATAAAGAACTTATGATCATTGTTTGCGCTTTTAAGAAATGATAATCAGAGCTTGAAGATTTTATCTACTTTGTTAAGATGATCACAAATCATAAAAATCTTAAGTATTTCATGTTAACTAAACAGTTGAGTCATCATCAAGCTCATTGAAGTGAGTTTCTATCTAAATTCAACTATCACATCACTTATTATTTTAACAAGATTAATGATAAGTTAAATGTTTTAACACGTTGCTCAGAAAATCTTTTTAAAGAGAGAAATACATTCAATTCTCAACATTAATATCAACATTAAACAATTCTGAAAACTCATGTTTTAAATCTTAATATTGTTAAAAATCTTGTCTTTGATATCTTTAACATCAAAGTCATGAAGCTTCAGTCACAAATCATCACTTTAGATTCAGTTCAGTTACATCTGTTTTTAATTTTTTTAATTTTTTTTTTTAATTCTTACTCAATTTAACACTCATTATGAGTTTATGCAAGATTTTATATACTGTAGCGAATGCTGCGTTAGCACAACACTCTTTTTGCATCAAAAATCGCTTCTTTCTGCACTTTATACTATAACTGTTTTCAATGCAAGAACTTTATGAGTCTGTTTCTTCTTTATTTTCTCTCTCTTTCATTTAACTTTTCAATGATGTCACAGCTTGAAATTGATTCAGTATGCTCATTGAAAGTATCATTTAAATGATCGCTGTTGCTGTGTTTATTGAAAATATGTTGCATACATTGTATGCAATATACATAAGACATGATCTCTATGCTGATTTTCTTCTTAGCGAGAAATAGTCTTTTTTCTTGCAGCAGATTCACAGTTTAAGATGAGCGAAATCTCTCACTGCTCAAATTTCAACAGTTTACTTCTTAAGCATGAATTGCAAATGTTTCGTCAGCGATATGCATGCATATCACAGTCGATTTCTTCTTTAATCACATCGACATATGCTACTGTTCTCTTAAGCTATACAGATGATATCTTCAACTAAAGATTGACTTTATCATCAAGACATTTGAGAGTCAGAGCTCAGTGAAGAAATAAGATTCTTGAGATTGACAGTTATCATCATTGTATATCATGCTTCGCAGACGCTTGCTTCGCTTGTAAAATGTGCAACTCATCTGTTTCATGTTATCTGTAAAGATCTTTCTCATGCAGATCAATCATGTTTTGCAGAGATGTTTGTATGCTACACTTCTAATCAGACAGCGTAGTTTGATCATTCTTTATTAACTCGCTTGTGTCTCTTTTCTCTTAACAAAGTCTTCTCATCAGCGTATCATCTACATATAGAATGTTTATGTCTGAACGTCTGTTAAACAATATTAACGAGACTCTTGAGTTTGCTTGTATCGAATTTAACAAGTCTCATGAGTTGCTCATGTTGTAGTAACAGACATGCAGTCTTAACAAGATTTATACGTAGTTAGCATGTAAATTTAAAGAATGTTCATGATTCAAGTTCTTTCTGCTAATCATTCTCAACAGATCAAATGCAAGAGTGTTCTGTCTCAGTTCTTGTCATTACAATGACAAGATATTGAATTGAATGATTTTCATAAGTGATTTTTCTCGTAGTTCTGCGTTCTATTTGACTTTCTTATCTGCGTAAAGATTGTTTGTAGCATGCGCATTAAGATTATTGAAGTCTGCGCGATTGCAAAAACTCTGCACGCGATCAATGCATAGCGCTTCATCATCATGCAGCATCTTGATGTCATTCAAACTTTTGATAATCTTTAAACTTTACTGTAGCTAAACAATAGATTTGTAATCAGCATCATGTACAAATGAGTTTCATTGCTGATCATCTGTTTTTAATTATTTTAACATTTTTGCAAATTCTAACTTTCATGAATCTAGAAATTGAAGAATTTAATGTTAAAGATGTCAAGTCTCAATTAGATCAAGACATTTTGAATCTTAATGAAGATTTTGCTGATATTTTTACTCAAACATTGTGAAAGTAAATTGAAATCAATGACAAATTTGCAGCTCAAATAATCGAAGTGCTTTGCAATGAAGCACAACATCACAACAAGATTTCTCTAGTTAAGTGTAAAGAACACAAGAATCATCTGTACTTTCAAGAAAGAAAGTATGTGTTCAATTTAAATAAACTACGTCTTTGTATCATTCAGCTCACTCATGATAATGTCATCAATAATCACTCAGAAAGAGCAAAAAGCTATGAACTGATCAGTTGAGTCTACTGATGATTAAACATTTATAAGTATGTTCAATGCTTTGTATGAAACTGTCATGTATGCACATGTTTCAAGCTTTTTAGACAATGAACTTAAGAATGATTGCATTTTCTTTCAGTTCTCAAACATTGTTGACATGATGTCTTCATGAACTATGTAGATTCTTTATCGTTCAATATCTTCATGAATATCACATATAAATATGTTTTAATCTTCATTGATCATTTTATCAAAATGAAACATTTAGTTCTCATCACTTTTATAAAAGTTAAAGAAGTTATCAATTGCTTTTATGCTTATGTTTGAAAACATCATGATTTACTTGAGTTCTTCATGTCTGATCAAAACACACAATTCACTTTCAATGTTTGAAAACATATGTGTAAAATGCTGAAGATAAACATTAAATTATTAATAATGTATCACTCTGAAATTGATGATCAAATTAAGAGAATCAATGCTGTCATGAAGCATTATCTTCAAGTCTTCGTCAACTACATGCAAAATGATTGAGTTGAATGACTTTCTGAAGTTGAATTCATTATCAATAATGCATCATCATTAATTACTTTAACATCATTCTTCTTGATTAATTTGAGTCAAAACTCATGTCTGAACTTTAAGTCTTTTGAATCTTTGTTCAAGAATCTTACATTTTAAGCTTGAAACAAGTTAATCAATGTTAAAGAATTTATCAAGAAGATGAAGAAACTAACTGAGCATTTACGTGATGAGATGCTTATAACTCAGATCATTTACAAATTCAATGTCAATCTCTCTCATCATTCTTGTTTTAAATACTTCATCGAAGATGAAGTCTGACTGAATGTTCATAATCTCAGCATCGCTCACTTTGCTGTTGAGTTAAATGATCATAATGTTGATCTCTTCAAGATCAAGCATATCTTCAAGAACAATTTTCTGATCATTGAGTTAAATCTTTCAGCATTCATGAAAATTCATTCAATCTTTTATGTCATTCTTTTGAATCATATCACAAGTGATTTTCTTTTGAATCAACATCAGAAATCTTGAAAACTCATTGTCATTGAGAATGACAAAAAATTTTGATATGTAAACAGCATACTAAACTTCAAGCATGATAAATGCTATAATTCATCTCTGCTCAAGTATTATGTCAATTGAGAAAATTATTTTTCTACTTGAAAGTCTTTTCATCTTCTGAATAATTATGAGCAAGCACTCAATGAATATCATCTCGTCAACTCTGTTGTTGAAGAATCACATGTACTATCATATGTGATATTTCAATATCAATGTTAAGAACTTTAAATTCAATCTTCATCATTTTGATTCAGCTCAGATCTGACTCAGATTTGATTTAAATGTATTTTAGTTTTGTCTGTGCATCATCATGTTAAAATGCATTTCATCTTGTTTTGCTCTTCAGACATCTTGCTCAGATCTGATTCAAATGTGATTCAGATTTATTCTAGTTTCATCTGTGCTTTATCACATTAAAATGCGTTCACATCAATTTTCATCTCATTTCAAGTCTTCATTTTTAATTCTTTCTTATTTCATCTTGTTTCTTCTCATTATTTTGCAGAAGCTCAGTCTTGAAGAGAGAAGCTACTATCATGATGTCAGATCATCAACTTAATTTAAAACATAAATTATCAATGTTTTAAATAATCTCGATTCATTGAATCTATTTTACAGTTCAATGAATCAAGTCATCAATTTAATCATCATCATTTTAATTTAGTTTCAGCAATTCTGTTTCAATCATCTCAGTTGTATGCATGAATTTTTGCAATCTTAAGTCATAAAACTACTGTCTAGTCTTGATTTTGCTTGATTCATGTATATAAAAGTTGAATCTTCATTTTTTTCTTTCACTCTTTGTCTTTCATCTTGTATATTATCTGATGTATTGTCTTGTATCTAGATTTTATCAAAGTAATAATAATATCAGTCTTTTATATTGATAGTATTTCTAGTTTAGCTCAGTCTCTGACAATTAAGCAGAATCAAGACTAGACAGTAGTTTTATTAACTTAAGATTGCAAAAGTTCATGCATACAACTGAGATGATTAAAACAGAATTGCTGAAACTAAATTAAAATAATAATGATTAGATTGATGATTTGATTCATTGAACTGCAAAACAAATTCAATGAATCAAAATTATTTAAAATATCAATGATTTATGTTCTAAATTGAGTTGATGATCTGACATCATGACAGTTATTAGATATTCTGTTGATTCATAAAGAAAGCTTCAAAAGTTAAAGAGCAAATGACTTGATATAAAGTTAAAATAACTTTGTATCTTTAGTTCATCTTCAGCATTTAACATTAAACTAAAAGTCGTTGATTTGACTTTTAAATACAAGTCATTGCTTAAAATATTCAACTAAACTGTAAGAGTATCATTTTTTTAATACTTGATTATCATTTTGTTACATATATAATGAGCTACGAAGCATGACGAGCTATGTTCTTGAAATTTCAAGATCAAGTTACACTGTAATTTACATGTAATTTAGTATTAACATTCAAGAATGATTTTCTGATTTTTAGCTCAAAGATCGTTCAGATACTATCATACAGAAGAATAAAGCTTCTGCTCACGCTTCTCATTTTCAGAACATTGTCTTCATCAATGCAGCAATTCTTCGTCTTTTATGATTTGCTAATTCTTCGAATCTAAACGCGATAGAGCTCTGTTGATGATGAATGAAGCATAGAACAACGCTCAAAGAGACTTCTAGAAACAGAATTACTATGATCAAAGCATGAGTTAGATGCTGAAAGAAAAAGCTCACTCAGAAATGAATTCAGATCTAGATCAATCGAATTTCTCGTCACATTCAGCAGATTATTGAGCTAAAGGAAGGCAATGAATATAGAGAAGGTAGAGCTGAGGATAGTGCTATTCGTTCATATAACTCGAAGGAGCGAAAGAAACGTTATGCACGTTGAAAAGCAGGATTTAGGCTCGAGAACGACGACGTGAATAAGTATGTAAATCAGGCAGATGAGCCTGATGTAGAGGTAGAAGAGATAGAGATGATAGAGAAGATGATAATTGATAGGCAAATGAAAGGTTTGGGTTTCAAATCGATATTATCGACTTCAAGCACTAATACTAGATTACACGTAAATTACAGTGTGGCTTGGTCTTGGCATTCCGAGAACATAGCTCGTCATGCTCCGTACTGTAAGTCAGTATATTCACTATGATACCGCCTTTAGACGGTAATTTGAACCATTACTGTATAGATACAGTTAAAGGAAACCATATATTTTCGCTAAGGTATGTCCTGAACGCTCACGGATATCTCCGCAGGTGATATAAGCAGATCGAGCTCCGCTGAGCAGCATTCTAGTATACGATGATGTTTCAATTGCTTTCTTACCATGGAACATCAGTTCCTTCCTAAAGGCGCATCATTCGGTGATGAGAATCACGTAGCATACAATGGAGGAACAGACTATCGTCTAGTTCCATTTCTGGAGTACCCTGAGCACGCGGGCTATACGTTCTTGACTCGAAGTCCGCTATCAGTCAACCCCCGAATGCTCTCTAACGAATCTCCAACGGCTGATTTTCTCCTCGCGTGGATCTTTTGCGCCTTTTTACGAGAGGTGCTGGGTGCGACTGTAGAACAGCTTACTGGAGAGAACCTATATG